>Ga0209149_1002635_pt1 | contig 10212 bp, 7 predicted proteins | sample WorMetTyACAVOLI2_FD_187423 | JGI IMG/M metagenome (GOLD analysis project Ga0209149, IMG submission 187423) | Marine gutless worms symbiont microbial communities from Max Planck institute for Marine Microbiology, Germany - Olavius algarvensis... ... | reverse complement strand
CCAAGCGTTTTGAAGGAAGGAAGGAAGGAAGTGTCATTGAAAGTGGTACCATTTGAAAGCTTGGGTATGGTTTCCTATTTGCCTTCTATAGTAACTGTGGATGTATTTGTAGCCGTTTGTGAGATAGTCAGTGTCAAAGAATGGCGTGACCTTGAAAACCAGGTTAGGGGTCGTTCAAGGTTATTGAAAATGGCGCCGTTCGATAGACCACATGCGACTTTCTATTGGTAGGCCACTGTAAATATAGCTCTATCTTGTACCGTTTTTGAGTTATTTGACGATGAATAATACCGTGACCTTGAAATCTGGGTTAGAGGTCATTCGAGAAATGAGATGACTCGAATGACCTCTCACCTAGAGGTCATTCGAGATAATTGAAATTGGTGCCATGCAAAAGCTTGGGTGCGGTTTTCTGTCCGCTTTCTATAGTAACTATGGCCGTATCTGTAGCCGTTTGTGAGATATTTAGCGTCAGAGTGGTGTGACCTTGAAAACGGGGTTAGGGTTCGTTCAAGGTCATTGGAAATGGCACCATTCGATAGACTGCATATGAGTTCCTATTCACCTTCCATAGAAACTATAGCGATATTGTGCATCGTTTGCGAGTTATAGCGACTTATTGGTAGAAAATCGCGAAATTTTTATAGCCCACCTGTATTTAGCACCCCCGCAGGGGTGACCCTGTCGGAATTTCATGAAGATGTCTGGTGCTGATGAAAACAGAATGATTGGACTACCGTATGGTGAAAAAACTATGACGATGTGTTAGGCCGTTTTCATCTAATACCGGAACTTTACGGACGGACGGACAGACAGACGGACAGATAGACAGATTTGCTATATCAATATCGCGCATCAGTATGCTGACGCGCGATAAAAACTCATGCCAGCAGGAGAATGAATCACAACTCATTGACACCGAAGCGGCAGACACCGCGATTTACATTTTTCCAAAAATCCGGATTCGAATTCCAGATTAACTTATGACCCTTTAGTGGCCAAGGGCTGGCCCCCGGGAAGGGAAAACGGGAAGAAAGTAGAGGGAGGGGAACGGGTGAGGTGGGTGGGGTTGGTGAGACAGGCAGGAGTCGTGTATTACTAAAAATCTTTCAAAAAGCCCTGGATATTTATATAGCAATTCTGTCCGTCTGTGTGTGCCTATCCATCTGTCATGTTGCCACATATTGTATTGGAAAAGCTTGAGATACCATCGTATTTTCTTCAGCATATGGTAGCGCAATCATTAAACTTTTTAAAGTATTAAACAACTTTGCGAAAGTTGGACAGGTACCCCCTATGGGGGCGATGAATACAGGTGCTGTGCCGTAAATTAATGTCACGATTATTATTAGGCCTACTATAAAACTTTGACGTCATTGGCAACTTGATGTTTCACTTGAAGGTTTAAAGTTGAACTATAACTTGACGTTCACCTTGAACTTGCTGTCTACGCCTGCTATGCTATCAGTCTGCTGATGTCGGCGGGAGCTTAACGTGTTGTTACTTTGTGCACGAAGGCAAAGCTAACGCACAATCGGTTACTGACAGCTAAGTTTTTCCGTGTGATGCTATGTATAGCGCGGCTATTGCCGGCATGCGGTATCCGTCTGTCTTTCTGTCACGTTCGTGAGTTGCGCCAAAACAAATAAAGATATCTTAGAAATTTTTTCACCGTGTGTCGTGTGGTAAATCTTTCAATGACCTTCAGTGGTAGCCAAGCCATTCTAGTTTTTCCGTACCAAATGGGGTGGCGCTATTCCAACGGGAACCCCCTAATGGGGGTGTCGAATGTAAGGGGGGTATTAAAAAATTGACGATTTTCGACCAATATCTCGCTCTATCTCAGAAACGGTTATAGTTAGATGGGCACATGCAGCGAGACAATTTGTAAACATCAAATTCTCCTTCCATCCATACAACATTTAGCGTGACTGCGGCAGGGGCGTCTCCAGCGGAAACAAAAACGTGGTAAAAATAGCGATTTTGGAGTTACGCATTGACTTAAGCATCGTATAACTCGGAAACTGTTCAAGATAGATAGGTACATGCTGCAAGGGGTTTGGCAACCATTGAATTGTCTTTCCATCTGTGCAACATATTGCGTGATAGTCGCAGGGGCATCTCCAGGGGAAACAAAAACGTGGGCTGCGGTACATGAAAACTGCGACTTTTTGCACTTGCGGTTCGAATAACTGGGAAACTGTTGAAGACAGATGTGTACAATACATGCTGCGAGGTGTTTGACAAGCATTGAATTGTCTTTCCATCCATGCAACACATAGCGTGATAATCAATCACAGGGGCGTCTCCAGGGGAAACAAAAATGTGGGCTGCGGCAGGGTAGGCGATGGGTCACTTTGAGTGACCCATGACTCATGTAACCCACTGAATACTTGACCCATGACCCATGGTAGAGCATTTTCGGTGATGCTGTCAAAATGTGTTGGTGATTCATTGTGATAACGAAAGATCGGAAATAAAACACAAAAAATCAAACATGCTAGGCTGAGTGATTATCACGCTTTGGAAATTGGGATGCCTTCTGAAAGGTGAACAGTGAAAACACACACGATTTCATGACAGAAAGATCACAAGTTTAGTTAGAAAATTAATGCACTGCAAGTTCAAGTTTTAAAAAGTTACCATAGGCCTACCAGGGCTCAGTTCTCGGCCCAATCTTATTCATCATGTACACTGCTGATCTTATTGCGCTGGTTGAGCAACATGGTTTCTGTCCTCATCTGTACGCGGATGATACTCAGATATATGGCTCAGCCAGACCACCGGCTATACATGATTTTCAGCAGCGTCTGTCGGCGTGCATAGACGATGTACACAGCTGGATGTCATCCAACCGTCTCCAGCTGAACACCAACAAGACGGAGCTGCTTTGGTGTGCCACTACTCGCTGTCAGCACCAACTGCCACGATCTGCATTCAGGATTGGGCCGCATGACATCATTCCATCCAAGACGGTGCGTGACCGTGGTATTTTCATTGACGCTGACCTCAGCATGCGGTTTCACGTTCAGCGGACTGTCGCCGGTTGCTTTGCCGTCTTGCGCCAACTACGCAGTGTCCGACGATCAGTGCCATCGTCTGTTTTCCAGACTCTGATCGTCAGTCTTGTGCTGACAAAACTAGACTTTGGCAACGCTACGTTGTCTGGTTCACCGACCAACCTACTGAATCGCCTCCAGTCAGTTCTCACTGCTGCAGCTCGGTCGATCGCCGGTCTACGTCTCTCAGATCACGTCACTGACACTCTTGCCAGTTTTCACTGGCTTCATGCTCCTGAGCGCATCAATTTCAAATTGGCGGTCCTTGTATACCGATCTCTGCACGGCACTGCACCTCGATACCTGTCTGACTTTCTTCGCCGTGTTGCTGACTTGCCATCTCGTTGTCGTCTACGGTCGGCGACCTCCAACCAACTTGATGTGCGCCCGTCGCGTCTCGTAACTGTCTGTTGGGCCAAAGCTCTGGAACAGTCTCCCTCATGACATTACATCGGCTTCATCGCTGTCAGTTTTCAGAAAGAAACTGAAACTCACTTATTTCAGCAATCTTATCCGGACATTATTATGTAGTTTGTTATGGTTTTTTGTCGCCATCGTGGTCCTTGAAGTTATTTGTTACTTAGGCCACGTTAAAAAATGTAATGTAATGTAATAATGTAATGTAACTACCAGAACGAAAGTACCAATCCACCAAGTTACCAACAGTTCTCAATCCGTATGGGTTTTCAGGTAAATAAGCACATGTACATTAACATTAGATTAGGTTATTTTTATAACCCTCGAGAATAATGGACAATGCCTGAACAGTTTCTGTGTACATATTATTGCGCTGTGCTGTGATAATGTGACGTGCGTTGAAAGCGCTGAAATGTATCTCGCATTCAGTTGAGGAAGCAGGAATGACGAATATGCGTCTCGCAATGTCCGACAGCAAGGGAAACTCCTCGGCTTGATGGCCCCACCACTGCGGTGGGTCAAACGTAGCAGAACCGACTTGTGTTACCACCTTCTTCTTCTGGTAATCTTTCACTTCATCCTTGATTCTCTCTTTCAGCACCGGCGGTTCAGTTGCAGGTGCACTGGGTGCAGAACTGTATACGAAATCTTGCAAAGTAAACTTAATATTGCTAAATAGTAGCATAAAATGTAAATAATACATATTGTAAAATGTTTCTTATTTAAAACTGATGAAAGCACTGCCGGGGGTATGCTAAAATGTCGACATTTTCTACAACATTAACATAATTATGGGTCTAGTAAAATGAAGCACATAAGAAATCTCACACATTCTGTAAAATTGTAGGCCTAACTTGTAACATTACCAAAATGAGAAATGGTTGTAAACTGTAAATCTTACCCAATATTGCCCTGTGAAGACGGAGACGGAGCTATCTGAAACCAGTCAAATGGACTTGTTTTCGTCTTCTTAGTTGGCTGTGCTGCTACTTTTTCCTCGGTGTCCGGAGGTGCTTCACTAAGTTCATTTGATGAAGATGGTATTGGTGTTGAAGGAACCTCTCTAGCACCAGCTACTGTCTCACTGTCAGCATTCGACTCTTGAGCCAACGACAAAAGACTGTCATTGACCTGCTTCAAGTAACCTTGACGATCAGCAAGATTTCTGACGAACAAGAACCCTCGCAGGGTAGGATCGAGAAAGGTCGCCACAAAATGCAACATGTTCAAAGATGCCCAGTTTTTGTCTGTGAGGGCCTTCAAAAATTCTCGCTTCATGAGAGCAACCGACTCAGCATCTGACGACTTTGGCTGCCATGCTTCGTAAAGAGTGTGATAGACAGGTAGGGAATTCTGCAAAGTGGGAATATTTGCATATTCAAGTATGTCAAAAAGTGGAGGAAATATCTCCAGAAATGATACCACATCACGGAGCAGGTCGACATCAATATGTGTTACTAGGGTTATCCTTTAATATAACTGTTTTCTTTCGAATAGCCGTGTTCAAATTATCACAAGTCTACGACAATTCTTCACATGACTCGCTTTCAACTGACATTTTTATTTAACTTCTGAACCTAACAATGACGTCATTAATACCAACATAGAGTACATGCATACATTACATTGCATAGGCCAATATAATATATTATAATCAACTTCACGACACCATAGCAGAGTATCATTGGGTTCAATGCAACATACTGGGACGGGACTGGTAACTACCACTTGTCATTACAAACACAATTTATTCGACTATGCGGTACTGCAACACATACGTTCCAGATATTGAAAAAAAAATGATGGGTCATGGGTCAGCACCCACTGACCCATGACCCATGTGACCCATCGAATAATGGCGACCCATTGACCCACCGACCCATCGCCTACCCTGGGCTGGAACGTGAAAAGGGCGAGTTTTTGCACTTGCGGTTCGAATAACTAGGAAACTGTTGAAGATAGATGGGTACATGCTGCGAGGGGTTTGGCAAACACTGAATTGTCTTTTCATCCATGCAACGTTTTGCGTGATTGCCGCAGGGGCGTCCCCTGGGCAAACAAAAAATGAAGGCCTGGGTACGTAAAAATGACGATTTTTTTGCAATTGTGGTTCAAATAATTGGGAAACTGTTGTAGACAGACATCTGACACACTAAGTGCACCGTATCTTCCGAACGCGAAGGCCTACGAACTTCAATCTTGGTAGACGGACGGAGCCTACATTTGCGAAAGTCACCATATTCCTCCTTTAAGTAGAGCAGCCTTCAGCGACTAACGAAAATACTCAACAACACGAGGCATCGCACAGCCTTTCTGCGATAGCTGAGCTTGTTTAAATATGCCGTGTTTTTTTTTCAATTTTAAATGGAATTTTTATACGGGCCTATCACTGACTGAAAGTAGGCTACGGAACAAATGTGGATCATTCTTAGGGATTATGTGATATGTTAGAACCACATTCCAGAAACAGATAACCATCACGGCAGAACACGCCAAAATCAACTATGCCAGTACGCCTATTATACGATACAACATGAGGGCGGCTGAATAGCTCACAAACAGCTACTGATACGGCCATAGTTGCTATAGAAGTCGAATAGGAAACCGCACCTAGGCTTTTGAATGGCATCGCTTTCCATGACCTTGAATGATTTCTAAGCCAGATTTCAAGGTCACAATATTATTCAACGTCATATAACTCAACCATGCGTCTCATCTCTGGTACCATTTGTTCTACACCTCTCCCATGGCTTCCTGTGTTCTCCAACATTGAACTGCCAGCCCTATGAAGGAAGGCTGCTACTGACAAGCTGGTGGAGAAAATCGTCAAACATGACAGTTGGCCAATCCAGCCTGATATCCTTAGCCCACCATTGCTACGTCTGACATCCAGGAAGCCGTTGCGGCTAGATTTGCAACCAGTTGACATCAAAAGTCGATGGCAGGCATAACTGGAAGTCGGCTTAGGTGATCAATTCTCACCTAGTGTGTGACCCCGGCAACCGGGTTTCGACCTCCCTCAGCAACAGTGGTCTCTGCTTAACCGTTTTTACAGGGAACAGGGACACTGCAGTGCCTGTAGAAGGAAATGGCGACTTACAGACCCTGATCTGTGTCTTTGTTGGTGAGACCCAGACGATGTCTGACATTGTCGAATCCTGTCCCCTGACAAAACTGAATGGCGGCTTATCTCGGCTACACTCTGCGGAGAAAGACGCTGTTTCGTGGCTGACCAGTTATGGTTAATGACACACATAAGAGAAGAAGAAGATAGCACCTCTGTGACAGTTTCGGCTGTAAAACTTGTTTGCGAGAACACAAATTTACTTACTTACTTACTTACTTACTAAGGGAAGTGAATACAGCCAAAATGCTAGTGAAGTGATACATCCACTACCCTGACCACCCATCACATCCTTTTTTACGTGTCGTATAATGGTGACAGCAGATGTGGGCGGGTTCTGCGAGGGAGGGTTGAAGAGAAATCATGTTGTTAAGATAGCTAGGATGAGTGATAGTAACTTAGTAAGAACTTTTTAGGTAAGAGAATACGTTAGAGAAGGACATGAATTGACCTGGAGCTGGTGGAGAGATTTGAGAATGGGAGTGGTATGAGTAAATTTAGCAGCTTTAACAACACAGTGAGCAAGAGGATTTTGAACTCGTTGGAGCCAATTAAGTTGATAGTTTGGAAGGTTCCTTTCTTTTCTTTACCAGGTGGCACGTGCCAGCGCCGTGGCCTGCCTCACGGGCTGGCCCAATGCACGACCTCAAAGGTGGGCAAGTGTAGTGTTGCGCGACACCACCACCTGACGGTGTGTGTTAAGTGTAGATGCTGCGTGATTTCTCTTTTTTGAGAGAGGTGTGTATAAGGGCTAAGGGAAGGAACGGAAGGGAATTGAATAGGCTTGTGCCACGATATTTAACCTGCTCGGCTTTATAACCACTGTTTCTCTAATGGCTAATACACATTGCATGACGAACAGCCTAACCTTAGCGTGCCTTGCGTCGTATGCCCCAGAGCCTAGTTTAGCGACGCGTGCAAACATGGCCATTAATGACCTACCAGACCATGCAGTGCTATGTCATCTGTTATCAGTGGTTAAAGCAGGGACTAATGACCTCTAAACCCAGTATTGGCCAACGGTCACAGTTTAAAGAGGACACCGTCGAACCCTCTGTGGTTGCCTGAGAATTTAATCTCAAAGCATACATCGCTATAATAATAATAATAATAATAACGGATTTTTATAGTGCGTTTAGGTCCGAAGATACAGAGGCGCTTGACACAAATGATCCGGCTAGCATGGGCCTCGAACCCAGACTCGTCAGTCACCATAGCCAGGCGGTGTGTACCGTGACACTACCAACAGGGCTACCGGGCAGGCCTAGTTTGGAAGATTGTGATAGAGAGAATTACAGCAGTCAAGTTAAAACGGACAATGGAGGTGGCAGTGGTGCTGGCTGTTTTGAAGTCCAGATATGGGCAGATACAGCAAAGTTCATGAATTTTGCAGTAGCAAGATTTAGAACACGCAAAGATTTGGTCTGAGAAGATGAGGTGTTTGTTAAAAATAAAGCCAAGGTTGCGAGCAAAAGGGGTTGTTGGGTTGTATTGAGAGATACAGTCAAATACAAGAAGCTCGGCTGTTGCAGAGAGGCCGCACGATGCTTCGTGTTTGTCTGTAGTCAGCTTCAACATACCTACAGCGCAGGTTTTTTATTACCAATTACTGCGGTTTCAGATTTACTAGTGCATAAAATTCTATTATGTCTTGGCTACCCGATGGTGAAAAATTTTCGAAGATACGCGTATCTTTATTCGTTTTGACGCAACTTACGAACATGGCAGACACATAGACAGACAGACGGATGGACAGTCTCCATGACAGCACAGGCTGCTCTTATGCATTGCATCGTGCGGCAAAAACGTCCAGCGCAGTCATGTGAATTTCGATTCATTTGTTTTTTTATGTGTCTATTTCGATATTCTAAAAGGAAATCTTCAGCGTAAATTAAAAGGCGCCAGTGTTTGGCCAAAGTCGACTGCAGTGATAACTGGGGTAATATTTACGTACCCCGGCTGGGCCGGGCCGGTTTTTAGGCTTCACCGCGGCTTGGTGTATTTCGCACATATAGCGCTTTGAGCTTCACAGCACGCAGTGGAGCCATATATTCGCTCAGAATCACGATTTACGGATGGCCATGCTCTAGGTACTTAGTTAAAACTAACCATGTCCACATTGTAGGCGACAACTTCGCTTAATTACGAACTTTACGCAACTACTTAACAACAAAACGTCACTTTGTTTATATCTGCGTATCATGTGACGGATTGCTCAAATTTCTGTGACGTCATTTTCACACAGCTGCTAAGCTGCATCCTGCTGCTACGGTTAAGAAAACTCACAAACAACTGTTTTTCGGCGACAAAATTTTAGATTTAGAAACTGGTTTTTGGAAATTGGGCTGCGTTCCAGTGTTGCTGTTCCTCATTAGAATACTGCGTGCAAGTTTGGTGCAAATTGATACGGAAATCGCCAAGAAATACTCTAATAAGCGTTACGCTTTAGATCTGCTGTCCAATACGTTGAATACAGCCAGCTATTCGTAAGGAATCGCATTTTTTGCCTACCCTACCTGCACAACGCCCTCCCCTGGAGACGCCCCTGCGATTATCATGCAATATCTTGCATGGATGGAAAAACAATTCCATGCTTGCCAAACCCCTCGCAGCATGTACCTATCTATCTTTAATAGTTTCCGAGTTATACGATGCTTAAATCAATGCGTAAGTCCAAAAAGCGCTATTTTTACCACATTTCTGTTTGCCCTGGGGACGCTGCTGTGGCAATCACGCAACACGTTGCATGAATGAAAAGACAATTCAGTGCTTGCCAAACCCCTCGTAGCATCTAGCATCTACCCATCTATCTTCAACAATTTCCCAGTTATTCGAACCGCAAGTGCAAAAAATCGTAGTGTTCACGTACCGCAGGCCACATTTTTGTTTCCCTTGGAGACGCCTGTCACGTTGTGGTTACCTGATTATTGCCAAGGAAATTAATAAATTCTTTTAGAGTAAAATTTAATAACATATATTACAAAAACACGAAAATAACAAACAAAACATTAAACAGTCTATAGTAAACAATAATAACTGACACGCCTTAACTAATGTTCACGTCCACAACACATCCGGCCCAGCGCAACGTCGTTGTCCTCGTCCACTGAGTCCAGATCTCTTGCACGCGTCCTTCTCCAGTCCACTCCACGTGCGTCCCACTTGATGTGTGTCCTGCTCGACGTGCGTCCTGCTCAACGTGTGTGCCCTGCTGATGTGTCCTTCTACGTGACAGCACCGTCGCTTTTATACTGTTCGACACAGGACCTACGTGATCACAGAAGCGTAGGCACTGTCACGGCCACTAGACGGTAACCATACCACAACTGGGCCAGTAATCGCGGCCTGCCAGACGTCCAGACGTGACACCTCCCAGCCAAGACGAGGAGACGATGCACAAGTCGTCGTATCATCGTTAATGTACAATGTCAGAACTATCAGATGACGATCAGTTGTTCGTCGCTACAGAGTATACGTTGTCCAAAAACATAGATGTCAATGCTGCAGTTCAGTTCATGATGGTCTCATGTTGCAGCACTCCAGCGACGTTGACTCATGTACACAGAACAGTACACCAACAAAAAGAACAATATACCATTTATACAATATTAT
>Ga0209149_1002634_pt1 | contig 10215 bp, 6 predicted proteins | sample WorMetTyACAVOLI2_FD_187423 | JGI IMG/M metagenome (GOLD analysis project Ga0209149, IMG submission 187423) | Marine gutless worms symbiont microbial communities from Max Planck institute for Marine Microbiology, Germany - Olavius algarvensis... ... | reverse complement strand
TCATACCCATGACCCTATTAGCCTTGGTATAAGCATACATACATTGCTGTGAACACTTAAGATCTGAGCTAATCTTTACTCCTAAATCCTTTTCAACTTCTACTATCTGTAGCCCATTATTTCTCAACTAAAACACTGATACTAATATATCTAACATAATCTATAGAACTTGACAGTAATTAGCTTTGAGCTTCTTTCCCGTCTATCGTCTTATAATATTTTTTTATTATGGACGATTTCAAGTTCAAGTTCAATACTTTGCTACCTATTTTTGCTCGCACGACTTTAGCATCCCGGAAGTTGAGGATTGCTAAGCAACTGAGACGCCAAATAAAATGTTGCTTTTTGTCGGTAACATCTTAGGAACGGCAAAAGATTAAATGTTGTCAATACAAAAGTCACCGACTTGTGCCGAAGCCTGCTACCCAGCCCGCACTCCAGCGGCCACGAGATGGCAGCCGTGCGTGAATTTCGCCACCTTGGAAGGCGCCGCGACTGGTGTCAAGCAGGTTGATTGATTTATTTATTTGGATGAAGCTAGAACGCGGGAAGTCGTGCGCGAATTGCGGCTTCTAACCAACGGTAAAAATAACCGTAACCCTAACGCTACTCCTAACCCTAACCCAAACCTGACTTCAACATGGGTTTCCGTGTGGATTAGAATACCAATACCAGTTTCCGTGTTCCAGACACTTCATGTTTATTTATTTATTATTCTTTTACTTTTAGTTTACATTGTTTATAATTGTGAGCATCATATATTGGAAGCAGCTTAAGTACAACAACTGTAGCATCTGTTGTAGAAGTTTAACTTGACATTTATTTATTTGCTATGCTGCAAGTTGAGTCCCACTATTTCATGCAGTGTCCACTCATATTCATTCTCAGTTGTCAGTGTCTCCGTCACACTTTGGTACTTCATCAATACTGCCATGCACAGAATCGTTTGGTTTTCACTGAGATGTGATGTTGGTCTGGAGGAAGGAGAATATTAACAGAACTGTCTCTCTGCTACAGTAGCTTATTGTGTACCATTATAGTGGTGCAGTGGTGCATAATGGTACGAGCAGTTCTTTCAGATCAGTCAACCAGATTGGGCTTTGATCTTGCTTAGTAAGTAAGTAAGTAAGTAAGTAAATGATTTATAAAGCGCCGACGTCTATAAAGAATCAGGGCGCTTTCTATCTTCCGAGCACCTCTGCATCTCCGGTCTTCATGGTGCAATATATATTTTTAATTTTTTGTTACATTATTTTGGGGCCCCATGCTTATTTATGAAATGAACCTAATGAATTTAAATTTAAATTTGGTTTTCGTCTAAGCTATCAGGGTGTAGCTTGCCAAAAGTATCGTACTATGTACTAGTTAATTGCTATGGAATTATAACTACACTAGCTATAATACCCATGCTCTGGAGCGACCAAATCAGTGCCTATGTTGCCTCCATTCCCACACAAATGACGTTTCCCCAGGGCTTACTTTCACCTTATGTAGATTAGTGAAAAATCTCGGACAAGTTCGCATGTCAAAGGTCAAGGTCATTTTTCAGAGGGTTCAAGGTCACTCAGTACAGGTATGAGCTGTCCTTTTGCAGATTCTGCCTCTGATGGCTTTGTTTTCTAGTTCTGTTTATCTTTGTATTTGTTGTTTGGCATAATAAAAACAGACTGATCACGGTACTTGCTACAACTTGTACATTTAATATCAATGTGTACAGAATATTGCTGACATTGCTTCAAGTGGTCGATATTACGTCAACCCAGAAATTTGTTGTGAACTAAGACACATCGACAACGGTGTCAATCATATTCATCTTGATCATGACATTCTAAAGAATGAGAAATGGCAGCAGAAATGCGATCCAGCAACTGTGTTTGTCCACAAACATGGTAAGCACCAATGTGATAAAATTTCATCTTTGTTAGTAAGAAAATCTTCCACTAAATATTAACATATATCCATAATATTCTTGTAAAATATGGCATGTAAGTGGCAACTGGCAAGTTATTGTTGATTCTTACAGACACATTTAATGCAGAACACCACTAATCTTTAGCATCAGATGATGCATAAGATGCTTTTCTGCAGTCGAAAAATGGCATTCCACAGTGAATCCCTCTATGCCAAAAATAGGTACTGTAACTAACTCTTTTTCTGTCCCCAGATTTCACTGCTTATAAAATATGTTAGAGAAATTATTGTGGCAGTTGCAGTTTTGTTGCCAATTTGCTTAGGTATCTGTGTGCCAAAGATTATAAAAATAGAATACAGTTTGACAAAGTTATTGCAAAAATAGAAATGTTGCAAAATTTTTGCCTCACAGTTTAGTTATTTTTTAAAAATTTTGACATTGCATACTTGTAGGAGCAACGAATGTTCTTCAGTCAGCCACAGAAAAGCTACTGGATGTGAAAGACCGAATGGAAGTGACAAAATATCATCGCCAGGTGGAAAACAATGCTCGGGAAACTCACCATCTCACCGTGCAAGACCTCAGAGAAATACAACGAGTAAGCACATTACTGTGTCTTTGCATCTCGGGACATACTTAAAATGTGAAATTTTGTGCTGATGTTGCTATTGGCCAACGTTTTAGAGAGTCGTTTATATGCTGCTTGGTTTTCTAACTTTCTGTTATGTTTTACACTTTACATTTTCACCTGTAGCAGTTGACGTGTAATTACTGACTCGATCATAACATCTTCTCAATAAATTTCTGTTACCTTTGCCAACAAGATTACGTTTTCGCCTCAGTTTGGTCTGGTGTGACGACTTATCTGTCAGCAATATAACTTTGGAGGTTATGGATCAATTTTCATAAAATTTTTGACAAATTTTTGAAACATGAAACAGACGATTAGATTTTCTGTTTTCTGGTCCAGATCCAGGAATTGCTTTCAGTCTGTTTAACGCTGAAAATAATAAATAAAGCATTTATGGTACCAACAGGCTCATGCTAGTTTTCATGTGTAATCAGTCACCAGATGGCGCCAGTTGTTTATACTAACTATTGCATTGTAACTAGCATGACGCTGACTGTTAACCAGCAGGTGCATTATTGTGGTTGGCCTGGGGTGGAGGTTTGCACTCTGTGAGTGCTCTCAAGTTATCATTTATAGCTGTGCAGCAGTTTCACTGTCTGTATTGTTTCAGGTGAACGGTTGGCCATATTTGCACGAAACGTTCTGTTGTTCCTTCAGTTAGTCTGATAAATTTATTTAGCACATGATCTTAATTTGATTTTGTTTTTGTCTTCAACGTCTTTGTTTTGAAAAAAATTCTCCACCCGGCATAAAAATACCTTGGGGTGCATGATTGGACTTGTCTGTGTGGCTGCTGTAGGTCTGCTAGTGCTAGTGGTCATACAGTGACAGGCATGAGTAAGAGGGGACCAGCAGTTAGCCAAGGGCCTCTTTAAAACCAGAATTAGGATAGCATAAAGAAGTGTGGGTTCTTTTCCTTGGTTTCTTTCTGTCAGCTGTTTCCACCGGGTTCTTCCTAGTATTAGACAGTAGAGGTAGTCTGGGAGGCCTGAGAGGGAAGGTTGGGCATGTTTGTGATGAATTTGAGGACAACGACGGTGATATATTGTGGTAATGTTTCTGAGAGTTCTGGTGCCAGTTCACCGGGGTTGTCCCGGATAAAGGGCCATTAAATGGTCGATGTTGTTGTCTGATAACATCTCATCATTATTGTTTTGCTCAGAATTGTTTCAAAACACAGGACAACTAAACACAAGACATAAACTGGATGAAAATGACTATCATCTAACGATTGTCAAAAATCTCCTATCTCCATTTATTGCCACTTATTAATTAACAAATAAGTAAGTAAGAAATTAAGTAGAATAAATGAATGTTATAGAGCTCTTTTTGATTTTTAAAACAACTTGTAAATACATAGTTGGGCATACCTCCTAAATGTCAAAAATTGAACTAATTAGGTAAATTAAATGAGTAATTTTTTTGCATCTGACTGTTGGTGAGCTAAAACAGTGGTATAATTGTGAGTTATGAGCATAGTGACTGTGCAGGACATGCGCCCGTATGCACACGACTCAATGGTTCGGTTGAAGCATTACTGCGACGTGGTCGGCGTGACAGACCGCTACACAGGTTATCGTAATAATCTGAACCGTGGCAATCGCGATCCAATCAACCTTGCGTTCAGCTGGTTTGATCCCGCTGGCAAACACCCAAGTACTCACATCAAACTCCGCGCAGAAGCAGACAAAGTCCACCATAGACTTGAATGCCTCGGCAAGTGCAAGCAACTCTAGCAGTGTTGTTCTCATATTTTATTTCATCGTAATATCTGTTTTTATTGCATAAACCACCAATGAATGGCTTTCAGATACGTAACTGTCCACGTTTGTTTGAATTGATGAGGAAGAAAGTTATGGTCACAAATAAGCAGCATCGTATTACGTCATATTTGTACCGTGACTCTGAACCATCAGTTACAAGAAGTGAATGAGTAAGCTTATCAGTTTTATTTTGTATCTGAAGTTCAATAACAGTCATTGCTCATAGTCGCTAGTGCTGAATTCAAGTAACTCTGATGATGTCCTGATGAGAAACAACTGGAATTGGCCATTGTCACAAGAGTTATTCACCAGAAAGGCAGAGAAACTGAAGAGATAGAAAAACCTAGTGAAAAACTAGACCTAAAGTTATAGAACCATGTTATAACAGTAAAAGAAACGATATGTTTAACAATCTATGCAAAGCACGACATACTTGCCACAGTTCATCAACGTTTGCCTGGTAGTGTTACCATGGCATTGACTTAATATGCTAGTTTCTCGATTTTTCACCTAGTTGGTAACATGATCCTAGTTCCATTGCTGATCTAATCTGAAATTTTCATGATAATAGCTGCTGTAATCATTTCCCTGTAATTTGCTAACAGTTAAAGAGATACACTTGACCAAAAACAGTGAAACTGCTGCGGCAGGTAATTTATGCCATATATGATATACCTCAATTTTTCTAAATGTCAGAGCATAAGTTGCTTTCAGAAATGGATTTACAGCTGCAGTTATAGTTTCCCCGATAAAACATAGTCGTGTGTAACTCGTTATTGTCTGTGGCTGAAGATTTAAACGTAGCTAGGCCAATGTAATGATTTTGCTTACACTTGGCTTTCAGTTTATTTTATGGTTTTGTATATTTGTAGAGAAATTTCCAACGCCTCCACATCTGTCGTCTCCACCTTCTGCTAGAGGTTAATTAGTTTTCGTTAGTAAATTAGTAATGCTACCAGTACTATTAATATGTATGTACTATTAGTATATAGTTTTTACTACTGCAGTTGCTGCTACTTTTGAGTTTTTTAAGCACGTTATTCTGGGACTTTGCATAAGTTAGGCCAGATTCCCAAAGGCCTCCTGGATGCGGCCTTCATTCCCTACACTTCTATTTTTCCACTTCTATTCTTCTCTGTTTCGTTTGTTCCGTATCTTTCCCATCTCTGTTTCTGCTGCTCTTTTCTGCTGCTGCTCTTTTCTGTAGCAAAGTGGTTCATCCAAAAGCAGTCATAAGGTCTAAAAACGTTATATTATGAAGTGAAATTCACTTGGGTGCATTTTGAATATAAAATGATGCATTTCCAGAGGTTTTGGCATTTTCTGTGATGGCGAGATTGGAAATTTTCATGCGATTTGTTTGGACTACTTTTCTGCCACAACCCCAGTCTGCAATGTTGCTAGAGGATCACAAAACATATATACGTGAGGCACATGTCACATCTTTAGTAAGTAAGTAAGTAAGTAAGTAATTCTTATTTAAATGAAATGAAAACGACTGGCTCTGTTGCAGAGAATTACTGGCAGTGAATGATTGTTTGTAATCAGAAGGTATCCAAGGAAGGCACGGCCGGTGTACATAAACCTAAGATGATTATTATTATTATTAAGAATGAATGTCATAGCAACATTATAGACGATAGACTTCAAGGTTGCAGCCACAGCAAAAAGCTGCAGGAAACATCGAGCTTGGCCGACGACGACGAGCGTAGACGCTGCCGGTAACCAACGTTGCTCGCCTGTTGGAGCTGGGAGCTAGGTGAGGTAACGCGGCGTTATGTTGTGCTGACAGCGGTAAGCAAGAACTGCCAACCGGAAGGTGATACGCTCGGGCACTCGCAGCCAATGCAGTTCCTTGAGCAACGGTGACACGTGGCTGATGTAGGCTGCTGGAAAGTGACAAATACAGCATGTGATTAATACTATAATTTTTTATTACGCCAGATGGCAAATAGCATGATATGACTCCAGGCGTGACGTGGCATTGGGTCAATTCACTGTTTGGATCAGTCTTTTGCTGAGACCAAAGCCTGAGACCAAACGGCTCAACTTTAGTCTCAGTCCTGAGTTCAAATTAACCAATCACCACATCGCACATCACTGCTCACTCCATAATGTCATCGCTGACGGCATCGCTGATATCTCCATATTTCTTTGTTTATTTAGCAATAAGCAAAAAAGTGAAGTGATTTTCATTCATCAAAACTTAATCTCTAACTGATTAACCTATCTTGGGCATGCAAAATCAACCGATGAGATAATTAGCTTTGGAGTTAGCGATCGCTTAGTCCGAAGTTTGGTCTCAGCTAAACGCTCAGCGAATCGCTGAGTCCAAACAAAAAAGCGACTTCACGTTTTGGCTGATTTTTGGTCTCAGTCCGAATTTAGAACTCAGCAAAAGTCTCAGCAAAAGACTAATCCAAATAGTGAAATGACCAGTGTAATGGTAGAGTGTTATGTGTGCCTGTCACTCGTTTGACTCTCAACTGAAACACTGTAGCAAGTTTCTTGCCTCTTTCACCAAGCAGGTAATTTGGTACTGACCAAGAGAACTTACCACTAAAACGAAAGCCGATTTCAGTCTAATGCGACGGGTTAGAGTTGGGGTAAGTATTCCATTTGTTGCGTGGCACAGTGGTAGAACGTCAGTCTTTGACTGGCGAACTTTCGCTGTCCTGTGCTCGACCTGCAGCTGACGGGTGACCACTTATGTGGGTAAATCGTCCACTGTAGGACAGCCAACCACGCCGACTCAGCATTTCATCCTTCCGGGGTAGATAAATGAGTAGTAGGCTGCAATTAGATGTCCGCAGCCTCGGTCTGGGTAGGCGCCATCTGGTGAACGCTTACGAATTTGCAGGTTAAACTGTGTGATCCGTACCTACCTGAGCGCCTTGAGTGTGAGGTACTACAATAAAGGCGCTATATAAATCCACTTCCTTTACCTTTACCTTTTAGTAGGGTTAGCTTTCGTTCTAGTGGGATTTCATTCTAGCAGGACCAACCTTGGCAAGGCAACAGCAGGGTGTGTGTGTGGTCTGGTCTGCCTCCCACAACACTCGAGCTTTGGCTCAGTGTTGGCTCATGATGTCTAAAGTGGAGATGAGTGCTGCCCCTTATACTTTTCAGGAGCCTGGGACCTGGCTTTGTCTTGTAATATGAGTCACCTCAACTGGGAGATAGCCCTGGTCCACATGTTGTTTTCAGTCTAATGATGCTGTCAGTTATGACACGAAATAGCATTTTCTCAGTACCCAGTATATAAACGTGCGTTTTTAGCACGAAACCCGTGCATCAAGCCGCTGACAATTGAAGAGCAGTGCGGCATCAACCTGACGTATCCAGGCACGACTGAATACACCGACCGCTACGTGGCGCCACCTCGTGACAAGCCAACATCCGATTTCATCATCAACCCCGTGGCAGACTATCGCATTGATGGGCGCCCGATGGCTCGACAGCGGTTTCTGTGTACGGAGACGGAGTACGAAGTGAGATATGAGTGGCCCGATGGAGAACGTCTAATGAAGTTTCCTTGGCTGCGAAAGTAACTCCTCTCTATGACGTTTTAGTGACAGCAATACTTTCTAGTACATTTAGTTCATTTACATCACTAAATTTAGTTCATTTACATCACTAAATTATTTACAATATTAGCTCTACATGTAAAATTCTACCAGTTTTATGACATAAAAATGTCAAGAACATTCATCTTGTTTATGAAGCATTTGTGCTGCTTATCGCTGGTGGTCCAGCCAGCTGCAACAACGAAAGTATTCATTGCGTTCTGACATCAGTTATATTTTTACATTATTTTGCGTCGTTGTTTCCATTTACAACATATGTTCATAAGTATATTTGTGTAAATACAGCTGCAGCTTATGTTTTTACTATCATTATTGCAGTATTTCTTATACATTGTGCGTCTTCTGCATGTAAATTGTTCGTTCATACTTGTACATGTAATATACAGCAATGTTTTAAAGGTTTTATGTGTATTATATAATGAAGTATTGCATTTGCCTATTTTTTACTGATATCGTGTAACAGTATTATGAACACATTTTATATTAGCTAGTCACTGTTGAATGACTGTTGGTTACTTATTTAATAATTGTTAATACCTTTATTTTTTCATTCACTGATGAGTGCAGTTACACAATGGGTCATTTCACGTTTTGGATTAGTCTTTCGCTGAGACTTTCGCTGAGTCCTAAATTCGGACTGAGACTAAAAGAGCGTCCAAAAACTGAAGTTGTTTTTCGTTTGGACTCAGCGGTTTGCTGAGCGTTTTGCTGAGACCAAACTTCAGACTGAGCGATTGCTTTGAGTTAAACCTTAGCTGTTCTCTACGGCCGCCAACTGCCAGTCACCTATTCCCTATTATTACGAAGATGAAAATCAAGTTTTTGTTAAAACCTGCCAATGAATCCAAAGCTAATAACTCATGGGTCAATTTTGCTTGCATAAGATAGTTAGACAAGTTTTGATGAGCGAAAATCACTTCAGTTTTTCGTTTAACTTCAACTTTTAATATATTCAACTTTAATATTCATCAATATTCATTAATTCAAAAATAAACAAAGAAATACGGCGAAATCAGCGATGAGTCGCCGATGACGTCAGCAGTGACGCGCTGCGGCGATTGGTTAATCTCAACTCCGGACTAAGACCAAAGTTGAGCCGTTTGGTCGCAGTCTTTGGTCTCAGTGAATCCAAAAAGCGAAATGACCCAGTGTCAAGCATGGTATTGTGTATGACAGCTGAGCTACACAGTACAATATTTGCAGTGTTTAACCTGCTGTATATGTAATGTTGACCTTTCATGACAAATTGTTGCACCGACTTTTTTTAACAGTCACTTTAGTCACTTGCCAAGTTTTCGGAGTGTGATAATAAATTAGCGCTGAAACGTGGAACATTTTGTTGACGTCTCTGCAGTAGTAACGTCTACTGCATAACATGTTCTCTGGGGCACTTGCTGGAATTTGGTCAACCCGGTAACAGCTGTTAAAAAGAATACCATCCGCCGTCCCACCCACTGATAACCCAACTTTAACAAAGTTCCAGCTGAGCGCCACGTTGCTGTTTAATATGTCTAAGAAGCTAAACAGATTACTTGCGTCACCGTAGTGACAAAGTCAGCATGCGACGTGCGTGCAGAGAAATTTAAAATTATAACAGTGCACGATAAATCCATAAATTTGTGATAATCCAATGAAATCAAACAAAGATTTATCAATTCCTCTTCCTTCACATGCAGTAATATCGAAAACTAATTTTGCAGTAGTCAGAAGTGCGTAAACGTTCGTCGGCAATTTATATTGACTAATTTGCTATAAAACGATGAGCATGATAGGTCCGGTCCAGTCCCGTTGTCATGAAGGCAGTTCGGAATATAAACCTACCTCTTACCTACAAAGTCTATACAACCAGTCAACCTAGCTATCTTAACAATCTGATCTCTGTTCAACCCCCTCGCAATACCCGCTCCTCATCGGTTGTCACCCTTTTCGCCCACCAACCATCTCCTCATTGAAAATCACAGATCGCTCATTCAGATATGCATCACCCCGTCTCTGGAATTAACTCCTTGATTCATTCCGTCAGCCTCGCCAGTCATGTCTCGACTCACCTCCTCATTCACTTGTCAGCTCATCTCTATTATCATCACTACTCTCAATCATCCATCACTCCTTCACTCTTTCACTCCAGACTCAAAACCTACCTTTACAACAAATCCTTCCCACCTTAGACTTCTTTTACCTACCAAACTGCCTTTGTGACAACGGGACTGGACCGGACCTATCATGCTCATCGTTTTATTTTTAGTTTCACATTTTAATTTTTTGTTTGTTCCGTGTGGTGGACTAAGCTGGCTACCCGTCAGCTTTTTACTGCACGTTAAA
>Ga0209149_1002633_pt1 | contig 10215 bp, 6 predicted proteins | sample WorMetTyACAVOLI2_FD_187423 | JGI IMG/M metagenome (GOLD analysis project Ga0209149, IMG submission 187423) | Marine gutless worms symbiont microbial communities from Max Planck institute for Marine Microbiology, Germany - Olavius algarvensis... ... | reverse complement strand
CTGTTCCACGCACGTGCCGAAGCCACTGGGAAGGCACGGTCACCGAGTGTTGAACGTCTAGTGGACGGTACCACCAGCATGGCTGAGTCAGCAGAGCGCAGACGACGCCGAGTGTCGACGTAAGATGTCCGGTGCAGGCTCTCAGCAAGGTACATCGGCGCTGTTCCATAAAGACAGCGCGTAAGCCAGAACGCACAGCCGGAGATAGATCGCATACGAGTTCCTATTCGCCTTCCATAGTAACTATGGCGATATTTTGTATCGTTTGCGAGATATAGCGACTTACTGTGACGATATGTTAAGCCGTTTTCATCTGATACCGGTACGTAACGGACATACAGACACATTTGCTATATCAATATCGCGCATATACGATAAAAATGACTTAGAAAACGAAGTAAATAAAAAAAAGTTATAATACCACCACGCGATTCGAACACACGAGTGACGACCTATGCCATAAAGCCGGAGCACCTTGCCCACTGGGCTATGGCGGCAGTGGGTGATATCGGTCTAAAGGTGCAATATAAGCTAGCACATGTTAGGTACAAGCCCGCCTGTGCGTAGACCAATCAATCACGGGGCTGCCACACGCGCATGCATTATGCATGACCCAGCACGTGGTACGAATTGTATATATGCCACCCGTTCGTCATCTATCGCCACACTGTCCCGACCAGAATCACAAAATGCACGAAATTTGGTCAGTTGATTCTCAGGAAAATTATTAAAATTCTTGCCACCAGATGTCAGATTTTAAGGCTAAAATGCACCAAATTCGATTTCGGCTGGGGCTTCACCCCAGACCCCGCTGGGGGAGCTTACAGCGCTCCCCCAGGCCCTCTAGCTGGATTTAAGGGGGTCTACTTCTAAGGGGAGGGAAAAGGAAGGAAGGAAAGGGGGTAAGGGAGGGGAAGAAAGAGATGAGGAAAAAGAAAGGGGAGGGAGGGCGAAAGGGAAAGGAGGGAGGGGAAAGAGGAACAGGGATGGGAAGGAAAGTTTAGGGGTCAAAGGGAGAAGGAAAAGGGGTAGGGAAAAGGGAAGGGAAAGGGAAATTTAGGGAGCCTGGCCCCACCCCCAAATTTTTTTCATAGAACTGCGCATCTTGTTCGTACTGTTGTTGAAATTGTTATTATCACCTGCGACTTGAAATTTTCCGTCGAGAAGTGATTGATCAAGCCCAACACAGCATTCATTTTTGACCAGCGCATCTCGGAACAAGCGTAGACCATGTAGAGACGTCGTTGATACGTGAGGCTTCGACCAACGCTCTCCAATATCCACTCGCTCTTCATATTTCATCCACCTACACACAACGATTCATTGCTGCTAATAAGTTAGAGGGCGACAGATTGCTGGGACGAAGGCGGACGTAGGCTCCACTGGTCCGCTTCCCGCGCCAACTTTCACATTTATCCAGCAAAAATGTGGGAATACAGCCCCAAAACTGTCAAAATTTCGAATTTTGGCCATAAATTTGCTACTCAAGGGCGACTCGTTTGCACAATTTTTACCAAAATTTTCAGCACTTGTACGCGTCTATAGCTAGCCTTTAACGGACCTCCTCTATCACCATGGTGGGGATCGTTTGTCGCGCGCCGGCTGCAGACGAAAAAAATGTGATGTTTTTATCTGTCAGTCTTCAGGTCTGTCAGTTCACTTTATAGTTTATACCAAAAAATTATATCAAAAATTCGAAATTTTTCGAGATTTTGAGCTTCTGTACTCATAATATTGAAATTTTGCTTAAGAAAATATGGAATTTTGGGTATAAGTTTTCCCTTTAAGGGTAAATTTATTCTAAAAATTAACATTATTGGTGATTTTGGAGGCCTTAAAGCCCACATTATTAAACTCGAAGGGTGAAATTTGGCGCGAGGATGCGGACCTGAGATTGCCTCCCCCAAGTGAAATTTTATTTTTTTAAATGCTTAATGGGATATACCCCCTTTGGAAAATTAGAAATTTTGGCGAATTTTTTACCAAAAATTTGAAATTTTCGCGAGTTTGAGCTACATTATACCCATAATGCTACTTAAGGCTCGCTTATGCAAACACCACAGAATATTCACAATACTGCCAAAAACGATTTTCAATTTATCGGCCGTTGGTCATCTTGAATTTTACGGTTCTTTCAAAAGCCCATGTATAATTGCACGGAACGGAATATGGGCACACTGGGATGTTGGTGATTTTTGGTGATTTTCGGTACGTTTGTTACAGTCGTTACGTTTGGTAGACCATTTTGGTCCACTGTTTAGTGTTTACAGTAGGCATCAAACGTATCGACTGTACCAAACATGCCTGGTGTACTGGTGTAGTGTATTTTTAATCATTTTCGGTACGTTTGGTACACCAGTTGTACACTAAGAATAGGATCAGTGTTTAGTACCAAACACGCCGAAAATGACCGTTGTGCCAAAAAGCTACTTGATGAACCAACAAAAATAGTGTATATACCGGTATGCCCAAACGTCAAATGCACTGAATGTACCAAAACTCCTATTCTCAGTGTACCAAACGCAACTGGTGTACCAAACGTACCAAAATGATCCTAGTGTGCAAAAACCACTGAAAATAGAATCAGCGTTTAGTACCCTTGGTATCATCAATAGTGAGTTTTGGTACATTTGATGCACTTGACGTTTGGGTACACTGTTTTGGTACACCAAGTAGCTTTTTGGCACACTGGGATCATTCATGATCATTTCTGCACGTTTGGTACAGTCGGTACGTTTGGTACATCAGTGGCACTTTGTACATTTTACATTTTACATTGTAGAAGTCAATGTGTTGTTTACAGTTTTTGCAGCTTCGAATGTGATTGACTACTTGGATCGGCTCTTGCCATTATCTCTCGCTGATCGTATCGTACGCAACGACAGAACCTGTTTCTAAATAGAAACAGGTTCTGTCGTTGCGTACGACAAGATTTCGACTCCGTCCGCTGCGTGTATTGCGTACGGCAGGTTGGAAACCAGTTTTTAGGCTGCCGAATTTCGTCCACGTCAGTCAATCGAGACCATAGCTGTAAGTTTTTTGAGTCTTTTTCAGCTTAGTTTTTGAGACAATCGCGTTTTGTATAAGCATTTTGGCGACAGACAGACGGACGGACGAATAACAGATGGACAGGCCCAACGTATTAAGCCACCTTCGCTATCGCAAATGTTACAACGGTACCTTGTTTGGTAAAAATCGCTGCCATTTGGCCAGGTTTACCACAATGCCGTGTAACTTAATTCATACTTAATTCCATCAATATCCATGTTGAAGACCCTGGCGACTCCAACGATGTTCGTCTGGCCGAACTTCTTGACACAACGAGTCCTGGGTCCAACACATTAACGTGGCGGCACGCTGGACCTGGTTGTCGTGCCACAGGACATCCCCCGGGGATCATCTCCGACCACGGCCTAGTCGTCGCTGATCTTCCGACGATCAACCAGGTTGCACCACCGCGTATTGGTCGTGGATGGAGATCAGTGGATCGAACTGCCTTCGTGCAGGCGGTGCCGCCACGTTAATGTGTTGGACCCAGGACTCGTTGTGTCAAGAAGTTCGGCCAGACGAACATCGTTGGCAAACAGCTCGTTAGCTCCAGTACCATCTACTGATGCTAAAGCTAAAGAACTGTTTTCGGAGTAGGATCGAGTTTTTTGATCTCTTGCCTTCGCTCCCGCCTGTACGGTCCGAACTCGGCTTCTACCGCTGACGCTGTAATTTGACTCTGAATGCAGAGCTACTCGTCGTGAGTGTCGACGGCTGGAGCGACGCTTTTGCCGCTTACTTCACGACGTCGACCGTCAAACCTAGATTTCAGCCCCTTGCAGGAAGAGCGTTCTTTTCGAAGCGAAGAATGTCTTTGACGTGATAGTGTCAGCTTAATCAGTACATTGTTACGTACTACTCTTGTGGCAGCCGAGGGCCACAATACGCGTCTTCTATGGTGATCGCTGAACAATGTCTTGCGTCTTTGTTACGTACTACTCTTGTGGCAGCCGAGGGCCACAATACACGTCTTCTATGGTGATCGCTGAACAATGTCTTGCGTCTTGGCACGGTGTGACACAGCGCTGATGATTTCCAGGTTTGGTAGGCCAAACCTGGACTGCAACCAGGACAGTAAAATGTCATGGTCCACGCAGTCAAAGGCGGCAATGAGGTCCAACGGAGCCAGTAAGGTGACCTTCTTGTCGTCGATCGCGGTCAAAACATCGGACAAAGCAGTCTCGGTGGAGTGCTTGCTCCTATAGACCGACTGTAACAGCGGTAAAAGTCCTTTGGTCTCCAAATAGTCACTATCCTGCTTCACTGCGGTTCTCTCGAGTAGCTTCGACACGAAAGACTGCGGTCTGTTCGCCGATCTCTGACGACCGAGGCGACACGTGCCTTAGTCCAGGCCTTCATTAGTTGTCGTCTCGACTACTGCAACTCTGTTCTGGCCGGAGTCCCTGATGTTTATATTCTGGGACTCTAGTCTGTGCAGCCGCTTGGTCTCCGGTGCTCGTCGTCACGACCACATCACGCCCGTTCTTGTTAGCTTCTGGCTAGTTCTAGCTGCTAGCTACTGGCTTCCAGTACGCCAGCGAATCATCTACAAGACGGCGGTGCTTGTGTGAAAGTGTCTACACGATGCAGCCCCTTCGCTACTTGGCTGAACTGTGTGTGCCGGCCCACTCCATGCGTGGTCGCCAGCAACTGCGTTCCACGACGTCTAGGATGTCTGTGTCAGACTGTGTGTAATCATCTTCCGTCAAGATATTACGTATCTTTGACGCATAAGTGGTCTCTGGGTGAAGGAGACATGGCGAAGGGATTGTTTTTGGAGTAAATTTTACAGTTTGACCTTAAAAGGTTAAAGATTAAGCTCAAGCACTCAATAATGTCGAAATCTTTTTGGCCCAAACTCCATCCAGTACATTTTACTTCATAAAGTCAAAATATTCCTCTGCTGCCCGCCTGATGTTAAAGGTTGAGCGATGGAAGTTCAAGTCAAGGACACGTTAAAGTTTGCGGGAGCGGGCACGCTCGCACTTCAGATTTTCTTGCAAGAACTTACGCTAGTTTACTGACGCGATTCGGCCGTGTATGCTTCTGCTTACAAACCTTGCGACTTGCTTCCAGCCTACTACGCCACCGGAAAAATGTACAAGGACATCCATCTGAGTGAACAGTGGACTGTTTCCAAGCTCAATAGTCTGTGTGTCATCATCTTCCGTCAAGATATTACGTATCTAAACACAATCATAACAGATTGCTACAGATGCAAGGATAAATGCAAAATGATGCAAAAATAAATACAAAATGGAACAGTTTCTATCTGCTCAGTGAACAACGTACTGGTTTCGACAAATTACATTACACGAACTTCTTGACTGGCTGTAACTTAGCGACAGACCAGAGCAATGGTATAGAGAAGGAAAAACAATCAGTAAAGCCACCGAAGGTTACAACTATTTCAGGCCTGGATATAGGACCTGAAGAACTGAAAGAAAAACGCCACTGACAGGTTTTACACCATTTAGTCAGGTTCACTATGTCAATAAAATTAATTTCGTTCAAAATTTTGGGAGATTAGCAAACCTATACATTTTCGGAAAGGTGAGACCATAAGGATCCGAAAATCGTTGATTACATTTGCGGAGATGTCCGCATGGCCGCCATTTTGAATTTTCAAAATGGCCGCCGCAAAATATATATCTTGCTCTATCTCGGCCCCTAATAAACTTAGAAACTTCATCAACATGCTAATCCTATGTTTTAAGGGCCAAGGAATCCATTGGAAGCATACCTAGCGTTAACCACTTTGCAATTATCCGCCATATTGGTGTTCAAAGTAGCCGCCGAAAATATATTTCGCTATATTACTACTTCTAGTTGAGATATAAACTTCACTCAACATGCTAGTACTAAGTTCTGTTGACTAAGGAATCCACTAGAAGCAAGCTTGCACACCACTGTCATATTTTGAAGACAAAAGAAAAACAATTCAATTTTCTAACAGCTGTCGTTATTTGCAATATCTGCATAGTCTGATAATCAGCGAGGATCATTTTCGACATACCACTACCGATGTACATCACTACACCCATACAAACACTGTACCACACTGAACAGTTGTGTTTCAGGAAGGGGGAATGAGCCCGATTTTGACTCTAGATTTGGGGGATAGAAGCCACTGTGTTTGGGGAATTGGGGTTAACGATGCTGCATTCTGTCGCTGTCTGTTAATGATATAGTACCATGTGTAGCTTTTTGCTTCCATGGATATATTGCTCAGCAGAAAAAAAGAACCAAAATCGTTGCTACCAGTTAGTCTCCACACAGACGAGTTGCTTCAGGACCTGTTAACCTTTAAACGAACCAGTTCATATGAAATGTTTTGGTATTTTCCTCGAACCCGTGACTAATAGATCGCAAGTCAGACGCCCTACCACTAAGCCACCGCGCCACCCAGTCGTACAAGGTTTTTTCATACCACTACCGATGTACATCACTACACCCATACAAACACTGTACCACACTAAACAGTTGTGTTATTTCACATTTCGTCATCACTGTCCTGACTCTCATTTCCAGCATTACAGTCAACGTCATTTTCACAGTCTGTCCCACAAGTCTGTGCAGGTCAAGTTGTTCCTTCGACACGAACATCTCTGGGTTGAGCAGTTGGTTTTGCATTGGCATCGGACTAGCTGAATGATGGCTTGTGGTGCAGGTAGAATCTTGGTGGTAATAGGTGAAATCCCACTTTCATCCTGATGGTAGCCATGCCGAAGTGGATCAAGGAGCTGATGCCACATGACAGTGGCTTGGCACCAGACACGACTCTGAACTCGTACGCGTTCAACGTGCTCCTGCAGTGCACCAATTGTTGGGGGCCACTTGTGACTCTCCGCCAAGTTCTTGCAAAACAGGTGCCATCTCTGGTCTGTGATGTTGTTTATGTGGACACCCTTCGGGCAGTACATCGTGCACACAAAGCCGACCAGCATTTCTTTCACATTCTGAGATAATGTGCCGTCCTCAGGTAACTGCATTAGTGCACTGATTGTTTCTATTCCAGCCTTCAGGTACTGTTGGAACCTGCACTTGGTTTTACCCAATCCTGAGAATCGACCAACATTATCAGCTCCACTGAAAGCATGGATTATGGGTAATGCTTTCGCCTTCTCTTGTCCCAGAGCTCTCCATATTGGTGCGATCTCCAGTGTACCTGATACCATGGAAATGGACGTGTTTTTGCAGAGTTGGTCGTAGTTGCTTTCGTTTGCTCATGGGACAGGAACCTACTCAGTGGTATGTCACGTGCTTGATCCTTGGTACTGGACGAGATCTTTGCCTTGTCGTCGTCTTGCTCTAGTTTTCTGTTTCAAAGAGTCAGATTTGTACGTGTCGAACACCAGGCTAATCTCGTCAAACTCTGCTGTTAAAGTCATGAGCTTGTCATTGAAGTGCTGGCCAAGATCTTTGACTGTCGTGATGGTCCCAGTTTTCTTTGTCATCTTCTGTCATCTTCTTCATCGACAATGGCAATTTTCTGACTCGTGCGATGCCGATGATACCAGTTCTGTATCAGCAGTGTCAACTCACTGTCCATCTGATGCTGGTTCTTGCGTATCTTGCTGTGTTCCATTAGTTTCTACCAGATGCTGCAGGCAATAGAAGAGCTTTGATTTATCAGTGTATGGTAGAACTAATCCATCTGGAGCGAACAGTGCCCTCGGTGTGAGGGTGAACTCATAGTTCCCGATAGCGTTCTTCTGTCCCGGCTTGATCTGGCTAGGACCATGAAGCGCCCGTAGAGATCTATTGTTTCTTTCAGATCGACTGACTGGTCACGGACCTTGACTGTTTGCTTCTTGTTTGTTGATGGGGTTGTTCTGCTTCTTAACTGGTGCCCATAAACTGACATCACCATTGATGCGTTCTGCATCATACTCTTCGTAGAGCTGTTGTCCCTGCTCATCGACGGTCAGGATCTGTTTGACATTTTCTTGTGGAACACATGCGTGTGTGATGAAGTTGTACAACTGATCACCTTCAGCTGAGAATGGATTTCCGTGACTCTGTATGGCAGCTTTTATCTTGTCAACAGCTTCATGTTCTTTCCTGACAGCGGCTGGTTGTACTTCAGGGTGACTTTTTGTTTTGGAAGAAGTGACTCCAAACTGCCCTTTGAACTCTTCTGAGAGGCGCGACATCTCTGGTGCGGCCAGGAAAAACCGTTGCCGAGCATACGTGTTGTTGGAAATGCCAATTAGTCCAGAGTGGACTTTCATCATCTTGATCAACTGCTCGCATGCATGATCTGCACCAATGGACACAAATGGGACCTCACTCTTGGTGACAGATACATTGCCTTCTTGAATTTCGCGCCAAGTCTCTGGGTGGTTGATCTTCAGGTCATGCATATCTGCAATATACCGTGGCCAAAGGCGTTTGTACTTTATCCGATCCAGAGCAAAAAAACAACTTGCTCAGTGCCTCATCAGCTTGCAAATGGAGATTGAGATCTGCATTTCGGGATGCCTCGACAAAGAATAAGATCGTTTCCACACGGTGAACATAGTTCATCATTGACTTGAACATCGCATTAGAGGACTTCTCCGCTGCATATACTTCGGAAACTATGCAAGTACTGTAATCCCTGAAAAAATGTTAGGGGACTGGTTATGTTTCAAGTGGATATTATTTGTCTGAAGACATGACCTTAGTTTGGTTGATGAATCATTGTATTAATTCAAAGCAGAAGCAAGATAACAGCGTCATAGTGGCCATTCTGAAAATCAAATAAATGGGGTTTAATGGAAAACTTGTTATATCCAGCTGTTTACTTGTGCTTCCAGTATATTCCTTGGCCTGAAAACAGAGGATTACCATGTTTGCTTAAGTTTGAATACATGCATTGGCCTGTGTATATATTAGAAGAAGACAAAGAGCAACAGATACATTGTGTAGCCATTTTGAACACTAATATGGCAGATAATTGTAATGTGGTTAATGCTAGGTATCTAGGTATGCTTCCAATGGATTCCTTGGCCCTTAAAACATAGGATTAGCATGTTTGATGAAGTTTCTTAGTTTATTAGGGGCCGAGATAGAGCAAAATATATATTTTGCGGCGTCCATTTTGAAATTCAAAATGGCGGCCATGCGGACATCTCCGTAAATGTAATCAACTATTTTCGGATTCCTCATGGTCTAACCTTTCCGAAAATGTATAGGTTTGCTAATCTCCCAAAATTTTGAACGAAAATACATAATGAAATGTACGGTTATCAAGTACGTACGCCAATGACGTCATTGAAACGACTGTGGACGGAAGATCCCGAGGTGAAAACGTGATACCAGTATGTGGTTGAATTCAGACAGAGGGTCGAGGAAACCTGCGAGTTAGCTAGGAATAAGCTGCCCAAAGTTCAAACTCGCAATCAAAATTTTCCCAACAAAAAGGCCAGAGAACAAAAATTGAATGTTGGGAACATTGATAAACTGTGTTTATCCAGTGAACTCATTTTAAAATTGGAAGGATGTCTGTTACAAATGCACGGAGTGGTGAAACACCCAGGACTCTATGCAAGTAGAAAGCTCATCCCCAGGAAACAGATCTGTTCTGCGGTTGATATGGGACCAGCTGCCACAAGACTCAACGAAGCCATATTGAGCTATTCAACCTCGCGAATTCGGCTGCGATCTTCTGGCTTGTGTAAAAGCTGGTGGTGGACACTGGTGGATTTTGTATTTGTAATAACGGTCAATGTTTCTTGACAATGAAAATTACAAGTTGCTGTTGATTATTCCATGCACAATTAAAAATATGGCATTTGTTTTCTCCATAACTTTTGAGAAAACAAAAATTCAGAATTTTAGCAGGATCTCTCCCGTACAAACCAATAAATTTTGGTATAAAAATCTCACATCTCACACAGTTGTAGAGAAATTTTGTCCGGTAAAGTATTTTAATTTGAGCCACCCTGTAGATTTCAAAGAAGTTGTGTATAAAGTCTGATTATAGTTAGTGGGTGATGGTGTGGAATAATATCGCGCTGGAGAGGAAACCCCGGTGGTTGGACGAACATCTTTCCCGTCATGAAGGGAATTAGGTAGAGCAACGAGATTATGTAGTTTCCGAATTTCTTTATTAACAGTGAAGAATAACCAACAGTAACGACAATTTCAGATATGTTTCCAATAACAGTATTATCATGTACC
>Ga0209149_1002632_pt1 | contig 10216 bp, 5 predicted proteins | sample WorMetTyACAVOLI2_FD_187423 | JGI IMG/M metagenome (GOLD analysis project Ga0209149, IMG submission 187423) | Marine gutless worms symbiont microbial communities from Max Planck institute for Marine Microbiology, Germany - Olavius algarvensis... ... | reverse complement strand
TTGTCGAATCCTGTCCCCTGACAAAACTGAATGGTGGCTTATCTCGGCTACACTCTGCGGATGAGGACGCTGTTTCGTGGCTGACCAATTATGGTAAATGACACGCATACGAGAAGAAGAAGATGGCCCATTAAGCTCTGCTGTGAAGCTTGGGGTGCTTGGGGGAGGGAGATCGCTGACTGACAGACGGACCGGCGGCGGCGACGCGTGGTCTCCTAATGGTGATGTTGATCGAAATAGCATCAGTGTTGTGTCATAGCGTATCGACATGCGTTAACAACTCAACAGTACCTTGATAGGACTGACAATGCAGACAGACACCGGTATAGTTGTGACGTCATAAAGACACTGTGGGCAACAGAGGCCACCTGCAGCGCGACTTCAATAGCTATTACCGCAGCGATTTTTCGCGGACACGCCAGGGTCCGACGATTACACGCTATGCATCATTTGTCGCATTTAACAAAGCCTACTGAAACTTTGCTGATGTATTTTTTACTTTGTTTATGACATCATTTCTGCATACTCGACTTATGAGTTTTAATTCTCCTACGCAAGAAAAAATTTTGAGACTTGTCTCTCTCTAATCCTATGGATGGCGTTGTATAGGCCTAAGTTGCAAATTAAGTTAAGCTACTTCATATTTCAGTAGGCCTACCCCACAACTGCCTTGCATGGACGAAATGAAGTGTGCCCGATCTCTTTTCACGCGTTCTTTGCTGATAATGACGGGTGGCATGTGACAGCTGTTGACTTGTTATCCACAGACAATCATAAAGGCGCTTGTTACGTCCATTGATGGCCGTAATTAAACACGTGCACTGTGTCCGCGCCGGCCAATTTACAACTGGACCACGACATACAAGGGACGATTGTAAACTGGGTGAGTGGGGAGCCACGCTTAGCTTGCTGCATGTGCAATGATTATCAACAAGCTATTGACACAGAGGCCACTCCGCACTTTCTGCTGCAGCTAATGCAGTACTCGCGTGCACATTTCAAAAATTGATTTAGGAGAAACGAAAACGAGAACGAGAATAAATTTTGATAACTGATTACTCGATTATTGTTTAACATCCGTAATTACCAGTGAACCTTGTATTTTACAGTGCTTTGTGCAATATGTATTATGGCTCCGTATTGAAAGTTGCATATTTTGTTTTTAGAGCAGCCGTTGAGGAACTGCTGCAGGAAGCAAAACAAGCAGAAGCATCAAGGCATGTTTTGCAGTAATCTTGATTGATGTACACAATTACGTTTAATGAAACTGTTATACAGTTTGCATGCTCCACCCTCTATTTATTGTGTGATACCCAGACAGCTCCCCCAGTAGAGAGTGATATAGGAACAATATAGAGTGTAATTGGCAAAATGAAGTAATAGGCAAATGTGAATGGATCCACTGCAGTGCAGGTTGTGATGAAACTTTTGATATGTGATTGACTTTGGAATTGTTGACAGCGTGTGAGGTATTGTTTTTGTGGCATGTGTTTCTCTGTTTGGTTGTTAGCAGTATTAAGAGAAAGCAGTTACAGCTGTCATCTTGAAAATTTCACAACATATGGCACTTGTTTTGGGATCAAAACATTAGATTTTTATCATTTTAAGCCAAAATCCATGTCACTGGCCAAAATTGGCCGCAAAAAAATCATCTTGTGGCTATAACTTTGTTAGAATATCTTCCAATTTACTTTAAGCCAAAACTAAAGTGTTCCTTGCTTTAAATTGCATTGCTACAAAAGTGCACTTCAGTAGTTTTTCAAATCAGAACACGTAGGACCTGATCCAGAACACTCTACCATAAAATGCCAAAACGTTTTTGGCCATAATTTTGTGTAAAGTCATTTCAGGCACTGCACAGTCTACGAAAGTGTTAAGTTGCAGCAAAATTGTGAGCATTCATTTTAGATTTACTTAGCAGTAACTGTCATTTGTAATTACAGTTTGCCAACTCGTTCACAACCACAGAGTTGCATCAACAGACGACTGCTGTGTCCATCTTTGGCAAGTACTCTGCGCAATCCTATCTTACCAAAGGCTATCTCCAAGAGAAAGCATGTTGGGCTTGACGAGCCAAACTTTGATGAGGATGCAGAGAAGAAAAGACCTAATGCTGGACAAGAATATGATCCAGATGGTGACTACATATATGACGCACGGAAGTATTTTAATCCAGAAAAGTATCGTGAAATAATTGCAAACCAGGAGGAAAAGAAAAAGCTACAAGACACACAAAAGAAATTCTATTACAAGGCATTTCACAGTCACAGAAGACATTACTACAATAGATATAACTGTAATAATACATATACGTCTGTAAATAATGTTAGTCTCCAAACAGATATATTAAGCTCGTCGGCTTCTTCATTGTTGAATTCAGAATATAGTGTTTATGATATTGATGAAGTGCAGGATAATGACAGTCATAAAAGCAGACGTCACAAGAAAGAGAAAAAGAAATCTAAGCACTCGAGACATCGGAGTCACACATCGAAGTTATCCCATAAGCATGCAAAACGAAAGAAAAATGACGATGAGAAGAAACATAAAAAGAAGCGGAAAAAAAAGAAATCAAATGATGGACGTTGCAAATCGCTGCATCATAATTATGAGCATCACAGTATATCTGGTGATAAGCACTGCACAAAATTGCGACACAGATTGCGGCATCGATCCAAATTATTTTCACCCCAGGAGCTGAATGCAAAGACAGCAAACTGTGATCATTATGGCTATCGTTACTGTGATCAGAACTGTGCAGGTAATGAACATGGCACTTCTGATCCAGATTGCTTGCGTGATGGTAGTGTCAGTGGTTCAAACTATGATCATAGTTCTTATGCAGACAACTGTGCAATATTGGACAGAGTGGAGAGCTATAGTGAAGACAGTTCTAGCAATGATGCAGAGAGTCCAGTTATTGCTCGTGATGAACCTGATGTGTGGGATGAGGACAGTTCTGTCAGTAGTGAATGCTCTGACGTGAACGGAGATTCTTCTCCAAGGGGTGATAACAGTAATCATGATGGTGATGTCAGCTGATCATTTGATGTGACAGTCAAGCATGATTTGATGCCAGACAAGTGTTGACCAAGATGTACACTACACATGCAGTTATAACACTGTGTGGCTGAAGTGATGTTTGCTTCACTTGTTCATTCAGTCCACGGCTGATAGTATGATTTTACCACTGTTACTTTGGTAGCACGAAGTCGCACTGCATCAATTCCAAAAGGCAAACCTGTGGTTGGCATTTAAAATTGGCCTGTTAAATGAAATAGCTAAACAGACGTACCGATCCATCCGCGTCACTTTGTTACCTACAGTGGTGTTTCACCCATGTCACTGACATGACATCGAGACGATGGCTGTGGTCGTCTGTCTCTCATCGTGTAGAAGTACCGCCCATTCGTCTCCCTACAGTTGAGAAGTTGGGCAGGGCGTTCCCAACTTCCCAGCTTTCGATTAGGGATGTGTGGAATACATTTTTTTATTTCGGTTTGGTTTCAGTTCATTTTTTATATAAAAAATCGGATTTGGTTTGAAATGAGTTTGGTTCGGTTCTCTTAAAAAATGTGGTTCAGTTCGGATATTATAGTAATAGTCACTACTTGTGTAATAGCTGAATAGTTAATTTACAGCAAATATTACACGACAGTGGACGTCATGACTTTGACGTCACTGACGTCTCTCACAACAGTGATAACAAGTAAGTAATGTAATTGCATTCCAAAATATATATGCTAAACTCTGTTTCGGTCGTGTTTTAAAATGTTCTTTATCTACATATTTAATGCAAAGTAAAGTTATTTTTATTAAATTTTTATTTGAATGGCGGATTGCTGCAGTTTCTATTGGAAAACCATCTGGACGGATGTCAAATTTTTGGACGGTTCGGTTTTTATCGCGTGTCGTTATGCTGACGGGCGATACCATATTGATAAAGCAATTCTGTCCATCCGTCCATTACGTTCTCGTATTCTATGGAAATGGCTTAACATAGTCATAGTCATAGTTTCTTTACAGCACGGTAGCCCAATCATTCTAGTTTTATGAATATCAAACATCTTCACGAAATTCTTCTGGAGTCACCCCTAACAGGGGCGCTAAAAATGCGGGTGGGATATAAAAATTTCACGATTCTCGACCAACAACTCGACCTATCTTGCAAATGATACAAGATAGCGCCAGTTACTATGGAACGCTAATAGGAACTTGTATGCAATCTATCAAATGGTGCCATTTCCGATGATTTTGAACGAACCCTAATCCTGTTTTCAAGGTCACACCACTCTTTGACGGTGAATATCGCTTAATGGTATGGTATAGTAGGGTTTAACATACATCCCACTCAACACAGTATAGGTCATTTTGGAGACTATGAATATCTCACAAACCATTTTCGAGTTATTTGACGTTGAATAATATCGTGACCTTGACGTGTCGGTTAGAGGTCACTCAAGGTCATTGAAACAGCTGTTATTCGAAAGCTTGGGTGTGGTTTCCTATTCGCCTTCCATAGTAACTATGGCGATATCTTGTATCGTTTGCGAGATATAGCGACTTATTGGTAGAAAATCGCGAAATTTTTATACCCCACCTGTATTTAGCGCCCCCCGCACGGGGTGACCCTGTCGGAATTTCGTGAATATGTTTGATGCTAGTAAAACTAGAATGATTGGGCTACCGTATGGTGAAAAAAACTATGTTAAGCCGTTTTAATCCAATACCGGGATGTTACAGACAGATGACAGAATTGCTATATCAATGCTGACGCACGATAAAAACCGAATTACAGTTTTCCACACATCCCTACTTTCGACGTCAACTGGTGGAATGCCCTTCTGCTCAACATCACATTTCACTGATGAAACTACAGGTTCTGCAAAACATACTGACTGCATTTTCGTCCGACAAGTTGACCTCTGGAGAGACTTCCACTGCTGGAAATTCCCGGAATAGCTGCTGTGGCATAATAAGTGCATTACAAGTTGCGGGACATGAATCACGTATGTGCTAGGATTGTAACTACATTGCAAAGTGCACGCAGAGAGCCAGTTAGCCGTCATGGGCTAGTTCACATTGTTAAATGTTCCAGACATAGTATAATATTAATAGTACCATACCATTCCACTGTGAGCTTGTCCGCCTAAATTGTCCAGTTTCAGCTCTAGGCATGTAAGAATGTCTGGCACAGTCGGCTATCATCGGCTCTGTAGTGTGTTGTATACACACTGCACAGTTATCGAAGACGTATATCAATAGTGACTGACCGAACCAATTGATACAACTGCAACTGTGTCAATAGAGAGTTATTATGGTGACTGCTTAAAAGATGAACCAAACAAATGCTTAGAAGTATTCTGTTTGTAACAGGACGTGAAAAAGCTATCTATAATCAACTTGATTAAATTTGAATGTTTTTCTTTTGAAGACTGTTTTTAATTGGACTATAAACTAACTATCGGTATTTAGTGTGATGGTAATGGTATGATGGTCTGTAGGCTCTTTGCTTGGTTTGGGCATTTTCACAAGTGCAAAAATGCCTTTATGTGATGTTATAATGAGCACATTGACTGCAAGCAATGTTCACATTCTCATTAACCGGAACAATGATGAAACTGATGACAAAAAGTTCATCTAGAACACAGTGATTTCTGATCTCTAAAGTTTCCAGCACGGACTGTGCTCAACACTGACATCACAAATGAATCTGATCGATTGCTTTCTAGTTTCAATTTCTGGAAACAAAAAGTACTGATATCTTGTTAATCTGTACAACTGACAGCAGAGCGGATATCATGCTCTTCCAGGAAGTAAATTACTGGTACTGATGCGTATCTGTAAAGATTCCGCATAGACAGAGGTCCATTGCATGGGAACTCATGCCCAATATGCTGCTTTCAGCTAGCGAGGGTTAATGCCAGTGAAGTAGCATGACCCAAGTCGGCCATCTGTTCACAGCCAGCGCCTTTAAGTGACTAGGCCAGTATGCTAGCAGTCCTGGTAACAGGACCTAGGCTACTACTGTTATGCAGAACTTGCCATTTTTGCTCTAGCACTGGCTGTGGGCATGGGTGCCCGCAGGATTTTTTTGTAAGGGGCAGGGCATCTGCCAGCGGGGTCCAGGGGCCAAGCCCCAGTAGGGGTCTGGGTTAAGTCTGCATGAAGCTAAAGTTTTTTTGCACATTTGGAGATATTTTGCTGCTAGGTTATTGGAAATGTCAACAATTGTTGATAATTCCTATAGTTACAATATGAGATAAACTGACAAGTTGGGGAGTCTGCCACACGTACCACATGATTGGTAGGGACAGTAGAAAATCACGAAAACACGGAAGCCGTGTTTTTCGTGTTTTTCGTCAGTTGCCGTGTTTTCCGTGTTTTTTTGCAATTGCCGTGTTTTGCCGTGTATTTTTGCAATTTTGTTGGCCTTTTAACAGTTTTGCACAGTTTCGGAGCGTTAGTCAGTACACACTGGTCAATGCACCTCAGCGTCAGAATTTGACGGACAATAATTTAGCTCTTCATGTTATGATGGTATTCAATGCTAGAAGCTAAGCAGATAGCTATGACTGAGTGACAGTCTCGTCCTACCAAGTGGACATTGATAAGTTTAAATTTTTGCACTAAAATACATTGCATTTTGATGCCGTGTTTTTGCCGAGTTTTTCGTGATTTTTTTGAAAGTATGCCGTGTTTTTTGCACTTTTTTGCCGTGATTTTTTACTGTCCCTAATGATTGGTTAATGTATGATTATTATGGTTCATTGGTTACAGTACCAGTATGGCATTGTTTGGTATACTGCCATTTGCTTTAATGGTACACTCCACTTTCTACCCTACCATCCCCTCCCCTCAAAAAGGCTCAAATGCAGCTTGGGGATCTGGGGAGCACTGTAAGGTTCCCCAGCAAGGTCCAGGGCAGAGCTCCAGCCGCAAACACATTTAAGTATATTTTGAACCCATAAAACATGTCTGGTGACAATGATTTTGGTTCTTTTTGTGCGGACCAAAATGTGGTAACTGAAGCGAATCTAGCCTTTTATATTTTCCCGGGGGGGTGCAAGTGCCCCCTTTGCCGATGCCTGCAGGTGCCTGTGAGAACATAATTGCTCATTAAAAACAATTTCAAGCACTATACAAATCATTATTATTATTATGCCTGCAAATTACGCCCATCCAAGTACAAGCCGAGCTCAATGCACAGCAACTTCCTTGATGTGCATAACGCCATTAATACTAAATAAAATTAACTGCTGCCTTCATCTGAAAAACAAAACTAACATGTAGTAGGTGTTTATTGTTCCTGAGTGACACAGACAAGATGGCATGTAACAAGTGTTTAATGCACAACACTGATACTGTGATGAATGTGTGACACGTCGCAGCTTTGGAAGTTAACAAGTGAATGGAATAGTTGCATATTGAGTATTACTATATTGATACTATTAATAATAATCAATAATAACTACAATGCTAAACTATCACATCATTACGAGTATACAGCATAGTATGTCCAACTCAATGTCTACTACAGCAATGATGATGTATGACAGATAGTCACAAGGCACCCCATCTCTACTGGAAACAAACCCACAGGATATAAAATTATTTTGCCACTTTAAAGTAAAAAAACTGCTACAGAATTATAATTTATACACAATTTTTGCACCATCACGTGGTAGCACAGAAAATAAACTGTACACAAATCAAAATACAAAAAGTCTGTCAGTACCTAGCACATATCACATAAAATTATTTGACCCACAATATCAGTTGTTAAATTTTTCACGATGAACGTAAATTCAGTTATTCCACCGTTATCAATGCCACTTTACAAATTTAACCATACGAGTCACTGGACATAGTCCAAAATATTTTAAACCGTACTACTTTATTCCTAGTAAATTTGGCAATTACAATGACTGTCTATCAGCTGAGCTTGTTGAGCATGCTTCAGGTTCACTAGCATTTTGATTTAATTAATACATACACATCTGTGATGCAACACGTCTAGTCTTTCCAAAAATATTGAAAGCCCTTCTAAAAATCCACTCTGTTCTTGGCAGAACACAAACATAACAGAACTTTCTATGTAGACACCTAGATGATATTACCAAATTAATTACAAAACCTGACAACACTGATGACTGCAGTGCTTGAATAGATGGTGCTAACAGGATAACACCAGTAGCATATGAAAATATAGGAGCACGGCTTCAAAATTAGCCTTATTAATTAACTTAAATCAAGTAAAGATATCAAATAAAAACAGCAAAAGTATTATGCCTTGTCTTGCACCTGTTTACAGTTCATAAAAGTAAATATGACATAGTAGAACCCAAATTAACACGAGATAAACATGACAACCAGTTTTCTAACACCCTTAACATCTGAACAGGAGTTAAATCTGTTTATCATCTTACTAAATAAAGCAAAATGGTTCATTTTATTGAATACTTTCCACAGATCTAATAAACATTTGCTGTTGAACCCCCAAACATGTACTGTTCAACATTTCTAATTATAGCTTGACCACAATTAGACTGCCCTTTTTGAAGCCAAACTGGTTTGGAATAGTCTCTAAATGTTCATGGCACCTTGTACACCTTTAGCACACAATGCTAAAAATTGGGCCGATTAATATAGCCCTGTAATTATCAATGGTGTTACTCTCAAACAGTATCGTCCTTTGGCAGGTGTACCATGAAGCTAAGCCTAAAGCCACAAGGAACATGGGCAACATATGTGATTAAACAACTATGTCAATGTCACAACCAAAACTGGATGATGATGCTTTACCGCATTGCATCTCGAAGGACATTGTCTCAACAGCTATGCATCAAACTTCTACATGTAAAGGAATGGGTCACCAACATATAGTGAAATGATCTGCAAAGGCCTCAGCTGTCTGTACATTATCAGCCAAGCTATCAATGAAGCCAAGCTATCAATGAATTTGCGGGAATTATTCCTCTTTTCAAATTTGGAGTTCCAGCATTTCCAAAAGCTGACCCCAGTTTTACTGTTGAAAGCACCGTGAAAGTTGTCAGTGTAGCACAAGTCTCTGCTTGCCACTCACTATACAGCATCTTTTTATATTTGCATTTGCAGCATTGCATGCATCAACAATTGGACCTGTCTTTCCATAATTTGTTGAATTTTATTGCGTTATCCATCCAAAATTTACAATGGCTGTTGATGTACTATAGTAGATATCAGTGAAATTTCGTCACATAAGTTCTAATTTTATACAGGTTACATACAGGCTACAAGTTACATCACAATCACTATCAGTAAAAATTTGTGTGTTTGTCACTGAAACCTCGAAATGTAGATTAAGGGTAACTCGAGGTCACTGAAAATGGTACCATTCAAAAGCTTACAGTTTCCTATTCGCATTCTGTAGAAACTATGGCTGTATCATTTGCTGTTTCAGCACAATACACGAACATGACAAACACCCAACCACCCAGCCAGCCACCACATGACAGCAAGAGCCACGCTATGCAGCCTAGCGAGGCTGCAGTTACATGACAAAAATCCCAATACATGTAAACATAAAATGTTGCACGTACGAACAAGCGAAGGTATAAAAATACATAAACACAAACAGTTATCCCACAATAATTACATGTATAAATTAACATAACAACAGCATTTCTAACAACGACTAAATATGCAGATAATACAACATATCAATGTAATTCAGTCTGAATATTAACAGACACTGCAAAATAAAAGTGAGACAGGCGACAGGGATTCATTGAAACAAGCAGCTATCAAACGAGAAGCAACTTCATGTAATTTAACAGAAAACAAGCTGAAGTCACAGTTTTGATATCTTGGTTGGTTGGTTGGTGCTTAACGACACTTTCAGCACAAAAAGGCTATATCATGCCATAGCAGAGTAGTGTGATAAGATAGTTGTGGCGGGGTGATCATGATGAGAATGAACAACTAAAACAGTGATAAAGAAACTGAAAATATAATGAAAAACCAAAACAGTTCATATGAACAGTACTGTTTTGTTTAAAGGTTAACGGGTTCTGAAGCAACTGGTCTTTGTGGAGACTAACTCTTCATCATTGGCATCATTTGGACACGGTTCTGCTAGCCAATTACTTGGCAGAATAGCCGAACAAACCAAATTTAAGACAACGTAAGAGAAAACAACACACTCAAAAAACACTCGAAAAAAAGCTACCCTGAT
>Ga0209149_1002631_pt1 | contig 10216 bp, 4 predicted proteins | sample WorMetTyACAVOLI2_FD_187423 | JGI IMG/M metagenome (GOLD analysis project Ga0209149, IMG submission 187423) | Marine gutless worms symbiont microbial communities from Max Planck institute for Marine Microbiology, Germany - Olavius algarvensis... ... | reverse complement strand
AAGTTGATGTTTATGTTTTGTTGCTATGGTAACGTTGATGTTTATGTTATGAAAATGGCGAAGCTACCGTCACCAATGCTAGCGAGCGTTACGATGTGTAACGATAAAATAAGTAAATGAAATAGTAGAATTAATAGAATTAGGTGGTTTGGGATATCTTACACATGATTCTTTTTTTGGCTAAGCCGGCTTAGCCGAATTTATTTCGGCGGCGGCGGCTAGCCGAACATTTTTTTCCGGCGATGGCAGCGATTACGGCAGCTTCGGGGTCTATGTGTGCTGGACTGAAAAGTCTGGTGTAAGTATTGCTTCAAGTTGGTCGTTGATGGCCCTCAAGTTTTCGTACGGGCAAATGCAACTATACTGTATCTGTGCGATCGTTCGACGTTGTCGGTTGATGGTACGGTAATGGACTGCGCGACGTCTGTATGGCATCCCTGTAGACATGACCGCTGCGTTAGTAGCTAGCTAGCTATGCAGTTCTGTCTCCGTAGCTTTGAAGTTCGTGTCGCACAGACGCTATAAAACATCTCACATTTCATTCTGCTGCCGGCAGTCGGTGCACGCACGTTCTTCAGTGTCATCACGTCTAGTCTGAGTTAGACAGAGCTCTGAATGTACTGGCAGAGAACTTCCTACGCATGACACCACTACGTCCACACCCTTGCAGTTGCTTGCTTGGCCTTCATATTTTTGTCGGCAACCAAGTCAATATTTGCATTCCGTTGTGTGACGTATATGTCGCCGGAATTTGATGCGTCATTATCATATGGATGTCGATCTGCCACATTCGGCAAAATCGACTTCGTGGGTTACCGCGTAATTTCCACATTTTGAGTCCTAATAATCAACAGTTTTAGACTACCGCCCTGCTTTAAAAATTGCAATTAGTTTCAATGACATAACAACTGATGCACTTATAGCCTTTAGCCTTTAAACTCCAAAGACAATTATAGTGCCACATCGAATTCTGGCCGTTGATGGGTGGGCTACATTTTGGTACAGGAAGGAGGGGCCTGGGCGGGTTGCCGCCCCGCCCAGTCCCCTTCTCGTTGTACCAAAAGTAACAGCCCACCCATCGACGGCCAGTGTACCAGTCACTGTATTGCTATTATTTAGTCCGTTGTTCTGCGGTTTTAATGTGGCGATTAAAGGGTTAAAGTTGTTAAATGGCAAAACCTGTCTCACGTATGATTATTTATTTAGTTGAACATCTAGCGTTAAGACTGGTTGTACTGCCGTTATAACAAGTCAGTGGCCGACGCGATAAGCCCCCGCCGCCAACAGTAGTACGCGTTGCAGGCGACAGACAAACGAACAAACGAACAGATGAACCGACAAACAGAAGGCTATCGCCATCGCGTATAGCTTAATATCGACGATCTCTGTCGTGGCCGAAATTCCCGAGTTCATTGAAGAGTCTCCTAAATTTAATGAGAGGGGAAGACCGCTTATAACTTGCCATAATTTCAGACATTTTCAGGATAGTTGCGGTATATCCCCGCCGAATTTGGTCGTGGTCAGTGACGGGAGGTGTTGGAACTTGAAATTGAAACGACGCCGATAAAACCACTTGCTAGGAGAGCGGCTCGAGCTATGTGCAACCCTTGTGACGTAGGCCTAACATCTCTCAAGATTGGTGTCAATGTCAACGTCAATAGTAGATTTATATAGCGCAGAGTCATGAAGCATCTCCACTGCGCTGTGTGTGCTGATAGCGACGAAATAGGATCGTTTTCAGCGATTGTCTGAAGCTGTTGCTGGTGAGCGCCGGGTCACGGAGACTGTCCGGTAGCGAGTTACAGACTGTCGGACCTGCAACATATAGAAGGCCCGACGACTGAAAGTGCTGAGCCGGTAACGTGGTAACTGGTAAGGTCAGGTGATGTCGAGTGAAACATCGGACATTGTTACCGAATTCTGTAGCGACGATTTTCGTCACAAGCCTTTAGTTGGTTAAAATCACTGTCAGTATGTACCAGTTCCAATAAAAGTATTGTAAGCTGATGAAAAGAAGACAAAATTATAGATGCATAGGCCTATATGGTGTACAATGGAAATGGCAGCTGCATTGTGTTGTCACGCCGTGTATAGCCACATATGAAAGCGCGTGTTACACGTTTTACTCTGTCGGGTTGTAGTGCAAAATAATGCAACGTGACAGCAGTTAGGCCGGCCATGTCGGTCGCCAGCTGGTGCCGTGTCTCGCATAATGAAACGGCCGACGGTCGGCGACGAGCGTGCCGCCAGCCTGGACCTCTGTGATAGACGTCCTTGCAACCTGTTGCCGCTGTGTGAAATCACCGGACATGGCTTGAATTATTACGCCCGCAGCTCGACTGAATACGCGTTGCTCTGCCGCTGAAACCAGACCGCCGGCGGTGCATGAAAGTGGTGCTGTATAAACAATGTAATGACGCCATCATTATGTCGCAGCCCAACTGCACGTCGCATCGTGTTTGATGAATGTGATTCCGACTTCACGTAATTTCAAGCAATTGGCGAATGTTCTAGGCTTTTGTCTAAAGGCCCGTTTACACCTGAGTGGATACAGAAAATACAAATGTTGATCCTCCGCGTTTACACCTGAAGGGATACAAACGTGTATCCGGCGACTTTTATGTATCCATTTGTATCCACTTGTAGCCGTCAGAAATTAATATTCATAAGTATAGGCTGTGGCCATAGGCTACATCATTCGCTGCATGGTCACAAAATGGAGACCGATGATGACGACGGTTTAGTTTGTGCTGTATCATCAGTCGTGGTAGCGTTGGTTGCGCGAAGAAAACGACGTCGGCCGCGGTCGTGCTAGGTTCGGGATTGGTTGCAGAAGCGACCACAACATGGGACGCATGTCGCACTTTTGAGCTTACTTCGAAGTAGCGACCCCAGTGCTTATCGTAATTTTTGCGGGATGGCCCCTGATGATTACGATGAGCTGCTGACAGTTTGCGTTTACACTTGGCGATACAAATGGATACATGTATCCAAAGTAGAGCAGTGTTCTACTCGTGGATACAAGTGGAATGGATACAACTTGATACAACTTGTATCCAGTTGTATCCATTCCGGTGTAAACGCACCTTAAGGGTCGATTCGCCAGGAGTATTTTCTACTACATACGGAACATTTTCGCGCTGCAACTGCTGCACGAGCGCCATTTAAACATCATGTATATTTCAAGACAGCGCCGACAGGATGCCGCGTTGTCCCATGGCAACGGCGCAGAGCAGTGTCTTGCAGGGTGACAAATGACATCGCGTTCTACACTGTGTCCACAAAAAACAACGCCAGATAATTTTTAGCATAATTTTATTTATGGTAAAACTTAGAGGACTTATTCCAACGAAGTCTGTGTATACCCTTACCGGCCGAGACGTTTCGTTTTAATGATGTCTTGCGGAAATGAAACAGACTGTTAGTCGAATGGAGAATCCTGGACCATTAGATTGTTGTTAGTCAGTGGCGTCGCCGTCTCTCTGCTTGAGTCGGCTCACAGTGGGCATTTTGAGCACATTTTGTGGTGTTTGCGTGGTTTAGTGCTGAGAAGTTTTGAATTTGGGGTGTTATCCTACCCTAATCCCTAATGACTACCCCCTCTCAACGCGCCCTGATTCTTTATAGACGTCGGCGCTTTATAAATCATTTACTTACTTACTTGCTTACTAACTTACTGTTTGACTATTCTGTTTTTTGCCAAAATATAACTTGTCTGAAACATTTTACCAGGTATGGGCATTACGCAGGCTCGCAGTTGTCTCTTAAATCGTTGTGCCGGAAATTTAGAGCGTTTAGTTGCGGTTTGATGAGTGAAGACGCTCTGCCTAAAAACTAGCTGGCTTTTTTTGGGACACATTGTAGACGTCTAGAACGCTGGATCGCAGTGTAGCAGCAACAGTGTTTGCAGACAGGAGCTGTTGCTGCAACTGCAGGTCGCGGGATTAATTCGGTGACGGATGCCGCGTCGCCTTGCCGTTATTACGCTTTACTGCCGTCCGCGACTTCCGGGTTTCCGTCGTCGCGTTAATGCCGTCCTCGTGCAATAAATAAGTAAGGAAAATGCGACGCTGCGCCTCGCTGTGCCTGAGACATATATCGATGGCGTCCCATGGCGAGGATTCCATAAGTCTTGATCACGTATGTGGCACGGCCGCGCTTCGAGTGTGTAAGCGGCGCCCGTTTTATTGCACATCGTCGGACGACAGAGCATCCCCAGAGTCTAATTCTGTGCATTTTCTATGGTATTACGCAATGTTGCTAGCTACGGCCGATCTGGAATAGCTAGAATCAAACGAAGATATATACTGGAGGAAGGGAAATACAAACAGAACTGTTTTCGTGCTACGGCATTGTATACCGTGATAATGGTGCGCAATGGTACGAGCAGTTCTTACAGGTCGGTCGACTGAATCAGGCTTTGATCTTACTTGGTTTTGTTCTCTATCTTCTGAGCGCCTCTGTATTTTCGGCCTTCGTCGTTTTTTTACACCGGCGCTATATGTGTGTGAGAAAAAAACTGTAACCCTACACGTGTGATGACGAAATTGCTAAATCTCAACCGATTTAAACAAAATTGGCAAGAAATAATGTTCACTAATTTTCCATCAACCGTGCAAAATTTTGAAAATTAACGGAGTTATTAAAAAAATGTGAAATTTTTAGTACGCAATTTCCAGCATTGTAATACTTGCGTAATTCTTCCAGTCAACACTTTACCTCATAATGACGTCATTGTGAACCAAAGTCATGGAACTTTAGACCGAAGACAAAAGTTTAATTAAAGCACTAAGGCTATTGAACAAGGAAACTTATTGCTGAATTTCCTAGCAAAACCTGGACTTCGTGCGACATATACAGAAAATCGAGCCACGGGTTCGGGAGACCGTAGGTAAAGCAAAAAGACAAAGTGTACGAGTGAAGACGCTCTTCCTAAAAACTAGCTGGCTTTTTTGGGACACATTGTAGACGTCTAGAACGCTGGATCGCAGTGTAGCAGCAACAGTGTTTGCAGACAGGAGCTGTTGCTGCAACTGCAGGTCGCGGGATTAATTCGGTGACGGATGCCGCGTCGCCTTGCCGTTATTACGCTTTACTGCCGTCCGCGACTTCCGGGTTTCCGTCGTCGCGTTAATGCCGTCCTCGTGCAATAAATAAGTAAGGAAAATGCGACGCTGCGCCTCGCTGTGCCTGAGACATATATCGATGGCGTCCCATGGCGAGGATTCCATAAGTCTTGATCACGTATGTGGCACGGCCGCGCTTCGAGTGTGTAAGCGGCGCCCGTTTTATTGCACATCGTCGGACGACAGAGCATCCCCAGAGTCTAATTCTGTGCATTTTCTATGGTATTACGCAATGTTGCTAGCTACGGCCGATCTGGAATAGCTAGAATCAAACGAAGATATATACTGGAGGAAGGGAAATACAAACAGAACTGTTTTCGTGCTACGGCATTGTATACCGTGATAATGGTGCGCAATGGTACGAGCAGTTCTTACAGGTCGGTCGACTGAATCAGGCTTTGATCTTACTTGGTTTTGTTCTCTATCTTCTGAGCGCCTCTGTATTTTCGGCCTTCGTCGTTTTTTTACACCGGCGCTATATGTGTGTGAGAAAAAACTGTAACCCTACACGTGTGATGACAAAATAGCTGAATATCAACCGATTTAAACAAACTTGGCAAGAAAATAATGTTGAATAATTTTCCAACAACCGTGCAAAATTTTGAAAATTAACGGAGTTATTAAAAAATTGTGAAATTTTTAGTACGCAGTTTCCAGCATTGTAATACTTGCGTAATTCTTCCAGTCAACACTTTGCCTCATAATGACGTCATTGTAAACCAAAGTCATGGAACTTTAGACCGAAGACAAAAGTTTAATTAGCACTAAGGCTATTGAACAAGGAAACTTATTGCTGCCTAGCAAAACCTGGACTTCGTGCGACATATACAGAAAATCGAATCGAGTCACGGGTTCAGGGGGCAGTAGGTAAAGCAAAAACACAAAGTGTACGATGAGCATAAGAGAAGACATTGAATCAGTTGAGGACCTGATTCCTAACGAAGAAAGTCAACCGGTACAGATCGATCAGTGCCTGAAACTGTAAGAGAAACCGACCAAGATGTCATATATCACAGTGGGGTGGGCATTGTGTGGTCGACCACAACCCGGACATGAGTCAATGATGCCACTACTGCCACTTTCTCCGTTAACGACTAAATGTTTTAACTCAAAGCTCTAACCTCTGTCAGGAAACATCTCCAGAAAGTGGTTTGCTTCATACTTTGTATTTATTCACGAGCGTGTAATAATAATGTAATCTCCAACGGTAAATCTTATTGCTGTAACGACACTTTTACTGATGTCCGGTTTACATCGCTGCTGGCGAAGAATATTTAAGAATACAAATTATTTTCATTCTGTTAGAATCCGGATTTCATTAGCTATTTTGTCTGACATTTTCATTCAAATCGGTTATTTTTTCTAAGAGTTATGCAAGAAAATATAAGTGGGTGTTTTTTTTCTGAACACACTGTATATTTAACTAATTTTTGTTGCAGACTTTTCTTTACCTTTTAATAAGCTGAGCCTGATGGGACCCTTTACCTGGTTAACTAACCATAGTTCTTCAGTGCTATGACACTGTTGATTGGGTCATCTGACCCGTAAAATCGTTCCCAAAATGACCTATAATGTATCGAGTGGGACGTTATACCCTATATACTGTGCCGTACATCAGGTATAGGCAACGACTTACGCTCGTTATGCATCGCTTGCGCCGTGTAGTGGCCTCTCTGCAGTCAGGAGCAATTATATGAAAATGTTTTATTTATAAAAGTTTTATAATTGTTTGAACTTGTCCAATGTATCTGAACTTCATATACTGCGTTGTCTAGATTCGTTCATTATGCGGTCCTCTATAGGAGGGCGCATTACGGACTGCACAGCGTCTGTCTGTAAGTCTATCCCGTACCTGCCCCTGACTCATGAGCGAAAAAGTTCTAGAAAGCTCAAAATTGATGAAAAGGTGGCCCATGTTACGAGTAATTCGTGGAACAGATTTGAGGCCATAGGTCAAAAGGTCAAAGGTCACAGTCGCGAGGTCAACATCTTGTACCCGGCCAATACACTATACAGTAGCTGAAGGGCAGCCACGCGAACTTTATACGAGTACCCAACAACGATAGTGTCAAGACATGATATTTCCACGTATAAACGCAATATTGAGATGGAAGGAATGGTCGCATATCGTGTCGGCTTGGCCATCGGGACCGCATGTCGGCGTGACGCCGCTGCTGCTGCTGACGGTTCACTGGGTGACGAGGGTTTGGTCTCTGGATACGACAGAGTTCTCCTAGATTTCGTCGCCGACCGTCTACATTTTTTTCCGGCTTCCGACAATAAGGAAGACGGATGTCAGCCGTGAGGACGTGACTGCGACACCGGGACTCATTTGTTGGCGATGATGAATGGTTTTTACACGGCGCGCCGGGTAGACTGGCAGTGGCTATACACTGGACCGTCGTAACGTGACCGGACCACGTGCAGACGAAGATTTGAATTATTAAGTTACAACCGCAAAAGTGGGAGCTTTACGCGATGATGATACGATGTCCTTTTGTCTGTCTGTCTGTTTGTTCGTTCATTTGTTTATCGCTTACAACACCTACTGCTGCTGGCGGCGAGGGCTTATGGGTAGGCCATTCGGGCCGCACTGACTTGTTTGGTTTATAATTCGTATTTTTATGAATTTTAAAGCCAGTATTAACCCTTTAAGGCGTGTTTATAGCGACACAACTCAACTCAACTGAACTCAACTCGTAAACAACAGTTGACTCAGTTTGTAGGTCATGACGTCATAAACAAAAACACGACTGACTTGGCTGTACGCTGTTCAACTAAACCAGTTGAGTTGAGTTGAGTTGAGTTGTGTCGCTATAAACACCCCTTTAATCGCCACATTAAACCGCAGAGTAACGGACCATCATAGCAATACAGTGATTGGTACACTGGCCGTTGATGGGTGGGCTGTTACATTTGGTACAGCGAGGAGGGGACTGGGTGGGACCGCAGCCCGCCCAGGCCCCTCCCCACTGTACCAAATGTAACAGCCCATCCATCAACGGCCAGTGTACCAACTTCGTATTATTCGATGTAGCACTGGATATACTAGAATCGGTCTGCATGTCACGAAAACTCCTAGTATCTGGAAAGCAGCCACATATAGTCTATAAACAAAGTATAACTTGTTTTCCGAATCGTTTACAAGAGAGGCAGAGCTCATGTCGGTTGAATGTGTTACCGATCTTATTGCAAAATTTGTAACGTTCGTCGTCCGTCGAGATGACTTACATGTACGGTATAAAACCGGTCAAATGTCCGCTCATGCGTCCGTCCGTGCGGTGCCAATATTTTCAAAACCCTAAAGGGGTGTTTATAGCGACACAACTCAACTCAACTGAACTGGCCCAGTTGAACAGCGTACAGCCAATCAGCAAGAAGCAAGTCAGTCATGTTTTTGTTTATGACGTCATAAACGGGCCTTTGACCTGAGTTGAGTTCAGTTGAGTTCAGTTGAGTTGAGTTGTGTCGCTATAAACACCCCTTGAGGCTCCGAGGTCGCTGGGCCGACGTCGATGAAACTTGGCACGTATATTCTACGGGTCGTAGGACACAACTAGGAAGCGAAATTTTGAATTTCGGCCCATGCCTCGCGCGGGGCCACTCCGAACTTAGCCCGGTCTGGAGAGACGACCCACCCCGAATGAGGTGCTAATCTACTGTAGTTTATATTCGCTAGTGATTCATGTTGTAACTTTTAGGCTGATCTAGTCGAAGATGCATGCATCCAATGCAGCGACATATAAGCCTACAGTACTGCACGCGGATTCATTATGTTACTATACGAGAGTCTGAGTCACAACCATCCACACGTCGTATTGTGTGACTCAGGTTCGAACACAGGGATAAATAAGCACGATAAATCTGTGCGCGACGACCATTATCGTCGACGAGTAACGGGCTATATAAACGAATCGCTTTGTTTACACTGGTTACAGCGTATAGTAGTAGGCCGACATGACTCAGTCATTGCAACTGTATGGGTACATACCTTAGTCCAGTCATGCGATGTACGATACGATAATAATATTATATTTAACGTGAAGTCGAAAACTGACGGGTACCAATCTCAATCTACTACCCGGAATAAAACGAAAAATTAGCAAAAAATGAACTAAAGTAAACACCGACAAGCATGATATATAAGTCCGGTCCAGTCCAGTGATCCGCGAAGACAGCGGTATAACAGAAGTGGGAAGGATTTGTTAAAAATGTAGGCCTAGGTTTTGAACGTGAAAGAGTGAGGGAGTGATGGATGCTGAGAGTGGTGGTGATGACAAAGATGACTTGACAAGTGAATGAGTAGGTGAATCGAGACAATACTGCATGGTGAGACTGACGAAATGAATCTGGAGGTAGATTCCAAAGACCAGATGATGCGTATTAAATGAGTGATCTGTGATTTTCAACGAGGAGACGGTTGGTGGGCGAGAAACGGTAACAACAGATGAATAACGTAGAAACTTCTTACTTTACACAACTGAAAACTGAAGTTTCTACGTTATTGATCGTACCAACTGAATGAATCTCTTCAACACTAATAAGAGATGAAGAGCGGTTACTGCGAGGGAGTTGAAGAGAGATCAGGTTTTGAAGATAGGTGGTTGAGTGGTAGTGTGTAGGTAAGAGAGACAGAAGTTTATACACTCTGTTCAGAAAAATACTTTTGTTTTCTTAGAAATGTCAACCGATTAAAGTGAAAACTTCAGACAGTATAACTGAGGGAATGACAAATCTATACGTATCTGAAAATAATATGTCTGTGCGTTAAATGTTCTTCGTTAGCAGCGATGTAATGAGGACGTTACTAAAACTGCCTTACAACAATGAGACTTACCGTTGAAGATCAATATTTAATTAAATGCTCGTGAATAAATACAAAGTATGATGCAGACCGCTTTCTTAAGATGTTTCCTGACAGAGGATATATTTTTAGCGAGTTAAAACATTTAACGGAGAAAAGTTGTTGATTTGTAAAGTAGTAAAGTAAAGTAAACGTGGATTTGTATAGCGCATAGTCGTGGAGCACCACCTCTAATGCGCTACCGTTTCCCGTAAGTCGGCGCTGATCTCCGCAAGCCAACCCAACA
>Ga0209149_1002630_pt1 | contig 10217 bp, 4 predicted proteins | sample WorMetTyACAVOLI2_FD_187423 | JGI IMG/M metagenome (GOLD analysis project Ga0209149, IMG submission 187423) | Marine gutless worms symbiont microbial communities from Max Planck institute for Marine Microbiology, Germany - Olavius algarvensis... ... | reverse complement strand
GCAAAAATTAAAATGTTTATTAATTATAAGCGTGAAATATATGCGCTAGCACATTTAAATCTGTCAACTGCCAGCTTTAAATGTCTAAGCTAGCGCATATGTTTTATGCTTATAATTAATAAACATGTTAATTTTTGCTGTTTTAGAGCTTTTGCTTATACAACTTTAGATAGACTGTGTGCAGTTTTTCTATATAATATTTGCTGTTTCAATAAAGTTTGTTGGTAAGAGACGTATGACAAATTAGTAACCTAGACAATAGCGCGAACAGGTAAGTTCTGCATAGGATTAAACTAAAGATTTGGAAGTTGAGAGCTCTTATCGACATCAGCGCATCTATTATGTTCCAGACATTCGTTTAATATATACATCTTTATTCATCGCAACAATGACGTCACGCAAAAAAGTTCCAGTTTCGAGTTTTGGTCATGTGTGATCTCCGCATGACCGTGATGCATCTGCCCACCAAATTTTGCGCAAATAGCTCTATCCAATTCAAAGTTATTGACATTTTCCGAAATCCAAGACGGCGGCTGCCACCATATTGGATTTTCAAGTCGTGTACATTTGGAACATTCCGTCATGTTAATATTGTGGTGCTTGAGCTCTATATAAAATTTGGTTCAAATATCTGCGATAGTCACTGAGATCATCACACTTATGCTTTAGACGTTCATTTGATGACGTCTCTCAAATTAACTTCCGATTTCGACTTTTGGTCACGTGGTCATCTCTGCATGGCCGTGGTTCATCTTCCCATAAAATTTGGTGTAGATATCTATATCCAGTCCAGAGTTATTGACATTTCTCTGAAATTCAAGACGGCGGCCGCCGCCATCTTGGATTTTCAGTTTATGTGAATTTGGCCATTCCGGCGTGTTGATAGTATGGTATTTGTGTTCTGTACCAAATTTGTTTCAAATATCTGTTATAGTCACTGAGATCGACGCACATAAGCTTCAGACGTGTATTTGATGACGTCACGCGAATTAACTTCCGGTTTCGACTTTTGGTCACGTGGTCATATCCGCATGGCCGTGGTGCATCTTCCCATATAATTTGATGCAAGATATCTTTATCCAGTCCAAAGTTATTGACATTTTTTCGGAAATTAAAGATGGCGGCCGCCGCCATCTTGGATTTTCAGTTAATGTGAATTTGGCCATTCCGGCGTGTTGGTAGTGTGGTATTTGTGTTCTGTACCAAATTTGGTTCAAATATCTGTTATAGTCACTGAGATCGACGCACATGTGCTTAAGACCTTCATTTGATGACGTAACGGGAATTAACTTCCGCTTTCGACTTTTGGTCATGTGGTCATCTCTCCATGGCCGTGATGCATCTTCCCGTGAAATTTGGTGCATATATCTTTATCCAATCCGGAGTTATTGATATTTTTTCAAATTTAAAGATGGCGGCCGCCGCCATCTTGTATTTGTTTGGGTGAGCCATGGGACCACCCACGAAGCCTCTTTCATGGCGCGTACCTCCTGCAAAAATTTTTCATGATCGGCTAGGTAGTTTTCAAGTTATAAGGATTTGAATTTTGTCTCGTTCAGGCTTGAAAGTCCTATTCACGTCCCCAAAATTTCAGTTTTTGGGGAATTTTACTCCCAAAATTTAGGGGGACATTGTTCAGACCCCCAAAAGCACTTCCTTGATCGGAACGACGCGTTTTGAGCCCTCATTGGTGCAGATCGGACGCACAGTGCGACCTGTGGCCTTTCCTAAGAAACAAAAAAAGAAAATAAAAAAGACAGTGGCAAACTGGCTATTCGCCCAGACCACCCACGTCGCCGCACCGAAGTCAAAGTTTGCATGCCGGGTGGCCTCCGGTGTGTAGTTCTATATTTCAAGTTTTAGTAAAATCGGTCCAGTGGTTTTGCCGCTGTGGGTGGTCGAAAATCGCCTTTCCCCATTACTTTGGCCATTGGCTTATACAACAGCTTGTACTACCGTACAAGCCGTGATCATTTTAACCGACTCTATCGAATTGAAAGATACTGTGCAGTATTAAAACAATCCAGCAGTACTGCCGTCGTATTATGTAGTCTTTCGGATTGTTTCTAGCTTCCGAGGCCATCACATCCCTTACATTTGTTGGCTGAGTGCCTGGTCAACGATACATGGCCAATAATAATTAAAATAACATCAGCAGTTTTGGGAGATGTTGCTGAACCAGTTTCTTATTATTTATTACATAATAAAATCATGATGCCGAAATAATGTAGTGCTGTCATACATAATCGATACGTCGAATTCCTTGCTGTAGCTTAAAACACAAGTATTTACGTTACATTAATAGAAATTTATGTGACGAATAGCCACAAAAATAGTGTGCTGACGTCACATGAAATAAGGCAGCGACATGGCTATTAACTGATGTAGAGGTGATTACATGCCGACAAGGTGCCAGGTACTATTGATGTCCATTTGCTGGTAGTATAATTACTTTGGCGATTGGCTCCAGTCAGTAGACTAGACTCGACTTCCCTGGCCAGCTTAACGACGCCAGCACGTGACTACAGCACACGGTCAGGCATCTGACTTTTGCCATTTCGTGTAGTCTAATAGCATGCGTCGTCACGTCCGTCGACAGACTGACAAGGTATAGAACAAGTTAAATACGTGCCTTTTCACTGACGAAATCTCTGCGGCGCCGATATGCATGGCGTTTTATTGCGATTTTTGGCGCCGTTAGCAAGCGTTTGGATTTACTTACTTACTTACTTACTTACTTAACAATAAAACCAATTATAACGATCGACAGTACAATTTCTACTACGGTATATTATCACTTTATAAATTGCGAGTTAACACGACCGGGAATGTCCTTGAACGGTACTGTTCTGGTGACGTGAGCTCCTAACTTACAAACAGTTGGTAACATCTCGGAAACGGTGTACGATAGAGACATTGTTACTTAGACCACTAATAGGACGCTATCTATTGAATATCGCCATTACCGACAACCTGTCCTAAAGTAACCTGTGATTCGCCTAATAGGCCGACATACGGCATGTTTAAAAAAACTTTGTTTACTTATTTACTTATTTACTTACTTACTTACCTTTCTAGAGCCAACATCTCGGTAAAAAAGAGCATGTATCAGCTAGGATGCGCTTACCTACCGATGCTTAGGCAGTCATAAGTGGACTATTAGTATAACTGTCGTAACCGTACTGAAGGACGGTTCAAGGTCATTGTACGCTAAACAAATGGTAACATATCGGAATCAGTGCAAGTGCTCCTACAGATTACAAATAGAAAGTTGTATATTCTCTACCAATTGGCTCTGTTGTTGATGACCTTTAGTAACCTTCAAATGTCATTCCAATGTTCTTCGATATCTATGAAATCATCGTATATATGACTGTGCACTAAACTGAAATTCACATACAGTAGTCTTTGTATCTTAAACAGATATTTAGTCGTGGTAAAACCAGAGATAAAAGAGGCAGTTTGATAGGAAATTTGATATGAAATGTATAATATCAATTAAGTGACAACTGGGCAATTTTTGTTTGCCATAACGACATTTCTAATAATATAATAGTCGAAGGTCCAAAGGGGTGCCTTCCTGCAGCGGAGTTTTCCTACGACTTCTTGTAATGCTATGATAAGCATCCGAATTGATCTGTCGTCGGTATAAAACTGTTTCGACTGTTTCAAACTAATTGCACAATAACTGCAAAATTTATGCGGTTTATTTCTTTTTTATTGAGCCATCAAATGAGTGAAATAAGTAATAAACGCTATTTCGATTAGAAACATTAAACAGTGCTGACGGCGATGGATGCTGGCCGGTGTTTTGATTAGCGAAAAAAATGCTTTCAATCGCGGGGTTATCGTTGAAACTGAATTCGTTCACGCAGTATAATTGCAACATCCATTACCGCGGTATTACCGCATAAATCGCTTTCATTGCCACAGGATATCCACGGTTTCCGCTATGTTCCAATCGTCCCCATTACCGCGCAGTTCTCCAGCGGAAGCGAATAGTACGGAAAATGTACAAAGTGGACTTGTATAGCCCTGGCCTATTATGTGAGGTTGACAAAAACTACGTTGGCCTGTGGTTTAAAAAGTTCAAATCTTCAGTCAGGCATCGGTCGACGGCATCTTCTGTGCCTCTCATGTAACAGTAATGTCACAACGCGACAGAATTGTCTAGACGCAACCTCAGACATGCTTTAAAGTTAGTGCAAGATCGATGGCAGTGAAATAGGATCATATTTGTTCCCAGCAAGTGGCAATATCTCGAAAATAGTAAAAGACAAAGATTACATAAATTACTACAGATCACTGATTAATAATAACTTCCTAATGAAGAAGTCACAGATGTTGTATTGAGTGGCACCATTGTTGATGACCTTGAAAGGTCACATCATTGTTTACCATTTAACTATATACTGATAAAAATCCATAAATAGTTTTGTAATCGAATATTATATTTGATCTTTGCTGTGTGTTCAGTGTCATTCCATGTAATGTCTTACATTTAATTCAATGTAGCGCGAATATAACGCAAAACTGTTGCGCGGTTAATACACTAACTAGAAGTGCACTCGGTAGAGCGCATGTACCTCCGACAAAGGTGTTCCGACGGCTTGCGGTAAAGTGGCAACTTCCGTTTGTATCTTAAAGAGGCCCGAACTAATTAGGAATGTAAATACGAATAGACTAAATATAGAACGAGTCGTCATTGGTCGGTACGCTTGTTATTGATCGATCGAGGCTAGCGGCTGTGTTGGTGCTGTTGACGTGCGAAATCGACAAGTAACTGTTTTTCGGCGACAAAATTCTACATTTAGAAAGCGATTTTCGAAAATTGGGCTCTGTTGTAGTGTTGCGGTCCTTCATTAGAATACTGCCTGCGAGTTTGGGGCAAATTGATAGGAAAAGGCCGAGAAATACGCCAAACTAGGCAATGCTGCAAAGTTCCGTACCCTATACGATATCAGAGGAAGCAATCCGGTTCCGGCATCCGAACTATGATCCGGATCGGGCTCAAAAGTTAATCATTTCGTCTATGTCTCGACATCTGTCGACACGCAACATTTCGTCCAAATCCATTCACGCTTTTTTGAGTAATCTTGCACACAGACAGACAGACAGACAAACGAACGCGGGCGTGCGGGCGAAAACATGTACCTCCTCCTTATCCATATAATCTATAACATTACCCGTGGCATGTCCTACCCTAATGTCCTATTTGTCGCTGAACTCGAATCATTAGAGACTAGACGGAATAGCCAATCAAGATCCTTTTTTCAAGACATTTGCAAACCAACCTCCTGTCTTTACCATCTCATTCCACCGCCGCGAGATACCTCTGTGATCACTAGACTGAGACCTACCACTCCCCTTCCTAAACCCAGTTTACGAACCAAAAAGTACTGTTCATTTATTAACTTTGGCCTTCACCATTACCAACCAAAAAAGTAACTCACAACCATAGCACTCTGCACATCCCTTCCACTGCACCTATGTTATGTATGTTGTTTGTTTTGATTTTTATTGTTTTCATTGTTTTTTTATGTATTATTTCACTTGCATTTCATTTGCTATTCGGCCCTCGGGCCGCAAGTCTGCTATTAAACTGATTGATGGATTGATTTGTCGGAGGTAAATAGGAAGTCACAGCACAATTCTCAAAAACTTTGCACGCCTTTAACCCTTTAATCGCCGCATTAAAACCGCACAGCAACGGACCATCATATTGCAATACAGTGATTGATATACTGGCCGTTGATGGATGGGCTGTTACATTTGGTACAGCGAGGAGGGGACTGGGCGGGGCTGCAGCCCGTCCAGACTCCTCCTCGCTGTAGCAAATGTAAGAACCCACCCATCAACGGCCAGTGTACCAAGTTCGTATTATTCGATGTAGCACTAGAATTGCCATTGGAGTCTAAAGGGTTGATCGTTATGTTTCTACGTTCAAAATTTGTTAAAAGGATTTCTAACACATGTCATACAGCATTATAGAAACTATTTATTAACTTCAACAAAGTAAAGGTAATCTTAGCATGTTCAAGGTCGTTCAAGGTCAGGACAAAATAAAAACAAAAAAAACAGCACACAGAAAACGCAAACGTTTGTAGAAGTTTATGCCCTGAATAAGTTGAGTTCCAACCGATACAGAGCGTCGCGCGGTTTCTCTGCAACATCTAATGTTCTTGTTTAACGACAGCGATGACGCAAATTTCATTTCAAACATAAAACTAGACTGTGCTCATAGAGCGCAAACCTCCGCAAAGGCATCTAACCTCAACCAAAACTGATCTGGGATTCAAATCCAGATTTTTAGATTAATTGGATTCAGATCCGGATGTCTGCCGGATCGCTCCCAAAATGTTGTGGATTTATTACCTTACGGATTCACTTCATTGTCGGCGTCAGTCACTCCAAGCATCGTGAAAATCGGCCAGTGACTGTATGAGAAATGCTAACAAATCTCCTTCAATCTCCTATTCCGCAATGATGAAAGAAGTGAAAAAGTGATCCGGAATCCGTATCCAGGACCGGATCACTACCTAAAGTTAATCAGTATTTCGATCGGTAGGCCCAGTCAACAGCAAGTTTTAATGAAAGCGGCTGATTACACCTTTGCAGTAATTCTGCACACGGACAGAATGACAGACAGAATAAACGACAGGCAAACCGACCTCATCGCATAACCTTGGCGCAGATAAATACAACAAATGCCAGACTATACGTACTTGAAGCGACGGCGACGTTGACTTGGCTGCCGGTTCATGGTAATGACAGTTGCGTGATGATAGGTCGTCAGCTCTGTCGCCAACATAACTCGGTGTCGTGTGGCTGCACGATCCCTTTCCATCTAGCACACAATTACACTAGTAAATGGATTCACTCTATGCTTTATGCTATCGATACAGTGTCTCAAAATCATCATCGCAATTACGTTCCTTTGCATCGGTCACTTCACCTTCCATCAGCTTTGCCTTTTTTACTGACAAAATATCAAAACTTCGTCTTTTCTTGCATGGTTATTCCACTAATCACCTTTTCCAGCGACACCTTTGGACTTTTCCGGTTATGGGTCTGCGTCTACAATTGAAATATTCAAAATTGTTTTCAACTGTCCTAACAAATAATTTGATTCGGGTCTTATTTCTAGTTGGCTGTTTAACCCTCGCATTGCGCTTCTATACACTGTGTCCCAAAAATAAGACTCGCGTAATCTTGCATATCTTTTACAGTTGTAAGTCTATTGCAATGAAATATAACAGGTGATATCCTGATGGCCTTAGCTATTAAACGCGCACATAATTTGCCATATTTTTCTACACTAACTGACATTACACAAAATCTGAAAAGTTACGTTTTCTTCCTCTCAATAGTATGAGTGGCTGTGAGTGAAAAGAACCGATTTTGATGTATCTGAAGTGGCTCTGAAAAGAGCCGGTCGGTTGTGTGGCTATATCACACATTCCAACCGCAATACCAATACGTCTGTTCTCATTCCCATTCGATCACCAACGCTGTCAATCTGTCTCTCAGCGCTGGCTTATTTCATCCCATTCCTAAACAATCAGTAATATCTCGTTCGTGTCAGTCGTGCGAATATTGCAGCTATATAACAGCATGTCACTACAAGTTGGCAATGACGTCGTCACACTGCATGGAGAACGTTGTACACGCCACGGAGCCACGTCGGCGTCATCTTTGACTCGCATTTGACAATGCAACAGGTCGCTCGTGTCTGCTTTCATCATATCCCTCGCCTACAGCGGATTCGACGAACGCAACAACCACTCTCACCTCTGACTTCAGACTGGACTACTGCAATGCGATACTGAGTCAGTCTGCCCAAGTACGCCGTTGCGCTATTGCGGTCAAAGTGACTGTATGTACATAGCCTATTGCTTCGCACTACGACGTGACAGTACACTTCGAGACTCCGGTGGCATACGATGTCAGATCACTTATCTACTCGTGAATCTTATTGTAGACTGAAAGCCTCATTGTATTGACTTTTTTGACTCTTTCCGGAATAAGTCCGGCAAACCGCATCCGATCCGGACCAAAGTCGGTACACATGCACAGTTCAAGGGTCGACAACGTTCACGAAATTTTGGGCGCGATCAGCTAAGTGGGGGCGAAATGGGGGGCTAAAAAGTGTCCCGGACGCATGTCTTTTTTTGTTAGCAATACCAGACGACTTTTCAACAACTTCGCAACGGCCGATTTTCGCCAAATTCGGCCACGACACGTGAATCGTGGGTGAAACGCAGAATTCGGATAGAAATTTATGAAAAGTTTCTATTCAGGGGTCATTTGGCCCTAAAACCCCAAACTTTGAGGGGGTCAAACAAATACCTCACTCAGAGCAGGCTACAGGTCAAGGGATACATTGCAGAGAGATACTGTTTATTCCACGTTGTAGTCCAAGAGCCAGGGAGTTTGCGATATCGGTCAACTTTTCTGTACGATGTATGGTGGTTGTGGAGCTACAGGGCTTCAAAGTTGCCCAATTTTCGGATTTTGGCCTATTTTCCCCATACAAAACCCGTAAAGCGTACCTTCCGGTGACGAGCCTACAGCCCAGGGGTTACATCGCAGAATGATTCCGAATTTTTCATATGATAGTCGAAGGTCCAAAGGGGTGCCTTCCTGCAGCGGAGTTTTCCTACGACTTCTGGTAGGGGAGCTGTGGACCCTCAAACTTGCCCAAATGTTCGCTTATGGCAAATGCCTATACACATACCGAATAGTACTACACGGAGCGTCAGATCTGGATCAAAGATGTTTGAAAACGCGCAATTCTAAGGACGGATGTACTTTCGGTGGGTTGAAGAATCTTCCCCTGTATTTTTGTGGATTCGCAAGAGACATTTGGACCATGAACTTGTTCGTTATTGCCCAGTGCGCGTTCATGTTCAAGTTCAAGTACTATTGGAATTCACGTGACGGTCTATATAATCTCTGGTGTAGATCAAAATGTAAGTTTTTTTAAAATTCCATTCGCTTTTATGATGATTATTGGCATATTCGAACATATAACTATCGTAACTGACTAACTTCTGTTAGTGGACCTTGCAGTAACTTCTTACTTAGGCCACTTTAAAAATTCTTGATTGATTGCATGATTGATTGACCTGATAATACTGGGTTCGGAACATGTTTACGCATTGAATAAGCGAGGGTGCCAAGGCTGAAAACGAAAATTGAGTGAATTATGAGCATTTTTATTTGGTGAGCGTTAATACAGGTAGTTCATTCACAGGTATAGATTCTTCGAGCAAAGTCTTCAGCTATCTTCAGTTGAGTTATGTGTACTGCAACATGCATGGCTTGGTGGTATAGTGAAGGATGTTTGCGTGATAGTGCCGTTTTGTTAGGGCCTAAATGTTCTTATATTGTTCTTAGGTTGGGTATAGAGCAAGACATGTTAGCGATGGAGGGGCATAGATAAAATGCGGAACACGTACTGTTGGGCATGGGTAAATGCGGAATTGTTTGTAAAACATACATTGAAAAAAATTATGGATAGGGTTTGGTTTCCGTATAATGTTAATTTAGGGATAGTGTTAGTTTTTGCCGCGCGATGCTATGCATAGGGCGGCCTATGCCGTCGTGCAGTGTCTGTGTGTCTGTCCGTCTCGTTCGTAGATTGTGTCAAAACGAATAAACATATATTCAATTTTTTTCACCGTCGCTTAGCTAGGCCATTCTAGTTTTTGCATACCAAAGCTTATGGCGATATCCCGACGGGAATCCCGGTAACGGGGGCGTCGAATACAAGGGTTACGAAAAATTGCGATTTTCGAAGAATATCTCGCTATGTCTCGGAAACGGTAAAAGTAGTGCTTGTGTTTATTGTTTTTTAGAACATCAAAACGTGACGGACGGGTGGACAGACAGAATTGCTACGATACGATACGATACGATATACGATACGATACCTGTGTAGGATGGCACTACGCTATTTTTGTGCGAAACTGAGTAAAATTGTTATTAGTGTGCGCACATACCTGTGGGAATTAAATACTCAACTAATTCTGGGTATTTACCAAAAATGGCCCGTCTAACTTCATTACGGACCGAGATATAAGCAACCAAAGTGTTGTGCTGAGGCACTTCTACAGTGAAGAAGTTGTCAACTTTGGCCGTCTATAATTTGACCTACATTTATGCCAGACTTGACCGAGTTATAAATTATAGTAGTACTCTACCCTGACTTAGGG
>Ga0209149_1002628_pt1 | contig 10219 bp, 6 predicted proteins | sample WorMetTyACAVOLI2_FD_187423 | JGI IMG/M metagenome (GOLD analysis project Ga0209149, IMG submission 187423) | Marine gutless worms symbiont microbial communities from Max Planck institute for Marine Microbiology, Germany - Olavius algarvensis... ... | reverse complement strand
CTATAAAACGGAGTCTTTTATTCTGTTGGATACTCCTCCACAAAGAAGTTGTTAATTAACTCTGTAGTAGGGAGGCCTGCATCAGAGTGGGAGTCCTGTAGGCTCTGAATGGGTTAGAGTCCGAAAATTGAAGGAAGTTCTTTATTTTTTGTCATGGAAATTGCTTGAACTTACATTTGATATATGCTTTGCATAAGTTAGTCGAGCATGTCACTGCCGTGTGTTGTGATGCTGTAGATGAAGTTGATTGATCATCGTCAGTGTGAATCTGACATGCCACATTCTGACACGGAAACCATGTGGTAATGTAGTTCTTCTTGTCAGGATTATAAAAGATAGATGTCAACCTTCACAGTAAGTAAGTAAATTTATGTCTGCGCAACCATTTACAGCTTAAGCTGTCACAAAGGCGCTGCCCCTCAGACCGTACTAGATGTTTAGTAACTCTGCATGTAGTATATGTTTGCAAACTACCGAACTGCTACTAGTAGTAAGTGCAGATGAAACGCAGAGTGAACATGCTGCTGGTGATGTGGCCTGTTGTCAGCGTTTTCCTATGCCCAGAACATACAGCTTGTCTGCTGTCACTGTTGCTCCACCGCTGACATTCTTCACAGTTGCAGGACAAAATGTACCATCCCGTGGCCATACCATACCATCCGGGCCACCGTGGTCTAGATTTTCTATGAACAACGCTGAGGCCAATTCAGATGGCCCAATGTACAAGCCCTGCCAGAATGGGAAGGAAGGATAGGGAGTGTATCCAGGTGTAGGTGGTGCGCTGCTACTGCCACGTTTTTTGCTGGTAGTGCGTGTGTGTAGTGTGTGCAAGGAAGAAGCAGGGGAGATTGAAGGGCTTGTGTCTATTATTTTATGAGCTAAGCCTCTATGTTGGGTTTCTATGAGGCTGTGCACTGCTTATAGTGCTTGAGCTGGCTTTATCTGTTATTCCAATGCTGGCTTGCACCAGAGGTCTAGGCGCCCTTAGACTTAGTTCTAGTGGCCTGTCACAGATTTAAGAAGACACAAGCGGACTTTCTGTGGCTGCGCGAGATATTAATATCTAAATATGCGCTTAGTTGTCCTGCATACCATCAAGTGGCAAATGTTATTAAATGCTGACTGCTGGATCAGTTATTTTAGCAGGTGGTTAACTAGCATAAGTGCCGGCAGGTAGTCTACTTTGTGCTGTATGCAGTGTGATGCGGGTCTAACTTCAGTTAATGAATAACTGACTAGTTAGCTGCGATTGGTGCAACTGCAACTGGCTCTGAGGCATTAACTTACAGTATGACCACTGGTCATACAGTATGATCATTGGTCATATTCCAGTTGTTCATATGTTCTTTGTGTACTAACCTGAATTCATGGTCGTGGTCGTGTACACTTGATATTTCTATTTGAGTAACATTGTATGTCTGTGTTGTCGCAGTTACAGCCGAGATCCTTCAAAGTCACCTGTCTATAGGAAACAACGAATACCTTCACGAAACAACCCTCCACCAATGATGTCACAGTGGCTCACAACTTTCCAGGTTTCTAGTTTTATTGTGCAAGTATATTTTCTTTTTTCTGTTGGCAACTACTTATCTGTATATGTGTGCGCATCTGCCATTTTTGCCGCGCAATGCTATGCATAAGCGCGGCCTATGCCATCATGCGGTGTCTGTCTGTCCGTCCGTCCGTCTGTTACATTTGTGGATCATGTCGAAACGAATAAACATATCTTCAAAATTGTTTCACCGTCGGGTAGCCACACCATTCTAGTTTCTCCATACCGAAGGGGATGTGGATATTCCGACGGGAACTACCCTAACGGGGGCGTCGAATGCAGGTGGGGTATAGGCAGAAATCGCGATTCTGGTCTAATAGCTGGCTATCGAAGATTGCTGGATGTGCGAATTGCCGAAAACATTTACTGACGACGAAGCTGAGTATATATATGACACAGTCAGCCACGCACCACTGGCTATCGATCAATTGCTGGACGTGCGAACTACGAAGTGACATAAACAGTTACCGACGACCATGTAATGTAGATCGCACAGTCGGCGACTCACCAGTGAATGTTTATTTGTGATGGCCTGCAGCATGGACGAATACGCTGAAGAGAAGAAAACAGAAAAGAATTTAATTGTACGCAGTGGTATATCTGAAGCCGAAACAACTTAAATAAAAGGACTGCGCTCGACGTTTTGTATTGAAGCTATACAGACACGAAACATCGCGCAGCTTCTTTGCGACAGCAGAGCTTCTTGTTCATGACCGACTGGCACACCAGTATTTATCACGCATCAGCACACTGAGGCGCGATATTGATATAGCAATTCGGTCTGACTGTCCGTCTGTCTGTCACATTCTGTATTCTATGGAAATGGGTTAACATATTGTCGTAGTTTCTTCACCATGCGATAGCTCAGTCATCCTAGTTTTATGAGTATCATACATCTTCCCGAAATTTCAAGGGGTCACCCCTGCTTGGGCACTGAATACAGGTGGGGTATAAAAATTTCGCGATTATCGACAATAAGTCGCTGTATCTCGCAAACGATACAAGATAGCACTATAGTTACTATAGAAGGCGAACAGGAAACTGCACCGGAACTTTTGAATGGTACCAGTTCAATCACCTTGAATGACCATTAACCCGGATTTGAAGGTCATTATTATTCAATGCCAAATAACTCGAAAGTGGTACAAGATAGAGCTATATTTACAATGGCCGACCAATAGAAAGTCGTATATGGTTTATCGAACAGCGCCATTTTTAGTGACCTTGAATGACTCCTAACCCAGTTTTGAAGTTCATGACATTCTTTGATGCTGAATAGATCAAACGGCTAAGGATACGGCCGTAGTTACTATAGAATGGGAATAGGAAACTGTACCCCGTATCCAAGCTTTTGAATGGTACCAATTTGAATGACCACCTCTAACCCAGATTTAAACTTTATGATAATATTCAACGTCAGATAACTTGACTAATAGTAAGTCATATATGATCTGTCGAGTGGTGCCATTTCCAACAACCTTTAGTGACCTTTAACCTAGGTTTCAAGGTCACGGGGTTACTATAGATGCCTTCGACGTATTGTGTGTGCAGCTGACATGCGATCTGTTTGTGATAGCTAAGTTTCTTGTTTAATACTGATATTACAAGTAATGAAGTGATAATTTAGACATACATGAATGCGAGAGTTCTGTCACTGTCTTATGTGACATCAAGCAGTTACAGAAATAGGAGTGTCTCGCCGTAGGTCTGGCCTCTTAAAGTTGGTCTTGGCCTTAACTTGTTCTGTTCTCAGTTTTGTTAATGAAGCATCATTTAGCATAACTGCAAATGGTGTATCCAATCCACAGTTATGAATGATAGCTAAACTTTGGCAGCATTTTTCTGTTTTATTACTATTAGTGGAATAGGTTGGACTTCTTCTTCTCGTATGTGTTTCATAAGCCATAACTGGTCAGCTACGAGCCGAGATAAGCCGCCATTCAGTTTTGTCAGGGAACAGGATTCGACAATGTGAGACATCGTCTGGGTCTCGCCACAAGGACACAGATCAGTGTCTGTAAGTCGCCATTTCCTTTTGCAGGCACCACAGTGTCCCTGTTCCGTGCGAAAACGGTTCAGCAGAGACCACTGTTGCTGAGGGAGTTCGAAACCCGGTTGCCGGATTGTGGGGTAGGTTGGACTAATCAATACTGATAAGTATACTGGTATATGTATGCCATGGATACACTGGTGGATAGAAACTAGGAAGATAGATTATGGAATAACGTTGGTGTGGAAAGTGCCTATGCTCAGCTGACAGTGATAGTGACGATGACAGTGAGTGCTGTGACGGTGACAATACTGTGCTTGTAGAGCTGGAGTCATGTCGAGCGACTGTTGGCTTTGGATGAGTTGATTGCTTTGTGTGATGCCACACAAGTGCGTCATGTCATGCAAGTCATTGAACCACAGTTTCAGCGTGACTTCATTTGTCTTCTGCCTAAAGAGGTTGTTGTTGTTTTTTTTTAATACAAAACTGCCAATAATTTAATTTTGACAGAAGTAAATATTGCTCAAAGTTTGATGTATGTATTTTCAGTAATGAGTAAGTATTAGGGATGTTAATTTTTGAAAAATTTTTTTTTCAAGTTGAGAATCCGAATTACCGGGAACGCGATCGAGTCTTGAAACGCTGTTCACGTTGGCACCCACTGAGAAAATCGTTATCTCAGCACTGCCAATACCGATTCGAAGAGAAAATTACAGTCAACGTTGCATGGAGCCACGTCCAGGCATGATTGCTAAAATGCTTTCGTTAACGGGCGACAAGCAGCATGTGTCGACATACTCATCCCATCCCCACAGTGACGGTGCATAGTTGCCAAGTCAAGTCCGTGTGTGGTGACACTGCGGTGCAGGTAAGCTGGTCAAGCCTGCAACACATGTAGTGTTGACTGTCATCTTTGTCATTAGCGATTACATCGTTATTATATTGCAGTTGTTGCATTAAGAAAACAACAATGCAACTGAAGTGAGTAATGTGGCCGATGATTTTATTTTCATTCAAATATCTTCCAGCAGGCAACATAGACGCCTTGATGTGTCCGTTTCTTCATTGCGCCTTTTTATTTACCATGGCAGTGCCGGTATGAGATACATTCGCAACGGATGTCAGGCATATTCAGCGGCCGAGGCATCATATGACCATGCGTGGTCTTTAGCTCTCTACTCTGTGTCCCAAAAAGATGTAACTCACATAATCTTGAATATCTCGTACAGTTGTAAGTCGATTGCAGTGAAATGTATCACCTGATATCTTGATGGCCTTAGCTATTAACTGCATACATAATTTGCCATCTCACCTTAGTTATGTTTCTTACCTGGTGTTACACAAAAACCAAAAACTTATGTTGTCTTCCTCTCAATAGGGTAAGTGGCTGTGAAAAGAACTGTTTGTCACGGTATGTCTAGTAGGTGTTCAGAGTGACGTCCCTTTGCCTTTACACAATACACTTTTACACATGCATGCAGCCGTGTTTGCCACTAGTCAGTGGCTTTGTCAGTGCTGACCTGAGGAATATGGTCTCGGGTGTCAATGATTCAGATCATCAGTGTTGCATTTCAAGTTTTGTGTAACGTCAGGTAGTGTAGAATCATAACTAAGGTGAGGTGGCAAATTATGTATGCATTTAGTAGCTACGACCATCAGGATATCATATGCTAAATTTCATTGCAGTAGACTTACGACTGTACAAGATATTCAAGATCATGCGAGTCTCATTTTTTGGGACACTCTGTAGTTGTGGTCTACAGCACAGCCTCCGCACCTTTGACAAAAAGTGTCACCACCGGAATCTTCCCAGTAAATGGCATCTGTGGATAAGTAGTACCTCAGAGATAACTACTTGCTATTCAATCGCGAACTTCAACTTTAACTTGACATTAATACACTGCAGCAATTAAATATTCTTTTGTGCAGGCAGGTGAAATATTGCCAAAAGTTAGCGCATTTAAACAATATTACTTACACAAACACGAACTTGATTACTGTGTGCCAGCTCTGATGTGCTCTCCGCCCAATAGCAGCTCATCTTTTGAAGTGACTGCCATTTTTTGGGATGATAAATTTTATGACATTGGTTGCAACTCTAGGTATTTGTGGTATTGTCTCTAGCAGTTTTATTAGTACCTCTGTGGTCTATGGTGTAGGCCCATATATTAGTAATAGATGCCTGTTTGGTGCAGGTGCTGTTTCTTGTCAGTGGTTTTATGAACATGTCAATTCAAATTTTGTTAATGTTTAACAGATATGTCCATAACTGATTCTATTGATACTTTATAACTTCACGATACCGACATTTCTGCAGGTTGAACAATTGTTCTGTTGTGTTTCTGAAATAGCTGGCACTCTATGTTCTGTCATATCTGGAGCCGCGTGACTTGGCGCGGGCGTCTCAGACGTGTCATTACTGGCATGTATTGGCTGAAGACAACCTGCTGTGGCGAGAGAAGTGTCGCGAGGAAGGCTTGTCTGATACAGCGGTGTGGGGTGGTCGCGTCACGCGCCGTCGGCCCACGAACCGCATCAGCTGCACTCCGTCAACTTTGTCCGTGAAAACTGCTTGGAAAAATGTCTACATGCGACAGAAGATGATTGAAAACAACTGGAGTCGGTCTCCATTGCAGCCACCAAAGGTTTATTTACTTGTTGGCAAGGACAGTGTAGAATAGGCAGACCCGGTCCATTTCTTGTTTGGATGTATATAACTACTGTAGTTTTATCACGTTCAGTTTTTGGTTTGTTTGCTTTTTGTCTCTATTGTTTAAGTTATTTTATATTAGTGCCACACACATGATTGGCTAGAAAGACCTTCAGAAGAACATGTGTGAGTCTTCTTATTTGTCTAATTTGAACATATACTGCCATTGCTGGTGATGTCTCTGATTTGTCCAAGGTCGTTCATTGCTGTTACAGGTGCTGAAAGGACACGATGATCATGTGATCACATGTCTGGAGTTCTGTGGTAATAAAGTAGTCAGTGGTTCTGATGACAACACGTTAAAAGTCTGGTCAGCTGTCAATGGCAAGGTTGGTAGCTTTATCACCACTTTTGCAAGCAGTCTCTTGGTTCTTATTCATCTCTCCTGAGATAACTTACAAGTAGCTCATCTGTTGCAGAGAAACCGCACGACGCTTTGTGTCATTGAATATTTCGCTAAGTCACTTCTTCTTCTCGTATGCGTGTCATTAACCATAACTGGTCAGCCACAAAACAGCATCTTCATCCGCACAGTGTAGCCGAGATAAGCCGCCATTCAGCCGCCCAGTCACTCATTCGAAATGACACTGTTGAATAGGGCGTGTGTAAGTATTTACCGGTATTAGTATTCCATTGAAACTATGACTGTATCGCATCTGTTTCTGAGATATTCACCATCAAATAATTATGTGATTGAAATCATGGGTAACTTCACTGAATATGGCGCCATTCGATAGATCATGTACGACTTACTATTGGTCTGCTATCGTTAATATAGCTCTACCTTGTACCATTTATTCTTCTTCTCGTATGCTTGTCCTTAACCATAATTGGTCAGCCACAAAACAGCGTCCTCATCCGCAGAGTGTAGCCGAGATAAGCCGCCATTCAGTTTTGTCAGGGGACAGGATTCAACAATGTGAGACATCGTCTGGGTCTCGCTACAAGGACACAGATCATTTATTGATCGGCCATTATAAGTATAGCTCTATCTTGTACCGATTACAAGTTATTTGATGTTAAATGACAGCGTGACCTTGAAACTGGATAGGAACATTGTTTGTGATCATTGACTATTTTAGTGCTAGTGGCACTGAATGTTGTAAACAGAAATGTAAAGTTCTGTCTGTATTGTGTTGTATTGTGCTTCATCAGTGTCTGCGGACGTTGGTTGGACACACTGGTGGAGTGTGGTCGTCACAAATGTCGGGCAACACTGTTATTAGTGGCTCTACAGACCGCACGGTCAAAGTGTGGAATGCTGATAGCGGTCACTGCGTCTTCACGCTGTACGGTCATACGTCAACCGTGCGCTGCATGCATCTGCATGAAGCTAGGTCAGTTTCAAATCACAGTTTGGTTGTCTCACTGATACATTATCAATACTGTCAGTGAATATTTGTAATGTTTATGTTAAACTGTAGACCTGTCTGCATCACTGCATCCAAGCAGGATTGATCAGTGTATGAATTTAAGTTATGTTGACATTTTCATTCATGTATTTTACAACTTGCTGTGGAAAAATTTCTTATCATCATTGTAACAAGAATATCGCCATTGCAATAAAAATGCTGGCCCAGAACTATGCTTTCCCTTACGATAGGGACGATGGATTATGAGTGTTATCAGCAGTTTGTGATGGTCACACTCTGTTGATAACACAGGACAGACAACGGATGGACTGATGTTGACAACCAGTGCTTATCTGGCCACTAAACTGGACGTGTAGTACTTAAACGTGCTGCTGAAAAGAAGGTACACAGCGAGGCTAAACTACTGAGGCTGAAGGAGACCAATATCACTATGAAACAGGAATTTGCTCGTGTTAGTACATAGTACCGGTAGTAGTAGGGTTTGTGGAGCTCAGAAATGGAGGAAATGAAATATGGTGAAGTACGATTGTAAGCTGCAGAGAAAGCATGTGAGTGAACAAAAGGACAACTCGAGACATCCTGATATGTAGTGGTGCAATGAAGAGTCAGTAGATGCCATTGAAGAGAAGAGTTGTTACAGGATCTGGCATAAAATCAGAGCAATAACAAACAGAAACAAGTACAAACAGACAAGAGAGTGCAATTTAAACTATTGGATCAGCTCAGTAAACGATGACCTAAGAGCGTGAGCGAGTTGCACAGTCCAGAAGTAAGGAAGATGTCTACAGGGCTGCAAAAATTGCTAAATCTAGGTTGTATGATGTAAAAGTAAATCGTGTTAACGACTGTAACGGTAAGAATTGTGACCAAGTAAAGGAGAGACTGAGAAATTGTTGAATGACAATACAATGACACAACGTGTTAAAAAGTTGTTTTGTCCTGTTTGAGATGATCACAGGTTAGGAACAGGTGGAGAAGGAAAATCGTGGGGGCAACCGGCTTACCCAGATTGACCATAAAAATAGTCTTTAAAATGGTGTTTGTGTGCATCTTGTCGATGAAACAGTTCATAGCTGCAGTGCAGCAGGTACGGTTAAGCTAAAGGTAAAAACGTTAGTGGGTTTATGTAGCACCTTTGTTGTAGGCTCACACTCAAGGCGCTTTGGTACAGATCACACAGTTTTACCTGCAGATTACCTGCCTTTACCTTGTAAGCGTTCACCAGATGGCACCTCCACTGACTGAGGTGGCGGGCATCTAATTGCAGCCTACTAGTCATTTGTCTACCCCAAAAGGATGAAGGGCTGTTGGCCTTTTTGGCTGACCTATATGGGACAGTTTACCCACGTACCGGTAAGTGGTCACCCGTCAGTTGCAGGTCAAGTGCAGGACAGGGAAAGTTTGCTTGTCGAAGACCGACGTTCTACCACTGTGCCATGCAACCGCCCGTGTGTCAGTAGCCAGTGAGAGTATCTCTGTAGTACGGCATGTCGAGTGTACTGTGTCACAGGCTGGTGAGTGGATCTCGTGATGCGACACTGCGTGTCTGGGACATCGAGTCTGGTCACTGTCTTCATGTGCTGATTGGTCACGTTGCTGCCGTTCGCTGCGTTCAGTATGATGGCCGGCGAGTCGTGAGTGGCGCGTACGACTACATGGTGAAGATCTGGGATCCAGAGTCCGAGACGTGTCTACAGACTCTGTCTGGCCACACTAACAGAGTCTACTCGCTTCAGGTTCAATATTATTACTTTCAGTTTTATGACTTGTGGATGAAATTTGGTAAAGCCAAGAAGTGAAGTGAAATGAATGCTGATTTCTTTACTAGTTTGCTACATTGATTTCTTCTTTATTACTGCTTACCCCGGAGTCAGGGACAACCGCAGCACCGTAAATACCAAAACCGGATGTGATGAATATTATGCTTTTTGCACATTTTTATTGTATTTCTTGCTCCCCTAAAATCTTCTCTTAATTGTTGGTGATTTAAAATATGTGGTTGTTTTAAAGCTCCTACACACAGTCACAGGTCACATGACATGGCACATGTGTGTTGATCACAGCCAGTATTGCTACAGTGGTTCATTTGAGGCCATCGTCACTTAGTAATAGACATCAACAACAAACAATCTCTTTCTTTAAGATAACTTGGGTGAGCTGATGTCAGAACATTCAGCCATTCTGGAATTATATGTGTCCCACAAGGTACTGCTCACCCACCTACCTATGCCAGTCCCGTCCTATGTGTCTTCGATCTTCATTGTGCTGTATATATTTAAAAAAATTTTACTTACATCCTTTTCTTTACCTTTTAGTTTAGTGAGCTGAGTCTGGTGGGATTGTCCCTTGACCTGGTTGACTAACCATCATCCTTCAGTGCTATTACACTGTTGGTTGGGTCATGTGAGCTGTAAAATTGTCTCCGAAATGACATATAATGTGTCGAGTGGGACGTTAAACACTACAATACCATACCATCCTGTTGCAACCCTCGCGGTTAACCTAGGCTTGGGACTAGCATCAGAGTATATTGGTAGGTGTAAAGGCGTACTGGTCCAACAAAACGTCAGAAAGTATAGCCGATGACAGCTGAT
>Ga0209149_1002627_pt1 | contig 10221 bp, 4 predicted proteins | sample WorMetTyACAVOLI2_FD_187423 | JGI IMG/M metagenome (GOLD analysis project Ga0209149, IMG submission 187423) | Marine gutless worms symbiont microbial communities from Max Planck institute for Marine Microbiology, Germany - Olavius algarvensis... ... | reverse complement strand
CGATTCGGCCGGGGTAAGGGCGGGAGTCGCTGCCTCTGTCGGGTGGCAGGTAACTCTGTGAGATCCCATATGACATGCAGGCTCCCGTAGCGGTGAGGTGCTTCACTAACTGCTATACACTGCCTTTACCTTTACCTTTACAATAATGAAAGAAAGTGCATTGGCCCCGTTTAATTTGGCCCACCCGGTAATTGAGAAAAGTCGAGCAGAAAGTTGAAGGCACGAAGAGGACTGCTGCACCCAGACTATGCCAGACTCTCACAAACTCCGTGAAGACAAACTTCATTAAGGAGTGGATGTCCAACTGGCTGCGATTGTGAACTCGCTGCATGGCATACTCATATTGTGGCATCATAGTGTTACTGTTGAATGATGACATGCTATCATTATTATATTTTTATTGCACTATTATGTTTTAGATATTTGCTGTTCTTCTTAGACATCTTAATCTGGTACAGCGTATATGCATGAAAATAGATTAGACTGTCCTGAAAAACTTTTTGAATTTTTTAAATTTCCATGTCCTGAAAAAAATTATTTATACTGCTGTCAGGCCTGCAAGGTCTGTTCCAGACACAAGGGCAAAATGTTGTGGCTACAAAATAATGGACTCTGCAGCAGCACGGCGCCCCATCACACACTGCGCGAAACACAATCCCTACCTGCATACGGCGTGAGAATGCCGCAATCATTCAGCCGGATATGTGGCCGCCAACAGCCCGGATTTAAATCCGGTTAATTACGCCATTTGTGGGGCCTTGCAGGAGCGAGTCTATCACGGCAGAAATGTAAATGTAAATATCAATTTACATAGCGCTTCGTCGCAAAAATAACGCCTCTAATGCGCTAAATGTGCCGAGTACTGTTCAAAAAGGAACGTCTTCATTATATGACGAAAACAGTCAATTTGCATGTCCGGCTCACGCAAATTGTTTTGGAACAAGTTCCATGTCGTTGGTCCAGCGACAGCGAAGGTGCGACGGCCGTACGTATCGAGCTGAAACGGTGGAAGAACGAGTAGATGGCGGCTGGCGAACGAAGATTCTGTCGTTCAGCAACTTGAGCGACCGGTGTACACAGCTCAGACAGATAATCCGGTGCCTGGCCATGCAAGCACTTGTACACCGTCACCACAAGCTTGTATGTGACTCGATCTGCCACATCGAGCCAATGCAGCTCAGAGTGAAGCAGGTGTGTCAAGCCGCGGCCGTACTTCTTCGTGCCGCTCACAACTCGCGCTGCAGCATTCATGACCCGCTGCAGCTTGTTGTAACAGACTTTGGTGCTCCGGCCAACAGCAGATTGCAATAGTCGACCCTGGACGTAAAAAGGCGTGAACCAGTCTATTGTACTCAAAGGCTGAAAATGATGAATCCGCCAGGCCTCTAAATATAACTTCAGTCTTCAGCCTCCTGTGACCTTGACCTTTGACCTCCTGACCCCCGAGGTCGACCGTTCATGCCCTTGTCCCGGGGAAAGATTTATGCCAATTTGCATTGAAATCAGTTCATTCGTTTTCAAAGTATAGCGTTCACAAGCTGGTAGCAGACAAACGAACGAACGAACGGACAGACGGGCGGACGTAAGATTTTGGGACCCTTGGGGGTACCGCCCCCAAAAGGGGAGAAGACACGTGCGGGACATATGTGTACCATCGTGCAAAATTTCACGACAATCAGTTACACGGTACACCGCCGCCGAAATATCTGTCCCGAGACACACAAAAAAGCCACAGCAGACGATATATCTTCCATACTCCGTATATGGCGGGTAATAATGGTGACATGATCAGTGAAGGAATGATTGATCAAAGAGACGAGTCGTCAGAAGATGCTTATTATTGATGTTGTAAATGAGGATAGTTCGTTAGTAGTAGACTGTTTCACCTAATAAAAAGCGCAGCTGCTGACAGACTCTTCTAACTTTAAAGCGATTTATGCAGATGATTTTAATGGTTTGACTGCATGTGAGGTAAAGTAGCATGTTGTGGACTGTGGACAGTGTAACCGCCCAATATGTTAACAGAAGAATACATCTATAGATGTCGTGTAACAAAATGAACTCAGCCATGTTGAGACATGTACGCCGAGCAGCAGCAGTTGGCGTCTACCTGCGATGCTCCAGAGACTGTAGTTGATCCAGGTGTCGCAGGTGAGTCAGGTGTTTAATCTCACGGCCGAGAAAGCGCATCCGGTTCTCCAGTTCACGAATCTCACTTCCAGCTTGACTGACAGCGCACGCCACAACACTGTGTCAGTGTATGTGATACGATTGCAAAACAGCTGTTGTTTCTGTTCATCTCTTCAAAATCATTAACCCAAACCACTCATTTTTGCGGGGCCTGCGGTGTCTGTCCGTCTGTCTGTCTGTCACGTTCGTGTATGCCTACTGTTATCTAAATGAGTAAACATTATTCTCAAACTTTTTTTCACCAAAGGTAGCACATCATTCTAGTTTTTCCGTACCAAACAGTGTGGCAATATTCCTAACGGGCGTCGAATACAGGTGGGATATGACGAAAATTGCGATTTTCGACAATTATCTCGCTTTATCTCGGAAATGATACAAGAGAGGGCAATAGTTACTGTTGAACGCCAATAGGACTCGTCTATATGCGATCTATCGAATGGTGCCATTTCCAATGACCTCAAGGTCATGACACTGTCCAACGTCAAATAGGGGCCTAACTCAAAAATGGTACAGCACGTGACCCCTAGCTAACCAGACTGTTTCAATGGCATGCCATTATTCGACGTTGAATATCTCAGAAACGGAACTAACTAACTAACTAACTTACACACGCCCTACTTAACGGTGTAATTTCGACTTTCGAAAGACTTCGAGTGACCTCGAGTGACTTAGCAAAATTTCCAACGACACGGAGCGTCGCGCGGCCTCTCTGCAACAGCTGAGCTCCTTGTTATGCATAACATCAATTTCTTATATCCAGCAGCTTCATCCCGATAAATTTTCTCCATTGACATGTATCGTCAACGTACGAGTAGGGCCTAATAGGCCTACCATATATATATACAACTTTATTCGCCAAATATAGTCGTATATGTTTTGCTATCTGTTTAACTCATTATCTCAACCAATACAATCCGTCATTTTCATGCAGCGTATATTTTTTAATGACATTCGACTATTTTCCTATCCGTTTCCGGTCCTATTACTCTGGTCATAATTTAGTTTTGTGATTGATCTCTTGGGCCAAATTTATCTATTTTTGCATGCTATATAATAAGCCACCTGGCGGCGCATGTCAACAAGGAGCAAACATAAAGTTAAAAATTAACGTGGTACCGGTAACTTATAATATTATAATTATTGTAATAAAATAATAAACTTAACAACCGGAAACGAAAACGGTACACGAGTTCCTACTTATTTTCGCCATTCAGATCACGCTTCAGACGCGATATCATCTCGTCTTTGTCGCGAATGATTGAATCTTTCTTTTCCAACATTTCTCGATAACTTTTTTCTCTGTTCATCATCTTGGCCAGTTCGCACTTAGAATCTCTGCAACCAGCAAGTGACAGAATTAAACAAGATTCTGGTAACGTCGTATGAACCGACAAAAGCTACACAGTGTAACAGTGAATTTATTAATCTCAATTATCGTGACACAACCACAAGTCTGAAGCAAGCCTGACACTGGCACGACAAACGGTTTACGCCATCGGCACGCCAAATTGCGTGCCATGGCGTAAACCGTTTGTCGTGGCAGCGTCAGGCTTGCTTTACTGTGACTGCGACGGTTGTTAATTTACAGTAACTTAAACATGCAATTTTTAACGTTTATCGTCTAGTACTAGTTGGTATGAGATTTAACTGCTAATTTTTCTAGGGAATAAATCTCGCCTATTGGTTTTTAGTTTAAGTTTCCTTAGATTTTAATTCATGCCATATATGGAAGTAAATATCTAGTTAGCTGTTAAGCACAATTTATTATATTTGGCCCGTTCTAAAAGCTAGAGCTGATTAATCTAGTGTGACGGATCAATGTGGAATAAACTAAATCAGCTGAATTGACAAAAAGTGTTCCAATCGCGTTTTAGAACGGGGCTAATCTGTTGTGTTGTCTCAGTGAAAAAAACTAGCTACCTATCGAAATAAGTCAACAAGTTCGCAAACACGAGGTCTAAAATAAGTAAGTAAGTAAGTAAGTAAGTAAGTAAGTAAGTAAGTAAGTAAGTAAGTAAGTAAGGTGTTTATGACAAGAATGGTCAAGCGCCACACTATTGCACAATGTAGAATCACTAGTTAAACGAAATCATACAGCAGTTGTTGTTCGAGGTCGAGCATCTGTGACGTCACGTCGGGCACCTGTTCGTAGCCTGTGTCTAGCGCCGAGTCGCTTGAGTCCAGCTCCGCCTTGCACCTACGCGCGTCCGGGTTTTAAACGATATTTTTACCTTCGCTCAACAGGTTATCGTTTAGAATAAAATCGTACACGAAGTAGACAGAACAGAAAACAAACAAACAAAACAAACCAACTCAAACAACTTCATTCAGTGATAGATACAAGACATAATAACCTAAAAATTTCACTTCTCGAGACGCTCATATAAGACGGAAATTCTAAATACCCATCACGTAATAAAATGAATTCACTGGCAAAGTCGGCTACAGCGTTATCACGATTTGGCAAGACTTGTCTAAACTTCTGATTCATACGACTATCATCATACACTGGCACTTTGCCACTTATGAAATCATCAAAAGATCAGTCAAACAATTTACAGAGTGCGTGAACATTTCTAGTAATAACAAAACTAAAGACCATCTAACGTATGCTACGCAGAACTGTCGACTGAACCAAACTGAAGAGGAAAAACTGGAAAACAGACATTTAGCAATAAAACGCACAAATCGTTCGCACATTTCATTAAACAATGACAGTGTATGAGAAAGCACAGACAGCATAATTCGTTCCAGTGACTGTCTTCCATCACTGGTGTCGTGTCTGGTGCTACCCGGCTGAACCACTGTAATGCAGTGTTGGCTGGCATTCCATTACACCTTGCACGGCGCTTGCAATCGGTGATGAACGCGGCCGCACGGCTCGTCTTCGCGTCATCAAAGTGCGACCACATCACGCCGCTCGTACGCCAATTACACTGGCTGAAAGTTCCATGGCGGATAGATTACAAGCTGACCGTTCTGGTTTACAAATGTCTTCATGGCCTGACACCGTCATATCTCGCTGACGAACTTTATTATCCAGCAGAGTCGAAGTTCCGAAGGCGTCTGCGTTCCGCTTCGTCTCATGAACTGTCTGTTCCCCGTACCCGACCCTCAACCTACGGCGACCGAGCTTTTCCAGTCGCCGCTGTACGGATCTGGAACAGTCTTCCGCAGCATATCACGTCAGCTCCGTCACTTCCTGTCTTCTGCTCTCGCTTGAAGACATACTTCTTCGAACTCTGTTACCCATAATTACTGTTGTCGTGCCCGCGAAGTGACACTGTCATTTATGGACACGTTAATCGCTTTTACTTACTTAGACAAAATAAATGAGTGTGAGTCATAGTCATACGGCGATTCAAAACACCGTCTCATTCCCTTGCACCATTATGTATGGTTTTGTCTCGGTATAACTGTTGTTTTGTCTGTCTGCTAGCGGGATTACTTTATAATTATTTGTTTACTTCTTGAAACTGTTATGGTCTAACGATCATAAAATATATCGTAGATATTGGGTATCTGCAGAACTAGATTAATGCGCTGTAGCCTACTGCAGGTTTGCTGGTTTATTGCAGTCACACTGCCGGTTTTGACGAAAACTCTGTGTAAGTGTAAGCTCACACCGTACCTGGACAAGTCACATGACACAGAGTCACGTGGCGAAGAGAGGCCAGCATCGTCGATGACGTCATTGGAAAACGTGTTCTGGAGACCGGTAGCTGAAGTGCTGACGTCATCAATGTCTGTGATGTCCGACATGCTCAGCGCGTCCTCAATGTGATCCGTACAATAGCTGCATGGATTCTCGTATGGTTGACCTGGCAACGAAAGTTGTACAGGGTGACCTAAAAATAGGCCACTGTTTTGATTGCTCACGTCTATAAAACATTAGAAATCAATTTGCACGATTTTAACTAAAAAATCAATAACATTGGCCGCATTCATTTACTGTCTAATTTTGGTCAGTGCCATAAATCATACAAATCAAACGGGGTTTTTTAAGATATGAGCAATCAAAGTGGTCTTATTTTTTGGGCCATCCTGTATAGCAAATACGACGATGACGACGAATTTCACACTCAACAACCTAGTTTAAATTACTGTCTTCTTCAGCAACCTTCCAAGTAGCATAAATCAACTAAAGCTTTCATAGTTAATAGTGGTAAGAAGATCTGATAGCCAAAAGCAATTTCATTAATATGCTCTTATTTTTATTTGAATGAAAAAAAAACTGAAAGCACCATAATTTATGTGAACTACAGTCTACAATGTAGAAACTCGTTATCAGAACTTCGACTTTCGCAAACTGTTTGCGAACACTGCCTACCTAGAGTTTAATACGTCAGGCTTATACAACAGAACGGGTCAAATGAGAATGTTACATGTGCATAATAATTAGTTTGTTTTATTGTTAGTTTCCCTAATTGCTGTCATCTTGTTGGCGAATATAATTGGCCTAGTCTGTGAACCTTGTTTCTGGTAGAATGCGAGTCCTGTGTCGAGTGAGACGCCCTTGTTGCAGAATGCAGGTCGGTGTTGAGACCGGCGTTGGGGCTGATCACAGGACAGACTTCGAGGCGGCAGAGTCGACGAGTTCTGACGACGGACCGCCGGCCACTTACCGCACGCCGCACAGTCAACCACGGCGTCACCCTGTCACAACATTGCCCCAGCACTGAATATAGACTCTGTGACGTACTCGGGATTTTTCAACGTGGACCTGGCGCTAGAAGGAAGAAGCGAGGCCCTAAGGGTCGAAGACCGAAGTTTGAATGACGAGATCGGTGGTGGAGTTCTTATGCCCATGACACACTTATTAGAAATCGGCGCCAAGAACTAATACCAGAAAACCGGTATCGGTTTCTGACGCATCTGACATGCATTATGCAAATTATGCAAATTCTGTGTTTTTTTCTTTTTCTATTCAAGGGCAGCAGTAAGTGTGGTTTTTCGACGTTGCTGCCCTGTTCAGGTTTTATCATTTTGCTCTTTGTTTGCATCATGTATTTTTATCTGAACAAATAAAGATGATGATGATGATGAATTCGGGCTTTCGGTACCGATTTCTGGTACGGGTGTCATGGGTATTAGGAAGGGACAGTAAGTCCCCTCCCCGCCAGCTAGGACTGGGGGAGCGATGTAAGCTTCCTCAGCGAGGTCCGGACAGAAGGCTTTCTTGCGTGCATGTTACTCCAGACGGTCTCTTCAGGCACTTGACATTGTTTAATGGTCCCACACCAGTCCATAGGTACGCCACTGCATGGACAGACTGAATGAGACGTGAAAATATTAGCCTCGCAGCCCCGTCAATTGACCAACAGCAAAGCTTGGGCTGCTGCAGGTCTGAGTAAAACGACACTCAATCACATCTTCGCGTGGATCGAGATTTTAGTGTTGCTGTCTGACCGACTTAACACATTACATCTCTACTTTGTTTCTTACATTTTTTTTCGCTTCACGTTTGTCGCATTCAGCTAGGCTAGAGCGCGACATAAGAAGACGCGGCGTGTCTGTCCGTACGTTTGTCGGTCTGTCCGTCCGTCTATCTGTCCTTCCGTCCGTCATAAGCTGGTATTTCGTATTGACTCAAAACTAATGACCGTATGGTCACGGGGTTTACACCGTCGGGTAGGACAAGGACTCTATATTTTGACACCAACTTTCATATTTTAGGACCCAGGGAACCCCCTTGGGAACCCCCAGGGGAACCCCCTTGTAGGGCTTCGAGCGAGACTGGGCGGATAAAAACAGCAAAAAAACACAAATTAAAAAAAATACATGTCACCGTATTCATTCTAACTTCGAACTAATCCAGTACTCATTACATCACGGTCCTCGCTTATATCTCTAATTATATGATTAGACAAATACAAGGCGGGTAGTCACGTGGTGTGACAGTAGGCAGGTGCCCGTTGATGATGCCATGACAGTTGCGGTGGATGTAGCCAATGCCAGTGAATCCTGCTGCGTCTCGTCGTCGCTGCTGCATCTATTACGCAACCCCTGCAAACCACACGTAAACCAAACCACAACGTCCGTTCTAATTACACGCCGTTAATGGGACCTTGGAATAGTGTAGGCTAGTGTTTATGAACTGCGTAACACTATATTAAAACCAAAATATATCTGTTTGTCTTAATGTACCGCCAGTACAGTAAACCAGTAAGGCTAACTGTCATGTAAGCTAGCCGACTGCAATAATGTTTTGCAGATGGAGTGAAGCATGCAAGCAAGCATCTTTATTTGCCCAATTAATAAACAAAGATATAATATCGATGAATAACATACAAGGGCAGGCTGCCAGAAAAGCCCATAAGGCCCAACATTGCTGGCCGCCTTGCAAAAAAATCTAACTAAAAAAACAAACAAACATATACATATACATGTACATGTGCACAGTGCAGGAATACAAATAGATTAGTAATTAATAGGAAATTATAATTATTGAATTTAGATATACAGAGGTCACATCAGCGCCATCGCTGGACACCTTTCGCAAGCGTCTGAAGACTCATCTGTTCACCGTGTCATATTCGAGCATACAACTATCGTAACTGACTAACTTCTGTTAGTGGACCTTGCAGTAACTTCTTACTTAGGCCACTTTAAAAATTCTTGATTGATTGATTGATTGATTGATACAACAGTGTTACAAATACGAGATTGAAACAAATACATATATAGTTTCAATAAAGTGACAAAAGATATTTTTAATGTTACATTTGAAGGCTGTAGTGAGCAGTCCAGCATAGAAAATTTTTCGGAGCCACGCAATGAACGATGACGTTATTGTGGCTATCAACCGTTCTAACCGTTGTGTATCAGTGAGCATCACTGCGCTGGTTAGTCGTTACAGCTTTCACCGACGTTCAAACAAATATTTGCAACTGCGTTAGAGGCCTACCTGCAGGGCTTGCATCCATATCATGCATGACTCGTGTGTGTCCGCCGTAAAGTGATATTCATTGTCACAGAACCTGCAATCAACAGACAACAGGTCATTAAAATAACATCAGTTGACTTAGGGTTTCTCACATAGTTGACTAATTTTCGTGCATCTAACGTGTTAAGTATAGGAATTTCATTATTTAAAAACTGGAGTAATTTTCCAATGTAGAGTTGAAAGACGGCGGCGCATTCCATAACGTTCAGCGGTAAAGCAAACGACCGGATCGTCTCACACACGTCGCCGCTCCGCTAGTTTTTACCTTCACGGGAAATTGAAATTGCAGTTTTACAGGTTTTAGGCAGTTACGGATCATTGAGTATCTGAGATTTAGGCCTACGAGACCTGATGACCTTCACCTTTGACCTTCAGCTTTACAGTTTTAAGGCTTTTAATTGACCCTAAAATGCCAGACAGACAGACGGGGGTGCAATCCGTAATGCCGCCTCCTATAAGGAGGGCCGCGTACAATCTTCAAGCTGCTGGAACTATGTCTGTTCTGAGGCCGACATCTTATCATCAGTAATATTGTTGTATATCGCTCTGACAAATTGACGGTCTATAGGTCAAATTTCGTCAAATCAATTGATGCACCAGCGTGTCGTGCATCTGAACGGCGGGGGGGGGGAGGCAATGAGATGGTCGCACCTGCCGCCTATGACTCATCAAACGTCTATACACTATCAGCCTATACCGCAATCGTCGGGAAATTGACAGTAAACACGCTCGTTAACACGTCGTTTTGCGTAAATGACTCTTTCACAATCACGGTGTGCTCCTGCAATGTCTTTGACGTGATAGTGTCACCTTAATCAGTACAACCCCGCCAACAAAGTTGAGGAGGTTATGTTTTTATATATACAACTTTATTTCACCATAAATACGATATGGTAGTAGAAAAACAAGCAAAAACAAGCAATAAGTAAAACAAGAAAAATACACTTAACTATAATAACCTACTCTGACAAAGCACCAATGCCAAACAACTGACAGAGTCCGTTTGCAGAGTTAGCATATTTCATTAGAAATTTCTTTTTGCGGTTAACAACCAACACCTTTATGTCCGGTATACCAAACCACAG
>Ga0209149_1002626_pt1 | contig 10221 bp, 11 predicted proteins | sample WorMetTyACAVOLI2_FD_187423 | JGI IMG/M metagenome (GOLD analysis project Ga0209149, IMG submission 187423) | Marine gutless worms symbiont microbial communities from Max Planck institute for Marine Microbiology, Germany - Olavius algarvensis... ... | reverse complement strand
GTCAAATCCCGTCTGATTATTATATATAGATAATATAATAATATCCAAGACAATGTTTATGGTGCTATCATCATGGCAGAGCCATTGTGAAAGTTCACCCGGTTCATTTGATGAATGTAGATCGGCGCCAAGCGGCCGCCGACCCAAGACCAAGCCAGACGACTTAGGCTGTGAGTCCGCCTGTACAGGCTGCCAGAATCTACACCCACCATCGCCATTTATTATTACTTAGCTCGAAAGCTGATACTCATTTAACCGTCCCGAGAGGGTAGAAGGCTAAGGCTGAGTCGACTTAGCTGGCTGGTTACATACCGAGATGGTTTACCCGTCCACAGACGGTCACCCATCCTGGTAGACCGGGTCTGACGTAGCGCAACTACGTTGATCGACGCCAACGCGTTACCACTAAGCCAAACCGCCAACCAGTAGTCAGCTTCAACATACCTACAGCGCAGTTTTTTTTTATTACTAGTTAGTGCGGCTTCAGATTTACTAGTGCATAAAATTCTATTAAATTCTGTTCTGCTGTCTCCTTTTGTCTCCAGCGGTGTCCGATCAAACCCCCGCCCCCGGACAAACACCCCTAGGTCATAACCCCCTTGTTTGCTGCCGTTCGTGGGTCGGTTGGGGTCAGGACCCCGACTCGTCAGGGTCAGGAGTACGGGTTAGCGTCAGTTTTCAACAAAAATACCCGCCGGGATGATGTCCTACGGCAAAAGAAAGGGGGTTATGACCAAGGGGGGTTGTGTCCGGGGGGTTTTGACCTCCGTTCGTCTCTGGCGTCTAACGTCGACCCCGTCACAAACACTTCGTCATCGTCTTGTGCGAACGACGGACGACAGATGCCGTGGTGATCGAGTGCTCGACGCTTGCTGCCGTTCGTCGCGGCTTTCTTTTTCACACTTCGCGACTCGTACGGTTGACAACACTGTAGACCTGTATGCAGCGAAGCCAGATATTCGTCCAGAATCGTGTTTTTTGCCTACCCCAACTGCATTCGACGTTCCCGTCGTAGCCATCTCGTTTGGTGCGGGAAAACTAGAATGGTTGGGCTACCATATGGTGAATAAATTTTGAAGATACAACACAACTCACGAACGTGACAGACACACACAAACAGACACCGTATAACGGCATAGGCCGCGCTTATGCATCGCATCGCGCGGCAAAAACCGAAATAAGGTACGCACGCACAAGAAATACACAACGCACGCAACCGATACTATCCTTGTGTGCGTTGCGTTTTTCGTGTGCGTGCAATGCATTGCGGTTTTTTGACCTGCGTCGAATGACCTGCTTGCTTGTGTTGCGTTGCGTATGGCAGGCTCGGCAGCTTGGAAACCGACCTTTAAGTCCGTTTTCATAGACCTACATGTGCTTTCAAGCTGTCATACGCAACACACGCAATGCAACGGACGAATGGCTTGCGACGCAATCAAAAAACCGAAATACACAATGCACGCAATCGATTCTATCCTTGCGTGCGTTGCGTTTTTTGTGTGCGTGCATTGCATGCGTTGTGTTGCGTTTGACAGCGTGAAAACTGACCTTTAAGTCCATTTTTTGCCGCGCGATGCTACGCATAAGCGCGGCCTATGCCGTCATGCGGTGTCTGTCTGTGTGTCTGTCACGTTAGTGAATTGTGTGAAAACGAATAAACATATGTTCAAAATCTTTTCACCACCAGGTAGCTAAGCTATTCTAGTATTTTAGTTCTGAATGGCATGGCAATTTTCCGACGGGAACCCCCCTAACGGGGGCGTCGAATGCAGGTGGGGTAGGCAGAAATCGCGATTCTGAGCCTATATCTGGCTTAACTGCCTGCTGTTAGCACTGCAACAGGCCAGGTGTTGTCAACAGGGTCGCCGGTGAACCACGGCCACCGTCCCGCAAGTTATGACACATTGCCGGTAGTAAGCGGCATTGTTGATTGTGGGAGAAGACGACGAAATGTTTATGACAAGAAGCCTCGACGTTACGCCAAAGACAACAGAACATCGCATTTAACTGCATGCTGTGATAAATCTGTAGCCTATACGTAACTAACAATAAAAGACTCTACTCGACATTTTGTATTAGTATTGAAGCTAACTACTGACAGACTGTCGTGGAATCTGAGTCCTACAACTGGAACAACGTCCTTGTGGGTCAGCAGATGTCACCCTGAAGACACGCTCCAGTGCGTCGACTAACTCGGGCGTCACATGACCAACATTGCGTCACTGCTGGTAGACCATATAAGGCGATGAATTCGACTCAGATGTCCACATGACTATTGGCAGACCAGCAGGCTCGCTGATTGGCTGAACTGTGAGGCAGAACGTTTCTGGCTGTTATAGAGAGCAGACGTAGTGAGAGAACGTTCTATCATGAACGACGTGACAAGACGCGCTGGAGAACCATATCGAATTGGATGTTGTGCGTCATGTAAATATCTTGTATATACTGCTGTAAATAAAAGCTTCCTGTAAATAATCCTCAACCTGAAGATTTCCGTAGACCGACCACTCGGTCCGCAATATATTTGGCGCAGTCCACAAGATTACGAAAACGACAAGATCAACGAAAACAGCAGGATCTACCGGATCCCGCAGGATATTCTACAACGACAAGTTCAACGACGACACATCGCGTCAAGGAGTGACAGTCAATTTGGTTCGGAGGCATAACGATCACGTCGAGAGCAAAAGTCAAACAACACTGGATGGTGAACGGGTCAGTGCTTGTTATTGCTCGTTGTTACTGACAGTCTGGGTTGTTAACAGAGAGTAGCAGTCTGGTTAGTAATCGTGTGTTTTGATTGTTGCTACACGTCTGTCAGTTAGATTTTACGTACTTACTTGTAAGGCGTAAGAATCTGTTTTATATACGTATCCACCGATACATACTGAGCGTATTGAGGGGATTGAGCGTATATTGGGCGTATAACTATAGTTTATACGATTGGAAATTTGGATTTTGGGCGAGATCCCATCCCATATTCCACGTGATAGGAGTACACACTACACAGTGATACCGTGTCACTCTTATATTTTGTGGCCAACCGAATAGGAATAATTCTGGTTGTCTGCGTTGGTGCTAACTTCGAGTAACGATCGAAAATTCGACTTGCTCGGGTTGTTACAGTTCTGCGGGGCTATAACGTGCACGTTTGTTGCAAGGATCTTAATCTTATTTTTGATCTTGCAGGTTTGTCGTAGGTTTGCGGTAGTTGTGGCGGTCAGTTGTGTGTGCGTCACTGATTGTTCCGCGTTGGATAAGTCTGCGTGACTTGTCATTTGTGTGACGATCTTATTTGGAGATCGCTCGTTATCTTGAATAACGCTCGCTAGCACGACTGAGCAGCGTTTTTGAGTGCTGATCGTACCGTTCAACGATCATACGTCTGTAGGCCTTATATTTGCAGTGCACTGCACGTGGTGGTCTGGCCTCCAGCTGACTAGATAGCTATTGCGTGTGGCGGACATCGGCGTAGCAGCAGTATTGTGTAGTGTGCGTACCGCGTGTAGTGTAGGCCTAGACAGTTATAGCTGTTAGAGGTGTGCGGACTGTTAAAATACAGTAATTAATAATTTTTCAAAATAGAGAAATTAACCTCCAAGCAGCAAGCAGAAGTTGGTAAGATGAGTATGGAGCGACTTCGTACGAAACTTGCTAAAGTGGGGTACGACGAGGAGACTGTGGCGACAGCCGATCGTACCGTTCTGCAAAATATGTATGCAGAGTATCTGATAGCTCCTCCGGAGATAGTAGCAGCAGCGGCAGATGGTGCGACCAAAGGTGGCATGACCGAGGAAGAACTGGACTTGCGACTGCAAGAGTTGGAGTCGAAAAAGAAGGCAGAGGAGAGGAAAGAGGAAGATATGGAACTACGAAAGAAGGCAGAGGAAAGAGCTGAGAGAGAATACCAACACAGAGAGGAAGAGAAAGAATTGAGAAAGAAGGCTGAGAAAAGAGCCAAAAAACAAAGAGAGGCGGAGATGGAATTGCGAAAGAAGGCAGAGGAGAGAGCCGAAAAGGAGAGAGAGGAGGAGATGCAGCTGAAGGAGAAAGAACTTTTGTTGCGAGAACAAAAACTAATGAGACAGCAACAAAAGGATAAAATGGATGAGCTGTGCAAGGAGTCAGTGGCAGGACTTACCAAATATTATGGCGGTGCTCTAAAACATGCGTTACCACGTATGGGTCATGATTCTAGTGATTATCCAGCGTACTTTCTTGCGGTTGAAAATCGTTTTTTTCCTTATACGAGGTACCAAAGAAAGTTCAATCGAAATTACTCATACCATTGCTTAATGAGCAAAGCAAAAACTTTGTTAGCAAAGCTTGCTAGAGATAAACTTGATGACTACGCTGTGGTCAAGGATTATTTGCTGCGTGAATTTAAATTAACGCCGCAACAATATGCTGATAAATATTTGTCTGCTCAGTAACTTGTTGACGAAACGTATACATTATATGGTTCACGTTAGAATATTATTGGGATACACGTAAAGTAGTTTCCAAGGATGATGTGATGGAATTACTTCTGGCAGACAAAATCAAAGAAACATTGCCAGAACCATGTTTACGTCATATTTTAACAAGTGAAGGTCAAGACTGGTTTAAGCCCGAAAAGCTTACACAAGTCATTGATACGTATGTAGCTAGTCATGGAGACACATTTCGGTCTGGTGCAAATGTTGCCAGTAAACCTGTAAAATCATTTGGGGGAATTTATTCATCGCAGGTGAAGTCATTTTCTCCTAACACGACTAATACGGTACAAGCGCAACGTGGCTTACTTCGTTGTTTTTCTTGTGGTAAGTTTGGTCACAAGTCATTACAATGCAGAACTGTACAATCTGGTAGTCCATAGGTAGTCAAGCAGCCAATTGAAAAGTCTGGTGGAAATTTGACTAATATCCCACCAAAGGCAAAAATTAATCATGCGAAGACAAATGTTCAGGAAATTACCACAGACCGACCATAACTAGTTCATTGGCTGGGCGCAAAACCGCTAATTGACGTACCTAAGATTTCTATTCCACCAGATTCATTTTACGCAGAGCAGGAATTGTATTTCCGGCAAAACACTGATGGATTTCCAGCAATGTGTGATGAAAATATCGAAACGACTCAACCAACAGAATCAGCGGTAAGTTGTGTTCACAAGGATAATGTTGAAGTGTGTGTGTCACTCATTTCTGAATACTGTGTGTTTCGCATGATGAGGTGTGTGAAACTCAAGCACCGGGCTCGGCAGGTGAGATGAACGATACAAACACCATGCATATTGGTGAAGTCGATGCAGTGGGTGGTGTATTACAACTTTCAGAATTACAGTATACCGATGTGCTGATCGAAGGAGTTACTGAACATGTAACTGCACTTGAGGACACAGGAGCTGAGATTGCAATGGTGAACATAGGTCTTATTAAACATCTTAATTTACCTGTTCTTGGTAAGATTATAATTAGACCCGTGGTTGGACAAACAGTTGAGGCAGATTTGGTACCGTTGAAAATTAAACCCTACGCTGCTCAGCCGTTCACAAATATAGCACCTTATGTGGAAGTTATCTTTGCAGCATGTGAGTTGGCTACAAATGTGTATATTATTTCATGTGGTTCAGTGGTCAAGCAACTGAATGAACTTAGGACATACGATATTTTGAAATGACCTGAAATTAGTTCTGAAGTTGCCGTAAACGCAGTTACTACGCGTTCAATGTCACATCAAGGTCAGACGTTTAATGATCAGTCTACCGTGCAGCAATTAGATGACAAATTGAATGACGATGATGACGATGAAACTCTCAATGTTGCTGAAGATGATATGATGTCAGATGTATTATTTAGTACACATGACGATGGCTCCGTCACTGTTAATAACAGTGCATGTGATGCATTGATTGCAGAGCAACAGAATGACCAGACATTGTCTAATTTAATGATTATGGCTAAACGAAATAAAGGTCATCTTTATTTCAAAAATGGTTTACTATACCATAAAGACCAAGTTTTGGGCCAGAATGTGGAACAACTTTGTTTACCACATGGACGTAGGCTAGAGGTGTGTAGCCTGGTAAACGATACGTCACCAAGGTCACCACTCACCATAAAACAAAAGAGAAAATACGTCACAATTTCTACTGGTCTGATATGGCTAAAACTGTGAAAGATTACGTGGACAGTTGTCGAGCGTGTCAAAAGAAAGCCAGAGCCGTGGCAAAGGACAGGGTGCTATGTGTTATTCCGAGGGATGAGATACCATTTTCTCATATTTATCTCGACATCATAGGCCCTTTGACTAAACGGGCAGACTTTCGACTTTGACTCTGCGTGATTGACTCTTGTACACGGTTTCCATCTGCGTTTCCGTTGAGGTCTGTCACAGCGAAAGCAGTGTGTGAGTGTCTTTTACAAATTTTTGCACTGGTCGGTGTAAGTAAAGTAATTGCTTTGGACCAAAGAACATGCTTCACATCACAGCTCACTCAAGAATTTATTAAATTGTTTGGGTGCAGTCCTGGATTTTCTACTCCTCTACATCCAGAAGGAAATTCTTTAGTAGAGAGACTTAATCAAACTGTCAAGAAAATGCTTCATCATGTTTGTCAAAAAGATCCGCGAAAATGGCACAAAATGTTACCACTTGTTTCGTGGACCATCAGAGAATCTAAAAATGAAACTCTTGGCACTAGTCCACATGTAATGGTATTTGCGGGAACTCCATCCAACCCACTGAGGTTAATTAAAGAGTCTTGGACTGGCGAGATTGATTTGCCATTGGGCACTGCTAAATCTGTGAGTGAATATTTAACAGACTTGTGTGCAAAATTGTGTGAAATTCATGAATGTGCGGAGGATCATGCTACACATGAACAGAAAAAATATGTGGCATATTATAACAGAAGAGCACGTGAAAAGAAGATGGAAATTGCGGAACAAGTCATTGTGCTTTTACCTGATTCTTCCAATAAATTTTTGAGTAGGTGGCAAGGACCGGGTATGGTCGTGGATTTTAAACCGCCACACTCATATTTGGTAGACCTGGAAAGAGGGCAGCGTAGATGACTGCATGCAAATAAACTAAGGCATTATCATGCACGTGTTCAGTCAACATCGGTAGGTAATTGTGCGATTGTGTATGAAAGCGACGAAGATTTTGGCACATTACCGGCACTGAGCTCATCCAATGTTGAAACTGATTTGCCTAGCACAAAAGTTGATTTCACAAAATTGAGTCATCTTTTAACTGATGAAAAGCATCAATTTTTGTCTGTGCTAGATGAGTTTCCTGATGATAAATCTCATTGATTAACCTCATTGATAAACCTGGCTTAAGTAAAGTAGGCATGCATAGCATATATGTCACACCTGACTTTAAGCCTAAGCGCTTAAAAGCTTACAGGATACCCGAATTGCTTAAGCCAGAGGTAGCTCGACAAATTCAAGAGTTACAAGATCTCGGATTTATCCAACCTTCAGATAGTGAGATGGCAGCCCAACTGTTTGTGTATTGAAGAGGCGTCAAGGTGAAAACTGAGTTCAAGCTGATTCCTTTCCTACGCTTGATATAGCTGACGTTGTTCATAGGGTGGGTAAAGCGTTCAGGATTTCATCCTGGGACACATGATCCGGATATTGGCAGCTAATTTTGAACCCAAAAACATCGTTGGTTGACAGCATTTGTCACTGACTTTGGTGTCTTCAAATGGGTCAGAATGCCATTTGGTCTCAAATGTACATCAAACAGCTTCATACGGGCTATTCAGCAGGTTTTATAACCAATTAGAGAGTTCTGCGACTCTTACGTAGATGATTTGGCTACATACTCAACAGATGGGTAATCTCATTTGCAAAACGTAAGGTCATTTCTCAGTGTGATGTGTGAATCTGGCTTGACTTTAAAGCTAGAAAAGTCAAAATTCGCAGCCCCTGAAATTACAGTTGTAGGACACGTGATAGGATCAGGGAGACATGGTGTGGATCCTCTAAAGGTGGCTTGCGTTGAGACTATAAAACCTCCCACTACAAAGAAGGAAGTAAGGCAAGTAATGGGTTTTTCTCTTACTTTCGCACTTACATTGATCGATTTGCTGAATTAGCAAGACCACTTACCAATCTTACAAAAAAACGAGTTCAAGGTCATGTGCAGTGGACTGAGGTTCATCAAGAAGCTTTTGATAAGCTCAAGAAAAGCGTGTGTGATGCAACAAAATTGCATGTTATAACCAAAATACCGCATGGAGATCCATGCGGTATTTTGGTTGATGCAAGTTTATCTGCTGTGCAGTGTTGTTTAATACTATGGTCAAATGATGGCAAAGAAAAGCCAATTGCTTTTGCAAGCTCTTAAGTTAACACCAACACAGATGGCTTGGTCCACCATTGAAAAAGAGGCTTATGCGGTTACATATGCCCTGAGAAAATATGGTAATTTTGTGTTTTCGCTGATCACAATCCGCTCATGTATCTCAGGGAATGTGCACCAAAAAGTGTCAAATTAACTCGATGGTCCCTGGGGTTACAAGATTTTGATTTAAGTTGGCAGTACTGACGGGGCAGCGATAACCAGGCCGCCGATTGTTTATCTAGCCTGGGGTAAGATTGACAGGTGACTTGTCAGTGGCGGGGGCATAACAGCCTGCCCTAGTAACCATCCAGTAATGTTGTGTTCTATTGAATTGACTTTTCTGTTCTGTGATGTGTATACATGGATCGACGACTGGTGGAGATGACAAGAACGGTCGCTGTCAACGTTGATGTTTCCTGAAGATCATCCAAGCTGGTGGGGAAATGTCGTAAAATCTGAGTCCTACAACTGGAACAACGTCGTTGTGGGTCAGCAGATGTCACCCTGAAGACACGCTCCAGTGCGTCGACTAACCTGGACGTCACATGACCAACATCGCGTCACTGCTGGCAGACCATATAAGGCGATGAATTCGACTCAGGTGTCCACGTGACTATCGGCAGACCAGCAGGCTCGCTGATCGGCTGAACTGTCCGGCAGAACGTTTCTGGCTGTTATAGAGAACAGACGTATCGAAAGGACGTTCCATCGTGAACGACGTGACAAGACTCGCTGGAGAACCATATCGAATTGGATGTATCGACTGTTGTGCGTCGTGTAAATATCTTGTACATAGTGCTGTGAATAAGAGCTTCCTGTAAATAATCCTCAACCTGAAGATTTTCGTAGACCGACCACTCGGTCCCCGACACATATCGTCATAGTTTTTTTCACCATACAGTAGCCCAATCATTCTGTTTTTATCAGCATCAAACATCTTCACGAAATTCCGACGGGGTCACCCCCTGCGGGAGCGCTAAATACAGGTGCGGTATAAAAAATCGCGATTTTCTACCAATAAGTTGCTATATCTCGCAAACGATACAAGATATCGCCATAGTTACTATGGAAGGCGAATAGGAACTATCAAATGGTGCCATTTACAATGACCTTGAACGAACGCTAACCCTGTTTTTAAGGTCACACCACTCTTTGACGCTAAATATCTCACAGACGGCTACAAATACGGCCACAGTTACTATAGAAGGCGAATGGGAAACCGCACCCAACGATGAAATTCATAAGTATAATACTACACTGTGTTCCAAAAAAACATGTGACCACGTTTTTGATGATAAGTTGAAGTAGAACTGTTCGTTTAGAAAGATTTTTGGCACACTTATTACTAAGAGTACAGGCCATCGACAGGTGTTTTTATTTTCCCACCTCACCTATTTCGTGCAGCTACTTTACCTTGGGAAATTGTCCCTAAGTATCAGCAAAAATTAAACAAAATCATGAAAATTTCACAGGAAGATGTGATTCTGATTAAAAATCTCTATCTGTCAAAGCAGTGTGGTACACGGATAGTGTTGAGTGAATTGCCCGACAAGGGTTGGAAACTTGGAAGTATTGACAGTCTGCTGAGAAGCCACAAGACGGGTACAATTGTCCCGTTTCCAGGCAACGTTAGACCGCGTTTGTCGCGTAGCAGTGGAGGACCTTGTGCTCAGTCAGGAGGACAAGCCAAAAAGGCATCGGTCAGCTCGTTAGATTTCGCATGAAACTGCCATTCTCTGTTCAAGTGTATACAGAAAAATAATTCACCGTGATCTCCAGCTCACATGCTTCAAATGATGTCGTGCTCAGCTGTTGTCTGAAGCCAATCGTATATCCCGTCTCACTCACTGATAAACAACGTTATCGTCTGCAATAAATCTT
>Ga0209149_1002624_pt1 | contig 10224 bp, 8 predicted proteins | sample WorMetTyACAVOLI2_FD_187423 | JGI IMG/M metagenome (GOLD analysis project Ga0209149, IMG submission 187423) | Marine gutless worms symbiont microbial communities from Max Planck institute for Marine Microbiology, Germany - Olavius algarvensis... ... | reverse complement strand
ATCTACAAATGTTCACCGTAAATAAGTTGTACAGTTAGCATCACTTCTCTGACTCTCAATGTTTGTATGAACCACACCTACTTTGTCAAAATAACACCATTAGGGTTTTTGCATTGGTTGCACTGATGCATTCTTGGCACGTCTAAATACCAGTATCCTGATCAACTAGAGGCCCTGTACTGAAATTAACAATGCTCCATCGTTCTGGTGAAGTGAATAGTATTGAGTGAAATCCCTGACCCCTAAAACCCTAGAAAAGACACCAAGTTTATTCTCCTAGCTCAATTATGAACCTTGATAGGGTAGCCGAAAGGGTGCGGCGGCCATTTTGGCGGGCATCTTAGAATTCACCATTACCCGGTACTTTTTTCACCCTGAAAATGATTTTAATGGATTCCTTGACCCCAAAAACCTAGGTAAAGACACCAAATTCATCACTCCAGGACAGATCCAGATGGAGTTATATTGGGTATAAGGGTGCGGCGGCCATCTTGGACGCCATCTTGAATTACACCTTTCTGCCCCACATCTGGAAAGTCTACCCAAGTTTTTTTCAATCTCCTATGGGTCCCCTACACGGATCAAGAGTCAAAATTAGGGGACATATGATTGCACACAGGACCCCCCTCAGCCCCCGGACTAAACGCACTTAGTGTACCAACCAAACGTAAAGTGTGCCAAAGTGAACCACGTGTACTAAAACTCACTAGAAATGATGCCCTGTGTACTAAGCACTGATCATATCCCTAGTGTACCAAAATGCAACACTGGTGTACCAAACGTAACGACTATAACAAACGTACCGAAAATGACCAAGTATGATCCTAGTGTGCCCGTATTCAGTTCTGTGCATTTCTACATGGGCTTTTGAAAGAACCCATTATTAGTTTCCTAAAATTCAAGATGGTGCACGGCCGCCATATTGAAAATCGTTCTTGGCTGTATTTTTTTGTTTTCCTATTGCATTTTGGGCTTCGACGAGCGGCGGCTTTCGTATCGTCTCCGATACACTTGTTTCACCAGGCAGATCGTTCCAGTCTGCAGCGCTGCTGACAGCTCTGTTATGTTCTGCGGGTTCGGTTTCAGCTCCTGGAACTTCTCTAACATGGCTCCCCACAAGTGTAGTCGAGGGGTTCGGTCTGGGCTGTTTGGCGGCCAGGAGTACTTGTGAATGAAGTTTGAGCAGTGCCAGTTGCGAAATTCGTTCGTGAATCTGTTTCCGCCAATTCGGCGTACATCAAGTAAATACAGTTATTACAGCATAAAGCAACACATTTCCGCACAGTTGTCTCAGACAACTTGTCTGCTAAACTATTGAGCAAAATTTAGTGGAAAAAATTCACGCATTTCTGAGATATAGCGATTTTTGGGGGTTGGGTATTTTATTTTGCCTTGACCTGTAGTCCTCATATGCGCTGAACAGTGAGTTCGCAAAGTCAATTCATTACTGGTACGCCAGACCCCTACTACAATCTGCACACGGTAATGCAGGGCGTCTACTAGGTACTAGCAGCAATATATAGCCTCTACTCTAATTTGGTTCGTGAGGATTAGTTTCCCCTAAGAAACTCATACATGGTGGGCCAAATGAAACGGGGCCACCTTTCATTTTTGCTTGTACCAATTGAACGCATCTAGGCTATAACATTAAATGCTTTTGGTACGTATAAACTGCATAAAGCAACAAGTGACACTGTGACATGATGCCGATTTTATCGCAATGAAAGCATACGTAACACGCTAGAAGGCACCACGTCTATTAACACGTCTGATACAGGCTGGTAGCCATGTAAGTCATCACCATTATATAAATACGGTATTACTCGCTAACCGTAGGGTGCTCATTTCCGTTACTGCCTGTCTGCCTGGCCAGCGAACATGTCCTGCTCTGCTAGTGCTCAGCAAGCAGCCACAGTAACTGGGATCAGCCGAGCACATGGTCAATATTGCCATGGTAACAGCTTAGCATCTCTGATGCAGTGCAGCGCGTTAGCGTAAAATTTCTACGCGTCGCCGAGGCCTCATGCTGGTCGATTTCATTTGCATAAGTTATTTACGAAAGACCTATAACTAATAGAAAGGCATATAAACGTCACATTCCCCCAATGTTGCCTCCAAATGAACACATTTGAGGATTGTATGTAACAACAGCTATAGCTCGTTGTTGAATTAACACGCGCCTATACAGTAAATGTCGCTGAGTACAGAGAACTCCAGTATTGATTGTTCGCAGTAGGTAAACAATACAGTATGAAGTACAAACAGATAGAAAAAGAAACAAATAGGCTACACCTGTTTACGGTTCTGACACTTTTTACTACTCTTCGGCCAATCCATTGTTCATCCTTTGGCTGCCTGCATGCCGTTACTTTAATTTTTTTTATTTCCGTCACTGACTGAAGTGCGTATCACCAGATATAAGTGGATTTTTCGCAACAGGGGCGTACGCAGGCGGGGTGATGGGATTTCAGAACACCCCCTCAGCTGAGGTCTACTCTAGTTTTTTCACTCCACCAGTGGCTTTCTGACAGCTCTAGAGTGCACCAAATTCGTTTTTGTCGGGGGTTCCGCCCCGGACCCCGCTGGGCCGCTGGGGAGCTTACAGCGCTCCCCCAGACCCCCTAGCTGGTTTAAGGGGCCCTACTTCTAAGGGGAGGGGACAGGAGGGGAAGGAAAGGAAAGGGATAGGGGAGGGGAAGGAGAGGGGAGGGGAACGGAACGGAAGGAAAGGAAAGGGGTAGGGAAGGGGAAGGAGGGGGAAGGAGAGAGGGGGACGGAAAGGAAGGGGAGGAGGGAAGGAAAGTAGAAACAATATACCTCCACCAATTCCTGCCTGCGCCCCCTTTGCGCAATATTGAGTAAATATAAATGTGTACCAGTTACCACCCCCAAAGTTGAGTTTCCACTCTTAGGCTATCAGCGCGTGCGTCTATAGCTGTATGGTCATTGGTCGATCAGCAGTGCAGCAAGCACATCAACATACAACACTGCAGATAGCACGTGACGCTGACAGTTCAGCTTACCTCACATCGTAGGCGGTCCATATTGGAATGTTAACGACGACCATGATTATCCAGATAGCGGCAATTATGATAGCGACATTGGTGATGGTGCGCAGTCGGGCAGTACGTACACCATGTACAACCGTCATGTACCTCACTGCAGACACGAGAACTAGCGTGTAGACCGTGACATAGGCCGTCACGTTGATGAGATAGTGCATCAGTCTACACGCGAATCGACCAAGCTGCCAACTCTCCGTGCTGTACTCGTACGCTGTAAACGGCGGGATGACGATAACAAAGCAGAGATCAGCAAAAGCCAGATTCAGCAGCAGGAGGTTAGTAACAGTGCGCATCTGACGCTTGGACAAAATGACGTAGACGACGAGCGCGTTGCCGGTGATGCCGCTAACTGAGATGACGCCGAACAGCGCTGGAACGACGACCTTGAACAGCACGAAGTAGAACCAGCCGTCAGTGACCGAGCCGCCAGCCTCGTCGCCCGGCATTGCACCTGATGTTGATGACGAAGCACTGGCACTGATCCACTAAGTGGAGCTGAATTTGCAATAATAATAAATAATAATACGACAACTTATAAGGCGCCGTAACATGTCCATAAAGTCAGTACAAGGGCGCCGAGTCACTACAATATCGCAATATCGACCAGGCCTAGCTAGTGAACATCAACGAGCATCAAGCAGTGCAAACTGTAGCCGTGTCCACGTAACGCAACAGTAATGTCTGCCTACAGTGCGCAAGTCGCCAGCAGCAGCAGCAGCAGCAGCACTGAGACATCGACATAGAGTGGAGATGGATCGAACTAATATCGAGATGTAGGGCTTGTGTACGCTCGATCCGGCCTACAGAGCGTCGGAGCGGCCATCGCTGCCTGATCAACTGACACTGCATGCATGCTGCGTCAGTCGACTGACAAATTGCGTCTTAAGCAAAGTAGGCCTATATTACCGAGAGTAAAATTATCTTATGTTTTCTCTGATCTCCAGGAGCTCTGTGCTGAGTCGCCCTATAGCAAATGCAGTTCACTGATATTGAACAAGCAGTCCTGCTGTCGCAGAGAGGCCGCGCGATGTTTCGAGTCTGTCATTAGTTAGCTTCAATAGTACAATACGTCGAGCGCAATCTTCTGATAGTTACTTCCGCTTTAGATTTATCGCTGCATACAAATAAATTCTGTTCTGTTCTCTTCCGCGTATTCACTAATGCGTGGCGGTCAAACAGACGTGCACTGTAACTGCGATACACTGCTGCACCGACGACCGTCAATTGTGGATCGCACACTGCAGCAGTCATCGATCGACAGTCAGCTATTCGCCCAGAATAGCGATTTGTGCCTACCCCACCTGCATTCGACGCCCCCGTTAGGCGGGAGGGGGGGGGGGCGGGTCCCGTCAGAATATTGCCATGACGTTCGATGTGGAAAAATATAGAATAGTTTGGCTACCCGATGGAAAAATACGATTACGCGTTTTCACACAATGTACGAATGTGACAGGCAGACACACGGACGGACACCACATGACGGCAAATTCGCAATAGGCCACGCTTGCATAGCATCGCGCGGCAATTAGGCCTACTACGGCGTTGCCGCGCTGTATACAAAGTGTGGTGTTTAGCAGTATACTTTCGATTCTCTTCAGCTCTGTCAGTCCGTCCCTCTGTCCGTCACACCTGTAGACTGTATCATTCCATAAGGGTAATATGCATTGGTTTTGACCGCAGATTACATGCATGATCCTGCACAGGCGTCAGAACCGTGGGGCGAAGTAGTTGCCCCCGCGATGTTGAAACCGCGTGGGCGACTTTTTGATCATTGTCGTTAACAATCATTCGTCTGATCTGATTGTTGCGTTGATTCATCTAATCCGGATTATATTTAGGTCGACAGTCAGCATCGTGCATTTTAAGTTGGAGTTGCTCGACAGCCCGACGTGGTAAGAATTTTTACTGATTTCATTATGCCGCTTTTACTACGACGTCATATGACGTGATATGTTGTTGGCAATAGGAGAATAATCGTACAGTAACTAGGCTAAATGCTGCCTCCGACGAAAAATACATAGACAAATTGACTGCGGAGCTTACAGCGCTTCCCCAGAATTTGCAGTATTAGCAGCGATGTAAATATGACGTTAGTAAAATGCCGTTACACGGGATTTATCATTATCACTCACTGATAATGAATACCTCATTAAACGGTTATTAGTGAGTAAAAAGAGCAACAAAAGACATGCTTTTTTTGCCAGAAGATGAAGACTTAATAGGCTATAAAGACACTGACACTGATCAGTACAATAAGACCCCTAGCTGGATTTACGGAGCGGCTGGGGAGACAGGGTGAGGGAGGGAGAATGGGACATTGGATGGGAGGGTTGGAGGGCATGTGAAAAGCGAAGGGAAAGAGAGGAGGGAAGGGTAAGGAGGGGATGGGGAGGAAAGAGGTAGGGGAGTGTCTTCGTCCCCGCAATATGTAAATCGTTCCGACGCCATTGGTTTAAATATACTAAATGCATTGTCAAACTTATACACCTCCCGATAGTCACAGCATTCTACACTGCATCCGCAAAACAAAGCCACAGAATTTTTAGCATAATTGCCGCGCGATGCTATGCATAAGCGCGGCTATAGCCGTCATGCAATGTCTGTCCGTCTATCTGTCCGTTTGTCACGTTCGTGGATCATGTCAAAACGAATAAACATATCTTCGAATTTTTTTCACCATCGGGTAGTCACTCACACCATTCTAGTTTTTCCGTACCAAACGAGGTGGCGATATTCCGACGGAAACCCCTAACGGCGGCGTCGAACGCAGGTGGGGTATAGGCAGAAATCGCGATTCTGGTCTAATAGCTGGCTATCGAAGATTGCTGGACGTGCGAAGTGCCAAAAACATTTACCGACGACGAAGCTGAGTATATGACACAGTCGGCCACGCACCACTGGCCGCCAGTGGTGCGTGGCCGACTGTGTCATATACTGGCTATCGATCGATTGCTGGACGTGCGAACTACGAAGTGACAAAAACAGTTACCGACGACCATGCAGTGTATATCGCACAGTCGGCGACGCACCAGCGAATGTTTGTTTGTGACGGCCTGCAGCATGGGCGAATACGCCGAAGAGAAGAGAACAGAAAAAAATTTAATTGTACGCAGTGGTATATCTGAAGCCGAAACTAATAATAAAAGACTGCGCTCGACGTTTCGTATTGAAGCTATACAGACCGAAGCATCGCGCGGCCTCTTTGCGACAGCAGAGCTTCTTGTTTTAGTAACTCGTGAAACGTTATAAAATACAGGTTAAGCAACTATAGTGTCACGCGATGATTTGTGACAAGTGACTAGGTTCACTGGCACTGGCGCCCCCCCCCTTCCCCCGGTAACCCGCGGATTTGCAATCCCGCAAACCCAGTGTCTGACAGCGTAAATTGTCTGCCTTGGTCGGTTGGTGTTTAACGGCCCTTTCAGCATTATAAGCCAGGCCCCCTGTCATGCGAAAATTAAAGTTTGCTAAAGATATTTATTTCTGATAAGAAATTGGAAATATGTTGTTTAGATGTATTGGTTTTTATCGCGCGTCAGCATACTGACGCGCGATATTGATATAGCAAATCTGTCCGTCTGTCCGTAACGTTCCGGTATTAGATAAAAACGACTTAACATATCGTCATAGTTTTTTCACCATACGGTAGCCCAATCATTCTAGTTTTACCAGCATCAGACATCTTCACGAAATTCCGACTGGGTCGCGATTTTCTACAAATAAGTCGCTATATCTCGCAAACGATGCAAGATATCGCCATAGTTACTATGGAAGACGAATAGAAACTCGTATGCGATCTATGAAATGGTGCCATTTCCAATGACCTTGAACGAACCCTAACCCTGTTTTCAAGGTCACACCACTCTGGCGCTAAATATCTCACAAACGGCTACAGATACGGCCATGGTTACTATAAAAGGCGAATAGCAAACCGCACCATAACTTTTCAATGGCACTGTGACAACTATGAAGGAGGGAATGTGATGATATCTATTATTATGATGTTTCAATGTTTAAAACTCCAAAATTTCAAAAAGAAATTTATATTCTAAGTGAAACGTTCAAATGACATAAGAAATAAATAACTAACAATAAACACAAAATCAACAATATGTAGAAACTGAGCAATATCCCTAAAACTAGTAAGATAGTCCGAACTTTCAGTAATGTTCTTTCACAAATACTATTACAGAGAACTAACTAGAACGTCTAGTTTTCTCATTACACACGGTCTGCCTATTACAACAGGATCAGAACAGACTATCACAACGATTCTACAGTTTTTTTTATATTTAATAAGAAAACTGCAAAACAACAGATTTGACCTATGCAAATCTTTATACAGCTGAGTATTGAATACTCATACAAATCACTCTGCTGGCCTAATGTAACCAGCCAGAGCCAAACTTCACCTACAGTGAAGAAAACCAGTAATTCCCTTCTCTAAGGTGAATTACTTTACCAACTCTGATTCACAGACACTATGAATCTACACAGCCGACTGTCCGGCTAACATTAATCAACAAAAACACGTTCACCGACAGTGAACTGGTGAGAAACATCGAACATACGGCTCTATCACGTTGTCACAACAGAAAGAGAAAGATCGATCGCATGATCTTCACTTATACACTAACAAAACTCCTAGAACATTCCACACCTTGCCAGACTTACAAGCTACCACTGACCTTGGCCTAGATCTTCGGTCATCAGGAAAAATCCGTTACCGGACATAATATCTAAAAATAAATCTGAAACCGAAACTATAAATTCACAGTGCAACACAACAAGTAAGTAAGTCAAGTCTTGTCTTTGCGAACTTCACAGGCACAAATTTCAATGACCTCAAGTGATCTCTAACCCAGATTTCAAGGTCACTGTATTATTCAACGTCAAGTAACTCGAAAATGGTACAAGATAGAGCTATATTTACTATGGCCGACCAATAGAAAGTCGCATGTGGTCTATCGAACGGCGCCATTTTCAATGACATTGAACGACCCCTAACATGGTATTCAAGGTCACGCCATTCTTTGACACTGAATATCTCACAAACGGCTACAGATACGGCCATAGTTACTATGGAAGGTGAATAGGAAACCGTACCCAAGCTGTCAAATGTTACGATTTTCAATAACCTTTAGTGACCTCTAACCCACATTTCAAGGTCACAATAGTATTCAACGTCAAATAACTCGTCTCCTACTAAGTCGTGTATGATCTGTCCAATGGTTCCGTTTCCAGTGACCTTGAGTGACATTTAACCTTGATTTCAAGGTCACAGTGTAATATTTATGCCTATAGATGCCCTCAGCGTATTGTGTGCGCAGCTGACGTGCTATGCTATCTGTTGGCGATAGCTAAGTTCTTGTTAATTAAAACTGAAAACACGAGAGGGCTGAGAAGTTGTGACAAGATGATCATGATAAAGATGAACAACTAAACAATAAACTATAACTATAACGAAATCATCAAAACAGTCCATATGAACTGTTTCGTTTGAAGCTTAACGCATCCTCATGAGACTGGTCTTTGTGGAGACATTCCTCGACACATACCATAAATCATCTAATAGACCCCGGTTCTCTCACATTCTTAGTTGTATGATAAAATAACAGAAGACAACATTTCAAATATGCACAAGACTGTCTAGTACAACACAGCCTACTCATGCGTACGTCTACCACTAACCAGGTTACAATGGTAATGTTTGCCATCATTACTGGTCACAATGTGTGCCAATCACAGTCTGAACGGCAGTTCAGACAGTGTTAACGGCGACCTTCAAGTCCCATGGGGATAGGCAAATGTCAACCCCCCACAAAATCAATACCCCTGAACCGATCGACAAAAAATTCGGCAAAATTGATTACGTCCGCGAGGAGACCTCCTATACCAAATTTGGTAGAAATCCATTCACTGGGGGCTTCTGGGCAAATGGTTGAAATATAACAAAAATTATTTTTATTTATACCTTTTTTTTCTTTGATCAGGCTACAGGTCAGACCCGTGGATGGATTTTTACGCACGATAGCTCAAAAGACGTGAAATCACGCAAGGATGTGCCTTTTTGGGGTTATAAAACTTACATTTAATTTAAAACCCCTATTTATCCCCCAAAACCGTCAAATTTTGGCCCAAAACGAGACTAGTTTTTTTCGACCGAAAATGCTTAACAATGAGAGCACTCAAAAGTAAACTACCCTTAATCATCATTGTAGCCCCATAAAAGTTGCATAGTGAATAGGCAAATCAGGGTCGGCGATTCCAAATATGACACTTTCGACTAGAAATTTTGACCCCTTGACCCCATTAGCCCCCAAATTCCCAAATTTTGCTACACAAAATTGCTTTTTCGCTTGAAACACACTGTTGCCGTCGTCACACATGCGCATGTGCTACAAAATTTTTACACCACTTGGGTACTGAGTGTTGCTTGCCAAAAAACAATGTTTAGGACCAAAATTGGGGGGGGGCTATGGGAGCATCCAAAAACTTTGGGACCCCCTACAAATTTGTGTAACCGTTGAAGCTAGCAACTTCAAATTTAGTACACAACTTGGGTTTGGGACTAGCTTACCAAAAAACAACGATTTGAACCAAAATTGGCGGGGGTCTGGGCCAAGGGAGCATCCAAAAAAGTTGGGACCCCCTACGTATTTTTGTAACCGTTGAAGCTAGCAACTTCAAATTTGGTACACAACTTGGCTATGGGACTAGCTTACCAAAAAACATTTGGACCAAAATTGGCGGGGTCTAGGCTAGGGGAGCATCCAAAAAAATTGGTACCCCTACTTATTTCTGCAACCGTTGAAATTAGCAACTTCAAATTTGGTACACAACTTGGGTTTGGGACTAGCTTACCAAAAAACAACGTGTAGGACCAAAATTGGCGGGGGTCTGGGCTAGGGGAGCATCCAAAAAAATTTTGGACCCCCTACTTATTTCTGCAACCGTTGAAGCTAGCAATTTCAAATTTGGTATACAAAATGGGTTTGGGAGTAGCCTACCAAAAAACAACGTTTAGGACCAAAATTGGCGGGGTCTGGGCCAAGGGAGCATCCAAACAAAAATTGGGACCCCCTACATATTTCTGCAACCCTTGAAGCTAGCAACTTCAAATGTGGTCCACAAATTGGGTTTGGGAAATTGGGACTAG
>Ga0209149_1002623_pt1 | contig 10225 bp, 9 predicted proteins | sample WorMetTyACAVOLI2_FD_187423 | JGI IMG/M metagenome (GOLD analysis project Ga0209149, IMG submission 187423) | Marine gutless worms symbiont microbial communities from Max Planck institute for Marine Microbiology, Germany - Olavius algarvensis... ... | reverse complement strand
CTTCACTCTTTCACTCCAGGCTCAAAACCTACCTTTTCAACAAATCCTTTCCACCGTAGATTTCTTTTACCTACTGGACTGCCTCACGATAACGGGACTGGACCGGACCTATCACGCTCATCATTTATTTTTAGTTTTGCATTTTAATTTTTTGTTTGTTCCGTGTGGTAGACTAAGCTGGCTACCCGTCAGCTTTTTAGTGCACGTTAAACACACACTATCGTATCGTATCGTATCGTATCGTATGACAGGACTAGTGGTCGGGACGAAAATAACCTAACCTAACCACCCTAACCCTACAGTTATAATTTTTTTTTGATTTGAATCATGTCAGTACTCCTGTCTTTGACACGCCATAGCTAGCAGACTGTTGTTGTGTTTTGGCCTTTAGGATGTACGTTTGGGGACGCATCGTGTGGATCTTGTATCGCTGGTGCGACAGCAGGAGTCGGTTGGTGTAATGGGTTACTGTCAGGTCCCCGTCAGTCACATACGGCACTGTGCGTCACTACCGTGCTTACACTCCGGAGTTTGTCATGAACGCTGGAACCGTTTCGTGTGTGACTGTTCAGCGACAGGACATCAAGGACCTGTCTGCATGTTGCGTACGTTCCGTCGTTTAGAGTTTAGACTCACCATACTTGGGCATAAATTTAGTGTGAAATCAGGGTTTGATTCAGCCACATATTGCATATTTACAATGACGCAGAAACAACCCGTAAATTACGCCTAGACCTAAATGTTACATAAAATTGTAACGAATTATTAGCGCCTGCTGACGATGTGCTGCTCTACCAAAAGCAGCACATATCCGTTCACTAGTACTCAACCGCATAATCTCGAAGCTGAAAAGAACAAAGTATCATGCAGTCTGTCGGCAACCATTAGGCTTCGCTAAACAGTTATAGGAAATATTTCTACTAGTTTGATTTTTTTTGCAGCTGTCCAATCTTGGGTTAGAAATTTAGAGGCCCGTCTATACTGGACAGACATTGAATAACCGTGAGCCTGCAGAGAGAGACAGTATAATTTACAGATCGTGTGGATCTTGTATCGCTGGTGCGACAGCAGGAGTCGGTTGGTGTAATGGGTAATCAGATCCCCGTCAGTCACACACGACACTGTGCGTCACTACTGTGCTTATATGCTGGAGTATGTCATGAACGCTGGAACCGCTTCGCATCACAATCGTATGCGACTGTTCAGCGACACGACATCGCTACTTATCTTTGTTGTTTCCTAATGCCTGAACTTAAGCATGTTTTTGTTTTCAGCTGCAATCACGCTGCAATTCGACGGTTCGCAGTACTTCCGGGTGTCTGTATCCGACGTGTCACGTGACTTGACTACGTACAACATGTCGCTGAGGATTCGTACACTCCAGTCTGAGTGTCATCTGATGACGTTAACTTCGTCGGTCAACGACGCACAATTACGACTTTTTATCGAAAGAGGTCACGTCAAACTTGGAGTTCCAACTCAACCGCAGTCGTCTTTATCTGCTAATGTAAGTCTCACAATTTTTATCGCGCGTCAGCAGCACACTGACGCGTGATATTAATATAGTAATTTTGTCTGTCTGTCTGTCCGTCTGCCCGTCCGTCTGTCCGTTACGTTCCGGTATGGCATGGAAACGGTTTATTGTTGTAGTTTTTTTTCACCACATCATTCTAATTACAATCATTACAATTATTACCATTGTTACAATCATTCTGATTTTATAATATCAAACACTTCGCGAAATTTCGACAAAGTCACCCCCTGTAGGGGCGCTAAATACAGGTGGGGTATAAAAATTTCGCCATTTTCGATACAAGACAGCGACGTAGTTACTATAAAAGTTGAACAGGAGTATGGTACGAGTTTGAATGACCTTGAGTGACCTCTAACCCAGATTTGAAGGTCACGATATTATTTGACGCCAAACGATACAATAAAAAGTCGTACATGGTCTATGGAACGGCGCCATTTTTGATGACCTTGAACTCAGTTTTCAAGGTCACGCTATTTTTTGACGCTGGATATCTCACAAACGGCTAAAAATACGGCCATGGTTACTATAAACTGCGAATAGGAAACCGCGACATAGCAACAGGCTGTCCGTCACATGCTGGTAATGCTGGCTTTCGTACTACCGGCAAAATGGTCAATATTCGATGTCTTCAAACAGAACCAAAAGTGTCCTCCACTCTGTTAAGAGAACTCCTGTATGCTGATGATTGCTCTCTGGTTGCGCATTCTGTACAGTATCTCCATTTTGCTGATGCTGCAAGTCTCTTCGGTCTTACTATCAACATAGCCAAAACAGAGTTTTTGCACCAATCACCACCAGTCAGCTGAAAGGTGCTCCGCACATAACAATCGGTAGACTACTACGAGACTCAGAAACTTGCTTCACTTCAAACACCTTGGCAGCGTGATCTCTAGCGATTTCTGTTTTGATAACGAAATCACGTATCGCATCCAGGGTGCTAGTACCTCCTTTGGCCGCAAACAGTGTTTGATTGTCGCCATCTTCTTCCTCACACTGTTGCACTAGTAGGTAGTAGTGTGGGCAGTCTAATTCACTTGCGTCAGCAATTTTAACCCTAGTGACGCACCCATGACGTCATCTCCCTGACTCATCTCTGAGGTCATCGGAAATCCCGTTGTCTAACCCTAGCTTAGTCACCGTCTGTAACGTACTAGCCCTAATGACTCATCGGGAAATCCCGTTAGCCTACGTCACCAGCATCTGTTAATGACGTCATACGCTGCGTCAGCTTATGTCATCGTCTATTTTTACCACGCTTACTCATCCACGTCATCGTCACCATCTGTTGCTGCGTCAGCTTACGTCATACCTATTTTTATCCCATTACGTAAGCATTAGTCATCCGCCCACGCCCATTAAATTAACTGTTCTCGTGACTGATTTGTAAGCATTTTTGTAGTTATATAAGGCAGCGTTTTTCGCTCGTTGCCACTTCTTCTCTACATCGCGCATCGTCGACATCGTTTACATCATCATGATGAAGACTTATCGACTCGGAACCGTGGGAGATCGCGTAGTCACCGTGAAAAAATCGGGCGGCGAGCACGTAGTGACCATCAGACGCAAGGACTGTGATAGCAAATACACCGAGCTTCCACCCAAGAGGTAACTATTTATTTTAAATTTATTTTATATATTTTATTTTAAACTCTCTCTTGTCTTTATCGGTGTGTATCGCGTTTTCTTCACGTAACCGTATTTGTGTTTTCGTATTTAGTACATTCCAGCATTCACTTAACTCTACCGCGTCTGTTTTCCGTGTTATAGGTGGGCGGCTTTTCGTCAAGCTATCGACAACGTCGATAAGAGCGTAAAGTCGACCGACACTGAGCGGCAACCAGAACGTCAAATTTCTACACCACATCAACTCTGCTTATCGATACGTCGACCTGAAAAAGTGGTTTCAGCCTTTCGACGCGGCGGCGTCATCAAACCCACCAAGAGAGGCGTCAGTCTGCGTCTCAACGCGTGGTCCGATCTATGTGGTCTCGTCGACGTCATAAACAAAACTTATCCGTCACTCGGCTCTGCACAACCCTGCTATGACGACGACGACCACATGAACCAGCTCGGTTGTACAGAGTGCCACCCCTTCCTCGTCAACCTCAGTCAACCGCCAGCGAACACTGTATCGATCTAGGGATCGATATTTTGCACCGACGTGACAATGGAACGTTATCGTACTACTACTAGTAGCTTATTGTATCGTGTATGTGTGAAATAAAAACACGTTTGTGGAAAAACATCGTTTTATTCGTTATGCACAACACACATCTTATACAACGTCATTCTCTACGACATACAAATCCGTGTACCAATACGTCGTTAAGTCCGGTATCCGCAGTAAAACTGTTCACGATCTTAGGCATGTCTATACCTCTACTTCTAAGCATACAATAATAAATACAATAATGTCCGCAAAATTTACTAATAACGCTCTGTAATTGTCTACGATTAAACGTCCACGACGAGCATTGTCTGTTCATATATCGTTCGAAATTCGCAGCGGGTCTCCTCCCAAACGAGTCCTCGAAATGCATGCATATCCAGTGCCGCCCCGGCTTGTCGGAAGCATCGGTATTGCACACAAGTAGGCGAGGCTTTTCGGGTAGCGTAGCGGCGCTGAATACGCCGTCAAATTCTCTCACGTACCGACGCAGTATGCGATCTCCTGCCTATTCATACTCCGAAATCGCAGTAGACGTAAAAGAGACCCAAACTTCCGTACGTTTCCACGACACGTTGACCCCATATCGGCTCGTGTCCGGAATACTTCACGCCGGCATTGAAACCGAGTATACCTGCTAAATCCGGACTGAATTCCAAATTCAACACGTCATCACTCAGTACTACTCTCATACCCATCTTGGTGGCAAAAGGAGCTTTATCACGAATATTTCAAGAGACAAGTCGCCCAGGTAACCTTTTCTGAACGGACGTTTCTGCATCGTTATTCGCACCCTGTCGCCCACCTCCTACTTCCACTCGTACGATTTCGGTTTCGGTGGACAGAGACGCTTTCGAACCAGGTCTTCGTTCTCCACATCCATTTTCACCGGTGCCATGCCTATGCTGCGTGTTATTGTACGAATGCAGCATGTCGTACAAGACGTCTACGTAGCGTCGTGTATTCTTGTGGGTGAAATAGCGATACATCTTCGACTTTAGCGTTTTGTTGAATCTCTCTATCACGCTGACTTTCAAGTCTTCGTTTTTGCTGGTGTAAAATTTTATACCGCAACGTTTCAACTTACCCTGAAATGTGGAATTTAAAAACTCGGTTCCCTCATCGCTCTGAACCATGTTGGGTGTGCCGAGAGAAAACCGCCTTTCTGGATAATTTTGCGCCTCGGTCTCCAACTTGCTCATCTGAGCGTCGGTGAGCGGAACGTTACCTTTTAAGACGTTTTTGGCGCACTCCGACACGCGACTTCACGACCGGTCTTCGTTCGAACGGGTACCGCCTACGCCTTCTTGCTAAAAACGTCTATACACGTCAGCAGATATCTAGCGCCGTCGTACGAGAAAATGTTGGACAGGTCCGCCAAGTCGATCTTGTTCAAGTCGATCAAGTCCGCTATGCCATTCGAATACGTCTTGCGATGAGGAAAGCGAATTCTTCTCGATTTATGTAACGTGTACGCATACCGTCCGGACAGAAACGTCTTCACCTCGCGCTCCGAACGACAGCTGTAACGTTTCAAGTTGCGTATACCGGTACTGCCGAAACTGCCAGGCGAGCGCACGTCATCATAGATGGCGTCCATGTCAGTAGGGTGACCACCTGAGCGGCGGACGTCATTTGCGAGGTGGTGCGATGAATGGAGGTGGCGTTGGAATACCTCGAGGCCTGCGAACGCCTCTTCTCGGCTGCGTATGTGGCGATGGCGGCGGCGGCGGCAGTTCGGTACTCTCGACAGTCTGTTGCGGAGACAAGTTTGAAGTGAAGAAACAACGAACTTTGTAACGACGCATTATAGTCGTGTTTGGTGGTCGCAGACTACTGAAAGTCTGTTGGACTTGTAACAGGAAGCAACTAAACCTGTTTTACTGTGTCGACGAACTTGGCCTTCTGATAGGTCCAGCCATTTTTGTTGTCAACGTCTCCACAGAAGTATACGTACGACAGAACGTCAAGATCTTTCTGGTCGTACGGCGCGGTTGGCAACTCAGGATCAACCGACGGTCAGTCACTGAAGAAGTTCGTGAACGAGAGACGCACGGCGACATTTCGTCAGAAGACTCAACAAGTCTACATCTGCTGTAAGATCTCATCGCTTGTACAACTCATCAGCATTGCGTGCTTGCAATTTGCCTTCCCACATGTATAAACTGATAAATATATATAAATAGAAAGGTGCCAGCCTTAGTTTATGATTTCTATGTTATGATCTAACTGTTTTATAATAAATTTTAATATCTGACGTTTGTTGAAGGCATACGACTTTTTCGTAAAATACAACTCAGCAACAGAACGTAAAACGAACTTGTCCGACTGATCTTGTTAAAAGTGACAGACAGCCGCGACATACATATTAAGTTAGTCAGGTACTTTGTAATTTATTACAACATCTGCATATTCTTTGCGGACGTTTAGGTACCTGTGCAGAGCTGCCACGTATTACTTCACTTTGCGATCGTCGTCGAGTGACGACTCGCGAAGAGTCTACAGTAACTGTAGACTTCTACCAGTCTTCGCAACGGCGTCGGCGGGTCTCTGCAGACGCTTATATTCCCTATCGAACTCGTCGAGGAGAACTAGTTTTTTGGCCTGTTGCATCACTTTAGCAGTAGACCGGCCAGTACGGACAGTGCGGTTGCCAGAAGTGCCGAGAGACAACCGCCTTTCTGGATAATTTTGCGTTTCTTCTCCTCGGTCTCAACTTGCTCATCTGAGCGTCGGTGAGCGGAACGTTACCTTTTAAGACATTTTTGGCGCACTCCGATACGCAATCGATAAACTGTTTGTTACATCTTTTCACGCACTCGCGCTTAGCCTTCTCTCCCATTCTGTGTATTCTTCTCAGCGTGGGCAGAAATCGCTCATTTTTTGGAACGTACACGTAGTGCGTTTCTGCGGGAAAGACGTTCGTACGCAATCTCAAGTCTTCGTCCTGTTCCGGTCGGAGGTCGACGAGCATATAACTGTACGGTTCTTGCGTCGCGTCCTTATATGCTTCAACGGCGACCTGCCATTGCTTTGGGTACATCTGACGCGCCAAATTTGCAAACTGACTCGTGTCTCTCGGATTCTTGAACAGAACCATGTAGTGCGCGTTGAGACTCACTGTTCTCGCAAATTTGTTTTTCGGAAACAAGAGTTTGGGCGAGGAACACCACGCTTACGTTCCTGTGGTGCGATCCTTTCGCAAATAGGTTAGTGACCGTCCCATCAGTCTCCTGCATGAGGTCGTCGATCATTAGCAGTACGGGCTCGCTACCGTCAAAGTCGGACGCGTCCGGCAGACCCTGTCGAAACTCGACGTTGTAGTATTTACGAAACGATTGCTGGTACTCTCCATAGCAGTAGACTATTCTGTTCGGTGGTGGATCTATCATATGATCAACATTATCTATGAGCTTAAAGACGAATTGTGTCTTGCCACAGGACGTGGGTCCTACCACCAGGGCAGTGAAAGGATGCTTCAGAGGGAGCATGGCTTACTGAGCGTTTCGCTCGATGTCCGTCATATTTATCCTTTTGCGAAATTGTGCGACTATGACTCCAACTATGACGCTGGCCAATAGACCGACTAGAGCCCACATGGTTTCGCTCGTCTGCTAGCAGACTGGTGCTATAATAGGAATATCGCTATAGGGTGGGAAAGCGAAAGTAGTAGGCGTGGCTTCCACTGGGCATAAACAAACCGTGCTGGGCCCGTCTTCTATTGTGTCAACAGCGTCAAGGCAACTGTTGTGACTGTAAAACATACAAAACACCTAAAAAGTACTTTCCTGTGACCAGCCTATAGCCCAGGGGTTACATGTGATAGTCGAAGGTCTGGTAGGGGAGCTGTGGACCCCAAACTTGCCCAAATTTTCGCCTATGGCAAATGGCTATACCATACAGAATGCTACTACATGGCGCGCGTCAGATCTGGACGAAAGATGTCTGAAAACGCGTAGATAGGCGGCCGTTGCATTCCTAGGGGGTTCCCACTAAATATTTTTGCCCCTACCCCCAAAATTACTCCCCAAACCCCATTTTGGGGGGACGTTTCAATGCAAAACCTATTATAGATAGAGTTCTCCGTAAGTGGCACATTAATGGAGCTGAAATTAAAAATACTTACATGTGGTAAAGTACACGCTTCGGGTGCAAAAAATTCCGCTAGGGGGCGTCCAGGTGGGTGCAGGGCCCCCTAATGTAAATTTAGGACCCCCGGTTATTTTGGAAACAACTAGAGATAGTAAGTTGAACTTAGAAATACAATTAGCCTACTAACTGGAATTTATTTAATATCCGAAATAAGTACCTGTCCATAGGGACAGGTACTTATTTCGGATATTAAATAAATTCCAGTTGGGGGCGTCCAGTGGGAGCAAGGCCCCCTAATGTAAATTAGTGATCCCCTATTCTCCGTTTGTGGTTTGATTACTTGAACTGACAACTATAGAGCTACACACATGATTACTACTTACTTAAGATACCGGGTGTGGTGCGTTTGTGACGTAATCAATGATAAAGTGTAGTAAATGTAGTAGGCTTAGTTTTTACCGCGCGACGCATATGCATAGCGCGGACTATGCCGTGGCGAGACGTCTGTCTGTATGTCTGTTTGTACGTCACACGCCGGTATTGTGTGTAAACGGTTATACATAACCTCAACGTTTTTCACCGTCCGGTAGCCATGTCCTACCATTCTAGTTTTTCCACACCAAAGGGAATGGCAGTAATCCGACGGGGCCCCCCTAACAGCAGCGCCAAATGCACGGCGGGGGTATGACAAAAGCACGATTTGCGACCAATATCGGGCTTTATCTTGGAACTGATGCAAAATAGAGCCATAGTTACATATGGAAGGCGAATAGGAAACCGCACCCAAGCTTTCGAATGGTACCATTTCGAATGACTGAGTGAGCTCTAACCCACATTTCAAGGTCAAATAACTCAAAAACTCATTTGAAATAACACCCTTGAGTAGGGCATCACTGTAAGCCTAACTATAAAAATAAAGCTTAAGGTAAAGGTCAGGACACTTGTTATAGCGCCGCTTACATGAGTCAGTCTCGTGACCAGCAGCGCTTTACAATCTCGGAAGTGGCAGCTGATTGGCACGAACCAATGGTGCCGCAGCGCATTATGTGGCCATCCATTGCCCGCGCTAACGGACAATTGGACCCACGGTGCAGCTAGCAGACACACCGTCGCTCCGATCAGCCACAGCCACACTAGGCCTTCACCCCATAGCCGTAGCTACTACTCATTTCCCGTCCCGCTGAGTATAGGAGGCTGAGTTGGCCTGAACACACAGTAGGTTAGAAACTTGCTCAAGGTTGCTTGCAGTGGACCTGGTGTAAGTCGAACCCGCAACCTCTCGGTTATGAGTCCGATACTCTACCACTATTCCACTGCACCCACTAACTACGTCTCTGTCTTATACCGTTTCTAAGATATTCAGCGCGAATAACGGCATACCCTTAAAATCTGGGTTAGAGATCATTCAGTGTCATTGAAAGTAGCACTATGTGTCGATAGACCGATTATTGAGTTCACTGGCATACGGTAGTAACTGGCCTCTTGATATCATTTCCGAGATAAAGTTACAGATATTACTAAAAAATACCGGTTTTTCATACCCCACCTACATTGGACATTCGTCCTAGCGGGTTCCCCGTCCGAGTATTGCCATAACGTTTTTCTCGGAAAAACTCGAACGGTGGGTCTGGTGAAAAAAGTTTCATGATACGCTTAGACGTTTCCATACAATACTGTCACGTATGACGGACCTACAGACGGACAGAGATATATCTTGCGACACTAATGTAGGCTTATTACAGCAATTATTTAACAAGAAGCTCAGCTGTCGCAGAGATACGGCACGATGCTTCATCTCATTGAATTTTTCGCTAAGTACGTCATTCAAGATCACTCAAGGTCATAAAAACGGTACCATCCGAAAGCTTGGGTACGGCTTCCTATTCGCATTTTGTAGCAATGTTTAGCTCTTTGTGAGACATTCAGCATCAAAGAATGGCGTGACCTTGAAAACTGGGTTAGGGGTTGTTCAAGGTCATTGAAAACGGCACCGTTCGATAGACATTTTGATTTTCTATTGGTCGGCCATTGTTACTATGCTCTCTTGTTGTTTTAACACCAACACCATTAACATTATTGATCCCACTGGCAACATCAAGTTCACCTACGAAGAAGAGGACAAGCAGATCCCATTTTTGGACACTCTTCTAGTCCGACGGGAAGATGGATCAGTGAAACTTCTGGTATACATAAAGAAGTCACACACTGTTTATTCGTTTTGACTCAACTTTAGTTCTCATCATCCTCTGAACCATAAACTAGCTGTAATCAGAACGCTATTGGAGAGCATTGTGACGGAAGAGGATGACCGAAAGAAGGAAGAAGAACACGTTGCTAAAGCGCTCAGTAAGTGTGGCTACCCTCCCTGGACCATCGATAGGGTCAAACAAGACATCGTGGTGACATATTTGAAGGACGAAGCAAAGAAAGCA
>Ga0209149_1002622_pt1 | contig 10226 bp, 4 predicted proteins | sample WorMetTyACAVOLI2_FD_187423 | JGI IMG/M metagenome (GOLD analysis project Ga0209149, IMG submission 187423) | Marine gutless worms symbiont microbial communities from Max Planck institute for Marine Microbiology, Germany - Olavius algarvensis... ... | reverse complement strand
GACAATAGAATATATGTTTGTTATTCGTCAAAAATAAGTGCATATATTATAATGTCGTTTTTGGTTGTCAACATTGCCGCGCCATGACAGCTAGCCAGCGAAAACATTGCTAGCCTAGACTTTTTTTCCTAGCCTAGCACAGAAAGCTAGACTGCCGTACAGAGCGCCCGGCTAGGCTAGGATTTTTTTCCTAGGCTAGACATCGTCCTCTCTGGACGCGCCCCTGGTCTCATAACCTAGAGTTCTTGGACTACTCGGTAGTGAAATGCACACGATCCTACGTTCATTAGTTTTGACGCATTACCAGCTTGTGACGAACACGCCGGCTGTAGCTAAGACCTCGTGTTCTAGCTAGATGAGCGCGACAAAATTCGGAAATCCGGAACAATGATGACTTTTTCTGTTATAATGACATCGGGAATTTAACGAGGAACCGACTTTCCAGTTTTGATAACGATCAGATGAAAATTCACATCTCAAGACAGAATTTACTACGCAGCAATAGGGCGCTCAACGGACGACGTTTGTCTAATTGTCTAATTCCATACAGTGCAATGGACAAACAACAAAAATAAGCAACTATTGCAACAAAATATTATTTCGTTGAATACGTGGAACGTCTTACAATCGAAGGACGCGACGTGAGAAGTTAGAAGCATTCAGTGACAGCTTGCTGACACCGGTGAGCTTCAGAGGCTGCAGTTACTCGTGTGCACCGCCCGGCGCCTGCACGCGACCATAATGAGCGCTGACAGGTTAATTCATCATCGAAGACAAATGAGATGCAAACGAGGGTACACGTCGTAATTGGATTTGAAGCAGGTTGGAGCTTGGCGCCCGGCCGACCGTCTCATTGCTTCGGACGTCGCTAGCCACGACAACGAACAGCTTGCAGTTCAGTCAGCTGGCAGCCAGGGCTCGGCCGCCGCAGTCCGTCTGTCCAGCGGGCAGTCATCAGCCGCCGATCGCCTTCGAGAAAACGCCGATCAAGCCAACTCGTACGTCGAATGCTAATTTCATCCTTCGTCTGGTCTCTGTGATTGACTTGACGCGGTATTGAGTGCAACTAGCCGCGACTTTAATGCCGCGGTGGAAATTGGCACACCGGTAACAAACGATACGTGGCGTCAAAAACGCACTGGTTAACTCTTGAGACTTGAAGGCAAATTTTCCGAAATAAAGACGTTTTAGATTTGTTCTAGTATAAGTATAGGCCTAATAACGCAACAGAAGCAAACGACCATCTAGTAGGAACACTTTTACTGTGCGATGCAAGCACGATATATTATTATTATTATTATTATTATTATTATTATCAAAGTCGTATACGTCGCAGTCTTAGACAACTCAAGCGTCACGTCACGTCAGACGTGATGAATCACCTAGTTATGGCTGTGATCCTCAGTAGACTGGACTACTGTAACTCACCATTTGCAGGACTTCCGTGGTCAATCGTCGCCCCACTACAGCGAGTTCAGAATGCTGCTGCACGACTCGTTCTGGGCCTGTCACCACGTGACCGTGTCAGTCAGGCACTGATTGACCTGCACTGGTTGCCGGTTCACTATTGGATCCAGTACAAAATAGCTCTGATGATGTATATGGCGCATACCGGCCAGACCACGTCATACATCAAAGACGATGTAACACAAATCAGCCAGGACCCAACGGCCAACTCGTCGCCGCCTACGCTCCGCCGACACCACCGACTACGCAGTACCGAGAACACGGACCAAGTTTGGCGAGCCAACATTCTGTGTGGCTGAAACATCCACATGGAACTCTCTGCGCGAGTCTCTGAGAAGGACTGACTGTACTCGGACTTTTAAACGCCATCTGAAAACGCACTTTTTATCGTCTAACTCGGCTGTGTTCTGTTTTAATTTTTCACCGTTTTATTGACTCTAACGCCAGGCCTGTCCGGCTCGTTGTAGACCTGGCACTGAACAAAACTGAACATTGAACATTGAAAATTACAGACATAAAAATAAAGGAATAAAATAATAACAAGAAACTCAGCTATTGCTGACACAGCTTACGTTACGATAAGATCAGTAATAGAGGTGGGTCAGCTAACCCTAACCGTAACCTGAATTGGCTTATGCAAGTTTTATTTCACTGATAGAGTTGTCATTACGTGGAATTCTGTACCAAGTTATGTATCAGCTAACATGCTAAACTTTCAACAGCAGACTTGATAAATAACGCCTAACCAAGAATAATGTCTAACCATTAAATTATTTATAATTTCCGTGCAAAAATTCAAGGATCTGGAAGCAGAAGTGAAGTGGCAGTTAATAACTGGTAGTTTAACCAAAAAACTCATTTGTCGCTGTTGGGATCGTTCAAGATTATCCAAAATGGCATAATTTGATAGATCATTTATAGGCCTGCGACTTCCTCCTATCAGTCTGCCATTGTAAGTATAGCTCTATCTTGTACCATTTTCGAGCTGTTTGATGTTGAAGAATATCGTGATATTTAACTATATAGGTTAGAGGTCACTCAGGGTCATTGGGAATGGCACCATTCGACAGATCGTACACGAGTTTCTATTCGTCTTCCATTGTAACTATGGCCGTGTTTTGTATCGTTTGCGAGACAAAGCGAGATACACTGTGTCTCAAAAAACTGCACCCGTTTCGTTTGTGCAATAACTTAGTCGAATGTCAACCGATTTCTATAATTTTTGGCACAATGACACCTGAATAAATTTCCTACAATGTGAGGTATGTACTGCCCACCGCGCTTAACGTGTGTTCCTACACTACCTTGGCGAAAATGAATTGTCAAATTTCTACGTGTTCAACAACTGATACTGGTTTTATTTCCACAACGCTTTTTTCGTTAATTGTGACATTGTTGCAGAAATACACCAGAAGAAAGTGTTAAAAATACATGTTGCAGTTTGGCATCATACCTACTTCTGAGTTCCTCTACTGTACCTTTTTTTTATTCATTTTAATTTTTTTGGGTATAGACTTAAGTGTATAACGTGCTGTACCTGTCTGTACCTTCAGACGCACTTACTTTTATTGCTTATGTATGTTGTCTGCATATGTTCAAGTGTTATGTTGTGTGTAAATTTAATATGATATGATATGATTATAACAAACCAAACAACTGATGCAACAAACGCAGTCGTTCAAACGGTTTTAAAATAAAGTTAAAGAAGAATAGTGTCAAAACTAGACAATTTAAGTAAGAAGTGTTCGAATTGTCCTCCATGGGCATTCACGCAGACGTGCAGCGTCGGGATCGAGAACAAAAGAAGTTTTGTGGAAATAAAACCATCAGGCCTACCGGTTGTTAAACACGTGGAAATTTGACAATTCATTTTCACCAAGGTAGTGTTAAAAAACACATTAGACATAGTGGGCAGTTCATATCTCATATTGTTGGAAATTTATTCAGGTGTCACTGTGCCAAACATTATAGAAATCGGTTGACATTCGACTAAGTTATAGCAAAAACAAAACAGGATGCAATTTTTAAGACACAACGTATAGGTTGAAAAGCGTGTTTTTCGTACTCCTGGTACGCAACTACCCCCTGCGGAAAATGGTTACAAATATTCATGCGCTGTTTTCTTCACAACGAGTAAGATGGCTAGGCTACAATATGGTGAAAATTGTGACCCTGAAGGACCTCTCAATCACAACATTCTTCAGCATCAAATAAATAGAATATGGTACAATATAGACCCATGACTACAATGTTTGTTTTTTATTATCTAGGCCTACTGCCTAATATTAGCGAATAAAGTTGCTTAATAAACTGATAGGAAGTCGTATTGTAATCTATCGAATTTCGCCATTTTCAGTGATCTTAAATGACCTCTAATGCGGAACGTTAAATGCACGCAGCTATGCTAACCTCTTTTTGAAATTTAAAAACATTTTTGAAATTTAATAAATGATTATAAACTTGTAGCGCTTGACATTTCGGCACAGAGCTCATATGTAAGGTCGTATTTATGCTTTTTCTATCTTAACAAAGTAATTTTTGCCGTTTTAGATGTGCCATCTCTACCCTTACAATAATGTTAAACTTCTACGGAAGTTTTTTTGCATTAATATTGAGTATGACCGACATGATCATGCCTTCGACCACCAATTCCCAACCAATCAACGAATCAGTATGGTCTGACAGTGGCGGAAATTAACGATCATGATAAAGTTGGCGAAAATTAGCGATCACTGTCGGTAAAATAAATATTATAGTGTTGATGCTAATAGAACATAATCGGCGTTATCATCATCACTGTATCACAGACTGCACCAGCGCGTGAACGGCGACCTCGCTTTCGATTGGGAAACAGCGAAACTCCACCCTTCACAGATCGAAACCCCTTAAACGACTGATATAAAAATTAGAAAATTTGATTACGTCCGCGAGATATGCGCTCAAATCAAATTTGGTGAAAATTGGTTCATCACTGGGGCTTGTGGGCAGATGGGTGAAATATAACATCTCTGTTACTTTTCACGCGTGACAGCATAGCATCATAACTATACAGATCACACAGCTACGAGCGCCGTATGGCCAAAATTTCTCGCTTTTTAGCAAATCGGGTGGGCTCAATCCGCGGATCCAATGTCATATCTTTGACCGTGTGCCAAAAATCTGTCTAAACGGACAGTTTTACTTCAACTTATCATAAAACATGTGATCACGTTTTTTGGAACACAGTGTAGATTTTTCCGAACCAAACGTAATAGCAATACTCCGACGAGGACCCTCGTAATGGGGTGTCGAATGCAAAAGGGTACAAAAAAATTGCGATTTTCAACCAATATCTCGCTTTATATCGGAAATGATACAAGATACAAACATGGTTACCATGGAATGCAAATAGGAAACCGTAGCCAAGCTTTCGAATGGTACCATTTTCAATTACCTTGGGTGATCTGGAGTGACTTATCGAAATATTCAGTGATACGAAGCACGTGCGGTCTCTCTGCGACAGCTGAGCTTCTTGTGATTATATGAATTAATTATTGCAGCGGATAAAAAGTAATAAATTGGAGTTGGTTGACCGGAAGAATTAAGCAACGACAGCGGAAGTATATGTAAATGCAGAATAAACCCTGGAGCCGAAACGACAACAGAAAAGAGTGATAGATATAGTCAACGAAGAAAATATATAGTAAGATATATTAAGTTAAATAGAAAAGACGTTGCTTGGTTGATTCCTGCTCGAAGACGAGATAGAAAGACGAAACATACGTCTAAGCGCAATAACGACCGAGAACTTGAAACTAATAACACACGTGGGACATTCGCTAACGCACTGGCTCACTCCTCGCCTTGACGCTTCATAAATTAATTTACTTACTTTATCTACAGCGTTTAGGCGAATTGCTGCGTGTACAATGCACGTGTCACGTTGATCGCATTGTCTCACGGGTTTCATTGCAAGTATACTTGCAATGAAACAATTAAGAAGAGTAGACGTTCATCCAGTGACCTTACGCAATCGTCAAACGTGAAACTGATAGACCTATGGGCCTAATTAGGGGAAATGCATTTAGGCACTGTAACCCTTAGGTAAACTGCAAACAAGAACTTAGCTATCGCAAACAGATCGCGCGTCAGCTGCGCACACAATACGTTGAGGGCACTCATAAGCCTAAATATTACACAGTGACCTTGAAATCTAGGTTAAGGGTCACTCAAGTTCACTGGAAACGGAACCATTGAACAGATCATACACGACTTACTATTAGTCGAGTTATTTGACGTTAAATATTATCGTGACCTTGAATTGTGGGTTAGAGACCACTCAAGGTGATTAAAAGTGGTATACCATATGTATATGCAAATGTTAATTTAATTTTGCTATTTTAACAGTATATGCAATGATTAGCACAAAATCGATTCGTTACTCCTGCAGCTATTAAACAAGATTTATTTTTATGCCTCCGCAAGTTGTGCATAACCCGACGCAAAGGAATTATGTTTTCGCCGTGTCTGTCGCGTTGTCCCGATGTCTCGTGCCACTGTCCACTCACCTGCGGGCGGGCGAGTCCATTACACACCTGCGGAAGCATGAAATAACAGCGCGTGGTCTTCAGCTCTCTAGTTAATATCAAACTTGATTGTAACGGTACATTTCAAATCGAAATGGCCTATAATCACAGTTCACCTGTCATGATCTCGGTGTGCTGCTGGATAGCGAGTTGACTATGAAGCAGTATGTTAACCCTTTACAGTACAGAGGCAATTATAGTGCTACATCGAATGACATGATGTTGGTAAACTGGCCGTTGATGGGTAGGCTGGTATACCATTTGAAAGCTTTGGTACGGTTTCCTATTCGCCTTCCATAGTAACTATGGCCGTATCTGTAGCCATTTTGGAGATACTCAGCGTCAAAAAATGGCCTGACCTTGAAATCTGGGTTTGGAGTCCTTCAAGGTCATTGAAAATGGTGCGATTCGATAGACCATGTATGGCTTTCTATTAGTCCGGCATTGTAACTATAGCTTTGTCTTGTACCATTTGCGAGTTATTTGACGTTATTTAATACCGTGACCTTGAAATCTAGCTTAGAGGTCACTCAAGATCATTGAAACTGGTGCCATTCAAAAGCTTTGGTGCGGTTTCCTATTCGCCTTCTATAGTAACAAAGGTCGTATCTGTAGACGTTTGTGAGATATTTAGCGTCAAAGTATGGTGTGACCTTGAAAACAGGGTTTGGGTTCGTTCAAAATCATTGGAAATGGCACCATTTGATAGATCGCATACGAGTTCCTATTCGCCTTCCATGGTACTATGGCGATATCTTGTATCGTTTGCGAGATATAGCGACTTACTGGTAAAAATCGCGAAAGTTTTATACCCCATCTGTATTTAGCGCCCCCGAAGGGAGTGACCCCGTCGGAATTTCGTGAACCTGTTTGATGCTGGTAAAACTGGAATGATTGGGCTACCGTACGGTAAAAAAAAACTATGACGATAGGTTAAGCTGTTTTCATCTGATACTGGAACGTTACGGACAGACGGACGGACGGACCGACAGACGGACAGACAGAATTTCTATATCAATATCGCGCGTCAGTGTGCTGACGCGCGATAAAAACTGTTAGTTTTCGTTTTACAGAGCGCTTACTTTACTTGCTAAGCACTGATCGTTTACTTGTAACCACCTAATTAACTGTAATTTAATAATACAATATTATTGTAATTGTGATTACTGTAATTATAATTTTAATTTATGGTCGTGACAGAGATCGTCCATCAAACTTTATTTAAATTTCACAGACATAAAGATGGATCAGTTGGAACATGCGCGTATTTAAAAAAACAATATCAACTAGTTTTCCGCCCGACTGCAGCTAGATTGCATAGCGCAGTCTATGCCGTCGTGCGTTGTCTGTCCTGCTGGCTGTCACGTTCGTGTACTGTGTCGAAACGGCCAAAGATACAGCCATTGTTGCTATGGAACTCGAATAGTAAACCGTACCCAAGATTATCAATGGTACCATTTTCAATGACTTTGAGTGACCACTAACGGACATTTCAAGGTTACGATATATTACGCAGATAACCTACAGCTATATATGTATCTGAGCTCAGAGGATTTCAATGACCTGTCAGCCATGGAAATTTGTGCCGTTGATGTGTCAAGATGGTTAGTCGAAAACGCCTTGCTCTTAAATCCTGATAAAACCGAAGCCGTCGTGTTTGGCACGCGCAAACGGCTGCCACAGCTTCACCTGTCCAGAGGTATTGATTGACGTCTCTGGGACGCGCATTGACTTCGCCGAATCCATCAAGCTGTTCGGTGTGGTTCTCGATGCCAGTTTGACGTTTGAAAAACGTGCTGGATGTCATACGTGGATGCCGTTTTCACATCAGAGCTCTACGGCATATCAGACCACTTCTGACATTGGACGCCGCAAAGACCTTCGCTGTAGTCATCGTCAGTAGCAGATTAGACTACTGCAACAGTCTGCTACAGAGTACATCTGCTGCAAATTTAGACAGACTGCAACGGGTTCAGGATGTACTGGCGCGTGTCGTTGCCCAGGAACCATGGTCTGTCAGCTCATCTTCGTCGTGATTTTCACTGGCTCCCAGTCAGACAACGGATTGTTTTTAAACAGTGTTTAATGACGTATAAAGCTGTACATATTGGACAACCAGATTGTCTCAACGAGCTAATCCAACCCTACCAGCCTGTTAGATCATTAAGATCCTCCACCGATGCTTTACTTGTCATTCCGTTTGTTAGATCTGACTTTGCTTCTGATGCTTTTTCCGTTTCTTCCCCACCCTCTGGAACAATCTCCCTCGGGATGTTCGATCATGCCAGGCCACTTTCAAATCGCGACTAAAATCACACTTCTTTTAGTAAGTAGGAGAATTTGTAAGGCGCAACTCTAACTGCCTAAGCAGTCACGAACGCGCCGAGTCATGTCTCGTAGGCCGAGCGAAAAAGTACTGCTTTCAGCTTGCTTTGAAACTGTCCAAGTGTCGGTGATACACGCAGAGTCGCAGGTAACTTATTCCAGACACTAGGTCCGGAGACGGCGAAACTGCGAGGTCCGTATGTTGACGTTGACGTCCTTGGCACGAGCAGATCGCCATATGTCGCTGAACGCAGGAAATGACGTCCAGCGCTGGTGGAGACTGGTATACACAGTTCTGACAGGTATGGTGGAGCTGCAGCTGCGTGTAGGCATTTGTGGACGATGGTGCACAGTTTGTATATTACCCGATGCCGAATAGGCAGCCAATGTAAGTCGTTGCGCCTTTACCGTCTAGTCACTCCATGCGTCTGCGCCCTGATTCTTTTTAAGATCCTTGGCGCTATATAAATTTTATTTGTTTTTTTATATTTGTTGTTGTATTAGCGTCAACTGTGCGCACGAGCGTGCAATACGCACCGGCGACTGGCAGAAAACCGCCTGCTATTGCTATTTTCATCGTCGTCAGTTTCTCCATCTGTTATCTTCAACATTCTCGAAACATTTTCATGAAGACCTGGTTTTCACTCAACACTATTTCTGTAATGACTATTGATAAGGTTAACAGCCTGTATTACGCTCTAGTGTGGCAACAGCTGAAGAGACTCGCAGACCCACGCGTACACTCCCAAAACAGTACCCACCAGCCGAGAGTAACCTAGGCGGGGAGGGCAGCAGCCGAACCTCCTTCCGGCATGTAACCTCGTCGTGTATGCGGCGCGCGTCGCTGTCGTGGCCGATTGCCTTACTCTAAAAAGAAGTGTGTGTGCCTCGGTCGACAATCGCCGGCGCCGAGAGATATACGTGACCGCCACCGACGTAGAGCCATCACGCCGGTCCGTTAGTCTTCCGATTCCACTTAGTATCATTCCTACGTCGACCTTTCCGCCCAGAGACAAACCGCGCGACGTAAATCTCGTCGCGGATAGCATCTCGCGACGTGCGAGATCGTGCGACGCGACGGCGCTAGATCGTAGAGAGCGGACATAGCGCACAGTATCGCGTCCCACCGAACGACGGTTTGTCTTTTATTATGTCGTTTCAGCTGCACGTGACCTAATGCAACCCAAATATCAGTTATCAGTTACCAGTACGTGCCGTGGAAATGATGAAAATATAAGACTCACTAGTTATAGGTAAGTAACAATGTACTGATTAAGGTGACACTATCACGTCAAAGACATTGCAGGGGCACCGTAAAAATAGGTGTTCTAGTTCTACTTGAGAACACCATGTATAATGTTACCTCATTTAATCACAAATGCTGTAGCGCGAGAATGTGTCAAGGACGACAACACAAGCACACAAGCCCACGCCAAAACTCCTTAACCGACCGTCACCAAATTTTATACACTTAACTCGAGTTAACCGCGTTGCGGATACCTACTAATTTGCAAAATTTTATCCCGATTCTTTCATGGGTTTCTTCTCCCCATATGCATCAAGTTGCGCACTCCCCAGTTCGGCTATTTCTTTCGATTTTCACCACGTTCAACTATGCTAGAGCGAGAGTTAGCCGTATACGCGACGTGAATACAAACTATTTTACGCTGTTAGAATCAGCATTCCATTAGCTATTTTGTCTGAGATTTTCATTCAAATAATGTTGCTTTTCCAAGAGTTATGCAAGAAACAAAAGTGGCCGTTTTTTCTGAACACAGTGTAGTTACAATGAAAGACTAATACAGTATCTCATAAAAACCGGACCCGTACCATAACTGGCATAATTTCGCCAATTTACAACATTTACTA
>Ga0209149_1002621_pt1 | contig 10228 bp, 6 predicted proteins | sample WorMetTyACAVOLI2_FD_187423 | JGI IMG/M metagenome (GOLD analysis project Ga0209149, IMG submission 187423) | Marine gutless worms symbiont microbial communities from Max Planck institute for Marine Microbiology, Germany - Olavius algarvensis... ... | reverse complement strand
ATCTCCGATTCCGATCCGATTTTTACAGTCGCTGAGATAGCGCTTGGCTTCTGCAGCCAACAACGGGTACCTGGCAGCGTTTGCTGCCCACCATTCAGTCGGCGGTTCCGCTCGACTGATAACGTCAGCCTGCAGATACACGGACAATTCAGCATCCACCAGTGACGTGGCTGATGCGGATGAGGTGGTCGCTGGCGCACCCAGTATGGCGTCGAGCACATCCAATGGGCCAGCGCGTGCCTTCTTCGCTGGCTGCGGCTGTGGTGTGTTGGCGGGCGGATTTGACAGCTCGAATCGCGCCTCGTAGATTGCCCACTGCTTAAGCTCTGTGTCTGATGCTTTATAGGACCCGCACGGTGTTGAGTAAAGAGTAATTGAGTTAAGAGTGAAGACTGCATTGCACGCATCTACACAGCAGCGGCAGCGACATGTGCCTTCAAAGAGGTAGGCCGATTTCAAAGTGGACCGCTCACGGTGAGCAGACATGATACGAGGGGTTAGTTACTTTTAGCATATGCTGTGCCATGGACTCCTATATAATAGCACCTATTATATAGAAGTCCATGGCTGTGCAGACGCGGCGGGAGTACACATAACGACCAACGATAGGAAGCGAAGATTAGCAAAGTCGGCTGACCAACTGCACTCCCGCCCGTCACCCCTTCCCCACCCATTTGCTTGCGACACCACGCTCGTGTTACTGTGGCGGCGAGATGCTCGCCGTGAGCGGTACTGTTGTGAATGCATCAGTTAATCTGACACGCCGCGTGGCGGCCACACGCGAATCGGAATCGGACCGTGAACGTGTCAGATTCTCCGATCTTTTGATGTGTGCCGATCTTACCGATCTCCGATCTGCGATCTACGAATCGGCCTAACTCTATACATTTATGATGCATCAACCGCTGCATGTGGGTAACGGACTTGCCAGCCCTGCAGATGCAGCATGCTGTATGTACTGCAAAATTTGCGAAGTCATTTGCTACGTGACAGCATCGGTTTGACGTCGATTTGAATTTTCTGTCGTATCCTGCTCCCTTGTCCCTCGTACAATTTTGGCCAAAATGTAATCAGGTCATGTGTTGGTGGTAGTGATTACTTTCCCAAATTTCTTTGAAATCCGTTCCAGATTCGTGCAAAGCAAAAGAATGCCGACATTGGCACGGAACATCAGAACAATTTGATAGATGTTGGGACAATGGGACATTCTTCAGCAAGAAATTAATAATATTAAGGGTTGGGCCGACCATTGGCTTTTGAAACTAAACATAAGCAAATGTAAATCTGCATCATTCACCACAAAATATGCTGTCAACACTAAATACATTATTATACACAATAGCGTTTGCTACGTCGTCGTCGTTTCTGGCATGCAACTCAGGACTGCGTAGCGCCATACATCGACATCATCCTCCACAGAGGGCAGTTCTGAGCCAAATCTGCTGCTTCTGGGAGCATAAGGTGGTGTTGTTTCAGATCCTGTTGGATGGTGCTGAGCCACGTGATGTCGGGACGGCCTAGTTGTCTTCTCCAGTCTGCCGGAGGGGAGGCTAACAGGATCCTCTTGGCATCTGCGTTGTCGTCTATCCACATAATATGCCCAAATAGGGTAAGCCGGCGCGACTGGATTATAGCAGTGAGTTTGGGTTGCTTCATTAGCCTCCGTACATCATCATTCCGTACAAATTGGTACCATTTGATGCCAAGCAGCATACGCAGACACCACTGGTCGAGTGCATCGATCTTGCATGCCAGCAGTCCGAACCATACACGAATATTGGTAAGATGCACGTGTTGTACAGCTTCAACTTCTTTGAGATGGCGAGCCGTGACCTCCAAATCCGATTTTCTAAGCTCTGCATGGCAGCACGAGTGATGGTACTTCGGCGGCTGATGTCACAAGTGCTTCCGGTTGATGTGTGGATAAGAGAGCCAAGGTAGACAAACTCCTCGACAACTGTGACGTCCTGGCCCTGAACCTTGATGGTTAATGGCATATCCTCCCTGCAGTCCAAAGCTTGTACCTTTGTCTTCTTATTTCAGGCCGCCTCTTGGGCCTATAGAAAATCAGGTCGCTGAGTCAGTGGAATGTTAGGAGTAAATAGTCATTTCTGTGCATTCACAATGATTCTATGACAAAATATCCACCATATTCCTCCTCCTGCTGTTGAAATTTCCACCCGTCTGAGGACAGTAACAGATTTGAACCAAAAGTAGACATGCCGCCGTTTCTGCGCATTTGCAGTTCAAGGGTAATCAAATATTGCCCAAAACATTTTTCTGCCACTGAAAATTTTACCATGTAAAACTGTTTCATGTGAAAACGGAAAATGATGGTTGTCAGCCGAATGTTGACATCAGATTTGAGATGAAAAGTAGCGTGCATGTGAAGAGGCTGAAAGTCTTTATGTTATCAAATGAATCTTGTCATGGGACTGTGTTGTCACTGACAAAGACATTTTCTGTATATCAAACTTCAGATATGGTTAGGTCAGTATTTCCTGCTGTACTTTTTTGTTTTTATTCTGACAATTAAGAAAGTTACAGCATGCAAATTAGTCTGGTTTTTGGACCACAACGTACAGTATGGTTTGATCCAGTGCGGTTAGTGATGGATGGCAGTGATGAGGCTGAAATAGCATTAAAAGACAAGAAAAGGCCCTAGCCCGTTTGGGTCTCAGGCACTGTTGTTATAGAATAGGCCCAATCCGTTTCCTTCCCGGATGGCATAAAAGGTGACCTGAACCAGGGATAGCTTGGTTTCGTTAGGTTTAGTTATTTAGGTTTTTTGTTTGTGTATTATTTCAGTTAGCCTAGTTTGTCTGGATTACTTTGCCAAGTAGTGGCTAGCCGAACCGTGTCCAAATGATACCTATGTCGAGGAGTTAGTCTCCACAAAGACCAGTTGCTTCAGGACCCGTTAACCTTTAAACAAAACAGTCCGTATGAACTGTTTTGGTTTTTCATTATATTTTTAGTTTCTGTTTTAGTTGTTCGTTCTGATCATCATCAACCCTTTACAGCTGTCTTAACACACTCTACTCTCTATGGCGCAATATAGCCTTGTTGTGCTGAAAGTGCCGTTAAACATCAACCAACCAACCAAAGACAAGAAAGTTGTAGGAATGAAGTAGGTGCATTGTGTGTGTGTGTGTGCAGTACTTGAAACTGAAGGCAGGTACGTTTGCGATGGTCTGATGTCAGCAGTGGATGGTTGTACATAGCTGCTCTGTGCCAGTGATTGACAGCGTACCAGCCCACTTTGTCAGTGCCGAGACTGGACTGACTACACTGCTCGTTTGCCTGCTTCCGTAACTGTACTGATAGCAACAGCGTCTCGAGGCTGACGTGTAGCAGCTGATTGATGGCATAGACTATATCATGACTCCGTCTTGTGTCTGTTGAACTACGCGACTAGTAGAGAAACAGTTTGCAGCATGTGTGCATACTGTACATTTTGTGTGTGTGTGCCTTTCTCTCACCGTCTGTCTGTCTGTCTGTCTGTCTAATAGCATTTGTGATGATTGTACCTGTGTAGAATTGTGTATTGATATTTTGAACTTGTTCGTGGTAGCTACGCATCCGTTTTTGATTGCACGTCAAATCCGCGGTATCGTATCGTATCATAACATTGTTGGCTGTCGTGCCAAGCATGTTGAATTGTCAGTAGCATTTGTACTAGACTGATGGTCAAGTGACTCAAGTACTGTGTGTCTGTGTGTGTGCCACATAGTGAGTCGACAGTGAATAGTCACTGTATAAGCCAGAAACTGAGCCACTAGCACTGTCAGTTGCAAGCTGAATACTTGTTGTTTGACTACCCGTCTGTTTGCTGTTTTATCCATTTTAGTAGATGTATCTGTGTAGAAGCTGATTACGACATGTGACTGTCATATTGTCTGTGTGCTGAGTATGTTGCCCTGAGATGCTACAGGATAATTAATTAGTGCTGCTGCAAGATTGACATTTCAGCAGTTCTGTGTATGTCTCACATTGTTTGTGTGACTGATGGATGGCGAGTCTACTACTGTTGTAATAATGCGTCTATTGTATCGTTACAGTGTGTTGACAGATGATGTTGTCTATTGTTGCTGAAGCTGACTAATGCAACGTGTGCCTGTTCATCATCGTATCATTGGTGCCTGCATCCATCAAGTTGTTATTGTTCTATGTGATACTGTGCAGTCAGGATTGATTGATTCACTCGTGCGTTGATGTCATTCTTGTGTCGTTGCTTCAACGAAACTCTTTGCAGAATTGATGGATTGATGAGGTCGTAGGTCGCTAATAGGAAAATTGCAAACACGAGAGGACAGCTGGGATGTTCACATCTAGAGACCTAGAGTGCATGTTGTTTGAACTTGACGATGCATTCATAATATGAATTCTTGTGACAGTCCATAACTACTAATGCTTTTATTATGTATTTTATTAGATTTTATTTGGATATGTTTTACTGCGTCAATTTCAAGATTTAATATGCACGGTGGTGAGAATGATGTGTTGCTGTGGAATGTTGCGACGTTGTTGAACTAGTGATCATGTGGTTTGTGTGTTGACTGTCGGAAGTTCAGTGATGTGGACATTGCAGCGCTGTGGACTGTCTCACTCACTGGTCGTTGTGACGTGGACGTTGCAGCGCTGTGGACTGTCTCACTCACTGGTCGTTGTGACGTGGACGTTGCAGCGCTGTGGACTGTCTCACTCACTGGTCGTTGTGACGTGGACGTTGCAGTGCTGTGGACTGTCTCACTCACTGGTCATTGTGATGTGGACATTGCAGTGCTGTGGACTGTCTCACTCACTGGTCGTTGTGACGTGGACGTTGCAACGCTGTGGACTGTCTCACTCACTGGTCGTTGTGATGTGGACATTGCAGTGCTGTGGACTGTCTCACTCACTGGTCGTTGTCGTGTCTGTCTGCACACACTGCTTACTGATTCGTCAGGTGATTCTATATTGTGGCCAGTGACACAGGGCTGTAGGAATTGGCCACATCCACAGGTTTTTAGATTTGATGAGGGCATACCAAGGTCCAACGTTCATGTGATGTTCCTTTGTTGACAAATAAGAGTGATGGGCTCAGCCTCCAAAAAGTCTGGAATCACCTGTTCAGATAGTGTTAACTGTGCATCACTAAGTGATAGATGACGTCGGTCTGGATAAGTTTGTCAATCTTGGTTACGTGTACAGGCTGTAACTGCTGGACTAGCACCTGTTAACAGTGCAAGTGTGTGCTGTATAATATGTTGCATATTGTAGAGTATAAATGACAACATCTTGTGGTGTATGTTGATTGGTGAGTGTTATGATGCATGAGTGATTGTTGTCGGAGTTTGGATGCAAGCCATGTTGTTTCACATCATGTATTCTGGTGAGAGTCCCAGCGGGTGTAAAGTCACCCAAGCCAGAGCGTTTTAGCTAATGTTAGATGCAGTTAAAAGAAAACGTTGAAGTGAGTGAACTGAAAGTAAACACGTAGCCTTGTGTAGTGAATGTTGTTGATGTTACTGCGCCATACACCCACTGTCGATGTTACAGAAGTGTACTTAGCCTGCAAACTGACCAGCTGTCGTGTAAATGACAGGTAGTTCAAACTGACGAGCTGTCGTGTAAATGACAGGTAGTTCAGTTGTCAGTTACTGTCTACTGGTGCATTCCGATTGGAATCGATTTGCTGATTTGTTTTGGACAAATGGATTCATTTCACGAGAGATTGGCTGTTTGATTCGTTGGCCCATTTCAACCATAGACCAGTAGTACTCAGCACTCACTGCGCAGTGCTCAGTTGTGCTCAGCACTCACTGCGCAGTGCTCAGTAGTGCTCAGCACTCACTGCGCAGTGCTCAGTTGTGCTCAGCACTCACTGCGCAGTGCTCAGTAGTGCTCAGGACTCACTGCGCAGTGCTCAGTTGTGCTCAGCACTCACTGCGTAGTGCTCAGTTGTGCTCAGCACTCACTGTTCAGTGTCAGTAGTGCTCAGGACTCACTGCGCAGTGCTCAGTTGTGCTCAGCACTCACTGCGTAGTGCTCAGTTGTTCTCAGCAGTCAGTTCTCATTCTTTGCAACATTGCAAAAGGTCAAATTTTGAATGCCTTGTATCGAAGATCATGATAAATCGAATCAGAAAATCGATTTATTTGTGCAAATGAGTGGAAATTTATTCGGAATTGGAATATTCTACTGTCTGCCTGTTACTGTGTTCAGATTGTTTACATATTCAGACTAATTTTATTCTGACTGTGATGTCACTGTCGGTAAAAACAACTTCATATGTAAGCAGTTGTAGTGCGCTGCTTGTAACTCTGCTCGGATACAGAGGTATAAACTGGCTTCGTTGAGTGTAGTTTATACACAAGACATACTAAGCTAGAGCCAGTAATGGTGATGCAAGTTGTAGGATGAAGTTTAGATATAGCAACTGACAGAAAGTTCTATTTGTATTTTAGTTACTTTACATCACTGTGACTTTTAATAATTCTGCCTTTTATTGCTTATTTTTATTGCTTTTATTTTCAGTGCTTATTTTTGTGCATTGGCAAACGTTTATTATTATAGCACACATTGATGCAGAAACAAGCAGCATTGTGAGGACAATGTACACATTATTGTGAGAGAATTATTTTTTTAAATAATCCAAAATATGATCTTTATTGTTTATATACAGCAAGATAAGGCCTATAGTGTGTATACGCTGTGTTCCGAAAAACGCCCACTTTTGTTTTCTTGCATAACTCTTAGAAAAAGTAACCAGTTTGAATGAAAATTTCAGACAAAATAGCCAATGAAATGCTGATTCTAACAGCATTAATTTGTATTTTTAAATATTCTTTGCTATCAGCCTGGATGTAGTAAAAGTGTTGTTACAGCAATGAGATTTATCATCGACGATAAACTTGTCATTAAACGGATGTGAGTGAAAAAATTATGTAGAAAAACACTTGCTCAAGATGTTTTTGACGGAAAATGAAAATCTTGTTGGGGTAAAAACACTTATTAAAATATCAGTGCGAGAACCTAGTGTCTGTAGATGGTGAGCCAAAAAGTAACCATTACTGGTTTCTCAACAAATTGCCTTAAAACGAGTCGATGCAGCTAGTTTCTGTTGCATTTGAGCGTCACACATTCGTATAACTCAAACTTACTAAAATTTGAAATATGAGTAGAATAATACAAATTAGCCTAGTAGATGCTGCTGACTTATCCCGGTTTCTTTTTGTGCATACTGTAGAATATTTAACTTTAAAAAGCCATACAGACGATTTGATTACATACAGTTGAGTGTTGGTGAAATATGTGAAAGTACAATTGTTTTAATCGCATATATTGCGTTTGTCGTTTTGACATTACAAGAGTAAAAAAGGCGGGACTTATTTTTGAGCCACCTGAATCACAGTGAACGATGCAGCATTTTGGGCTATCTTACTGTCTAAAATATCTACTGCAGTGGTTTACGTTATGACTGAGAAGTTTCTGCATGTAATTGAAGGCCAGCTGTGTGCGTTACCACGCAGCAGACAGTATGCATGAGCGCGTTCTATGCCGTCATGCGGTGTCTGTCCGTCCGTCCGTCTGTCTGTCACGTTCGTGGATCGTTTCGAAACGAATAAACAATCTTCGAAAATTTTTCACCGTCGGGTAGCCACACCATTCTAGTTTTTCCAAACCAAAAGGGGTGGCGATATTCCGACGAGAACCCCCCCCCCTAACGGGGCGTCGAATGCAGGTGAGGTATAGGCACAAATCGCGCTTCTGGTCTAATAGAACTTTGGCTATCGAAGATTGCTGGACGTGCGAAGTGCCAAAAACAGTTACCCAACCATGCAGTGTAGATCGCAGTCGTCGACTCACCAACGAATGTTTGTGACGGCCTGCAGCATGGACCAATACGCCGAAGAGAAGAGAACAGATTAGAATTTTATTGTACGCAGTGGTATATCTGAAGCCGAAACAACTAATAATAAAAGACTGCGTTCGACGTTTTGTATTGAAGCTATACAGACACGAAGCATCGAGCGGCTTCTTTGCAACAGCAGAGCTTCTTGTTAATTTACGCCACGGATTTCTGTCAACATTGTTGATAATCACACGGTGACCAGTGTTAAAGGTAATATCTCCAGTCAGTGGGAGAGGGCAAAATTACCCCTCTCACCAAACTCACACTGCTTAACTGACAGACTGCAAATATTGCACACGTGCACGTGATTATTCCTAGGTCGATCATATCTGCCCACATGCCACATTTGGTCAAGTTAGCACTGGGTTACATCTCCCCATATAGCCAAAGTTACCACTCAATTTTTTTCTTTATTTCTTTGTACGCAAAATCTTTCCACGGATCTTGCGATTAGGCCGTTGAACCGATTTTGACATGTGATACAGCAACCGAGTGAACCGACGCGTATTCATGCAGGGTAGTGCCTTTCGGGGGTTAGAACACAACATTTTCACATGTTCACCGTCAAAAACCCGTTTTGGGTACATGCAATGGAAAGCCCATGGCAAACGCATATTGACATAACTCCACAGTACTTGGCAAACTGATCTTGCCAAGTACTTGGGGCACACGTGAAAGTTTAAGCGTTCGGGGTGCGGCAGGGGCTAGTAGCCCCCACGTTAAATTTTGGGACCCCTGTCTACTCGGAAACTGAATTGAGGTAGAGTGTACTGTTGAAATTTGGTGAGCCGGTACACGTACTAGCCTAGGTCTCCATATAAGCGGAGTATGGGGAGTGAGCAACCCCACGTTATACTTTTGCCCCCTCCTCTATCTCCGAAACTGGTATGCTGGTAGGTATTTACTAGGCTCCATATAAACATTTCCGCTATAGGGAGGGCATCTATCGGGGATCACCCAGCGCTTATTGTAAGGAAAATTTTGGACTGCACAGGTGGAGACATTTATGGCGAGCGCGAGCCTATAACGGGGGTCTGGGGCAGAGCCCCCAGCGGGGTCCGGAGGCAGAGCCCCTGGTCAGGGGGGCTAAGCCCCCTGAAGCTGACAGCATTTTAGCGTTTGAACGTTAGAAGAAAGCGGCAAATTTGCCTCCTTGTCTGTATTTTGCAATGTCAGTACATTACACCACAGTTGTTTGTAATGTGTGTGTCTTAATCTATAGGCATCAAATACTGACAGTTTGCTTATTTGCATAATTTCGTTCAGTGTTACCTATATGCAAAATCGTCGTAATGGGAGTGTCATAGTCACACGACGATGACACAGGAATATTTATAGCTGACAGTCTTTGCAGCGCTGTCATTGGCCGCTAGCAGCTGCCGAGCCACCATAGGGTCCTTAGCCTAGTATTTAAGCACGTGTTTGCTGTCTACATTTTCGGTTTAAAGGCGATCATAATCTATAGTATAATTTGAACGTTAAATTTTTAGTAATTTACTTCGTTACATACATGACTTATAAGGATTTGTTAATGTAAATATATTTAAGTTAATAAGCATATTCAGCAGAGAACTTATGAGGCTAGTTATTAATATACTGTCGGAAAACTGCACAATAGGCCTACTGCACAGTTTCTCATTTTGGATTGCACAAAGTGCATCTTGGACTGCACAAATTGGTTGGACTGCACGCTTAGAATTAGCCCTGGGATCAACAGCCCCCTTTTGGGACTCCCTCCATATTTCCTAAACTAATCGAGCTCAGAAGCTGAAATTTGGTAAGGTGGTAGATGTGCATAGGTATCTGTGTAGCAACGTACGAGCAGCAGGTCACGTGCTCACGTCCTTGGCGAATTGCTAATTGTGTAACAGGGACAAAAGTCGCACGATCACGTGGTCAACTTACTCAAAAATGGTAATAAAACAGCTGATATTATTAATGTTTAAAAAATTCCATAGAAGTTTAACTTAAGTTGTAAGGGCTCAGAATGACAGCTCTAAAACAGCAAATATCACTGATACCATTTTCAATAGAAAAAAGGTGATAATACTACGGCGATTTACACTTTTACAGGCTTTTTCTATTGAAAATGGTATTAGTGATACAGGCATAGGCGAAAATTTTGGGGTCCCGAGCTCCTCTACCAGAAGCTGCAGGAAAACCTCACTAGCGTGGCGCGGTGGCGCGGTGGCTTAGTGGTAGGGTGTCGGACTTGCGATCTAGTAGTCGCGGGTTCGAGGCCCGGCCGCGACGTTGCTGCGTAACAACCTTAGGCAAGTTGTTCACACCCTACTGCCTCTGTCACCAAGCAGTATAATTTGGTACCAGCGA
>Ga0209149_1002620_pt1 | contig 10229 bp, 1 predicted proteins | sample WorMetTyACAVOLI2_FD_187423 | JGI IMG/M metagenome (GOLD analysis project Ga0209149, IMG submission 187423) | Marine gutless worms symbiont microbial communities from Max Planck institute for Marine Microbiology, Germany - Olavius algarvensis... ... | reverse complement strand
TCTTTTCATGCTACCTGGAGGACTGCGGGTTTGACCTCACCAACGGGACGATGTTTCGACTACCACTGCGGAACGAAACCATGGCCGAACATTCAGAACTCTCAGACCAGCCAGTGACTTTAGACATCGTTGACGAGCTGTTTAAGAACCTACGTCCAGAGATATTTGACAGTCTTTTGTTTCTCAACTCTGTCCAGTCAGTTCACCTCTCAGAGGTGGATAGTTCCACTGGTCGCCTAGTCAACACATACACAGTACAGGCGCTGATGTCGGAGCAAGACGCCAAAGCCAAAGAAGAGTTTGTGCAAAATGCGAAGACGGTTTCCAAGGCGATTGTCTCTGGGCTGCTGCAACTGTGTGATATCTATGAGCGGAGTGTGACATATGCAGTGACGTTGTCTGATAATCAAGGCTGTTGGGAGAAGTGGTTAGTGTCGCAGAGGTTTGGATTTGGTGGCGAAACTGAAATCCCGTCAGCGGTTGACGAGGCGTTTCGTCGTGGAGACTTGATGCTGATGCCACGTGGGTCAGTTGCTGCTCTTGTGGACGCATCGGATCCACGGAAAATCCAGTCTCGCCGTCGTCGAGTCTCTTGCTTTCTGCCGCTGCCCATCAAAAGTAATCTGCCAGTCAGTATAAACGGCCATTTCGCTCTCGATCACGAGTCTAGACGTAATCTCTGGCACGATGAGATCGGTGGATCGAAATCACTGTGGAACTCTTTACTCTTCGGTCACGTTGTTGCTTCGTCGTACATTGCCGTTCTGCAGTCCGTTTCTCATATTATTGGTGACAAGATGGCGGCTGGCGATGAAGCCGTGAAACGATATCACTGCTTGTTTCCCAATCTTTCGACCGGTGTTAGCGGTTACTGGTTAACTCTTATGGAGGCAGTGTATCGTGGTATTGCGCGTTCATCGCTGCCAGTTCTACCCGTTGTTAAAGCCCCCATCAGTGAGCAGTTTCTCCAGACTGGTAAAGACTCAAACGACGACGTCAGTACGGTTGAGTGGTATGCGGTTCAGGATGATCAAACCAGTGCTGTTTACTTTGATAATCTCCTGCAAAGTTTCTTCGAGTCAGACTCTGTTTCAGCAATGTCTAAGTTATCTCGATCTCGTCTGGGATCAAGTCGAGCACCGCTGCAGCCTCCAGCAAGTGGGGACATACTCCGACGTGTCCTTTTGGCTGTTGGATTTCCTCTGGTTTCGCTTCCGAGCTTCGTCTGCGAAAGTTTTCGCTCCGCTGGTGTTGACGTCAGCTACGTCACTCCAGCGTCTGTTGTCGACTTTCTTGCTTCATCTCAGTGTCACGTCGCCGACTCATTGCCCGTCAGTATATCCGACTCGAAGCTGCACAGCGACGCCAATCTCAAGTTGATTCTCACTTTCTGTCTGCAGGACACCGACTATGCCTCACAACATCTCGACGGCTTGCCACTGCTCATGTGCCACGACAGTCTTCTGCGTTCGTTCTCGGTTACTGAACCCGTGTATCGCACCGATCACTTTGATCTGCTGCCTGGTCTCAAACACAAGTTTCTCCATCGATTTGTGCATGAATCTCATTTCAGCGACAGCGTCTGGGACAACTGCCCCGTGTTTTCTTGTTTCACTGTTGAGTCGTTTGCGGAACTGCTACCTGCAGTTTTACCTGTGAAAATGTACGGGCTGCCAAACGAACGCGCATTGCGATCCGGTGAACAAAACGGACCACCAACTGGCACATGGCTAGCAAAACTGTGGACCTTCTTGCGGTTGGAATACGAGCAAAAATGCAAGGAACTTGGCGCTGATAGGGTAACTGCCGAGGAAATAGTGCAACCGCTTGATGACTGGTGTTTACTACCGGTGAAGGTTAGTTTGACATACAACAATGTGACTTCTGGTGCAAACTGTGACTGGGACAAGTTTCTGGTGCCTGTCAAATGTGCCAAGGTGGTACTCGACTACAGTCAGGCGGGTATAATGAGTCAGCCAGTCCGACGATGTCTGACGAAACTCGGCGTTCCAGAACTGGACACTGATGTCCTAGAGGTGTCGTCCAGTCGACATCAGCTGAATATTAACTCTTCATTTCCACGGCTACTCGTTTCCACTCTTGATGAACCGCGAACAATAATCAAAGCTCTTGATCACGCGTCTACCACGCAGGCGTCGCTGTTGAATCGAGATGAGTGTTTCATTCTATTAAGGTACTTCGCCGACCTTGTTGACACGTGGCAAGATGATGTAGATCTACGCACGATGCTACGCTCTGTCTGTATCCACGTTACTGTCTCTGGCGATGTCGTCTCGCTGTCAGGTGCTGATCAGGTATATACACTAAATGAGAGTGTGGCCTCGCAGTGCGATCTTGATGCATGGAGACTTCGTTTTGGAACCATCTTTCTCCTCCACAATCAAGCTCTGGTCCACCTCTATGAAGTCCTTGGTTGTAGGTCGATATCCATTTTACAGCTGTACGTAGATTTTATCTTTGTTGAGTTTCACACCTTCGACCCGCCAGCCCGCCAAAAGTATCTCGAGTTTCTCCGAGACGTATACTTGCCACGAGCCTCGGTTAGCGATCGGGTCACAGTGCTGACAGCATTACGAAAGCTTGAATTCGTTGCTCGAGCGGACGGCTGCTATTGTTTCCCCGAGATGTTGTGTGACCCGTATCACGCAGTCTTCAAACAGATGTTGGCCAAGGATGACCTGGCCTTCCCCGCTCCGCCTTTCAACGAGTTTAAATGGCTTGAGCTGCTGCGTCTTGTCGGCCTCCAGACAGACGTCTCTGTCGAATCTTTTGTTAAGTTTGCCAGCTTAATTGCAGAAGAAGTGGCAACCTCCGGAGCTAGCGAAACTACTTTTGAGAAGTCACGAACGTTGGTGACGCATTTGTTGCGAATGAAGAGCCTGTTGTCTACTTCAATGCTAGATGCGATCGCCGACATTAAATTCATACCAGCGGCACGCGGCAGTTCTATGCTACACAAAATACATCCGCCGGTTCACGAGCTGAAATGTGAAGGTGACAACGATTTCATACCAAATTATATCACGTTTCACGAAGGCATGTTAGAAAGGTACGAATCGCTGGTGTGGACAAGCGCGTACCTGTTGCCGGAGTGGGCAAACCCTTACCGGTTCAGCGAATCTGACATGGCCACCTATGACGGAATGACAGCGGCTGAATACTGGCGAGAAGTGGCTTCCAGGCTGCGCATCCCAGAAAAGCCTCCTATAAGCGTTGTGATTGACCACGTGTTGAACCTGTGCGGTAAAGGACAAAAAAGTTCGCCCGAAGGTCACTCGGAAGACGTGAAGACGTTTATGCGTGCTGATGTTATGAAGAAAACCTACCGCTATTTGCAAACTGAAACGACCGATGCTGACGACGAAACAAGACAGTTGCTTGTCGACAGACTGTCAGACATTGCGTGTGTTGTCTTCGATCTTGGTCGATCTTTCCTCAAACCTTCACAAATCGTCGTCAGCCTTTTTGACGAGGATCAGCTAGCTCCGTACCTCTACCGGCTTCCGTCAGAACTCGGAGACTTCCGCGAGTTATTTGTTCGTCTTGGAGCAACATACCAAGCCACCCCAATCCAGTATGCGAATGTACTAAACAATCTACACCAGCAGACGTTGGATAAACGACTACATCCGAACGAGCTGCGGTTAGCTTTCCGGGCCGTTCGAGGACTTTTCAAGTCTCTCGCACGAACAAAAGAGACGGTCGACACCCTGCTACCCGTCGGTGAACTGTATTTGCCAACTGATCAGAATAAACTTTGTAACTCTGCTGATATCGTGTTTGTGGACCGTGTATCGTGGTCGGACCGCATTTCAAGCATTGACAGAAACTTGCTAGCGAGCCTCCATGATTGTGGTCTCGTTTCAGTAGACGAAAGCTACTTGGATACTCTAGAACTATTGCCGAAAGATATGTGTCCGAAGTCACTGACGGCGGTCGTCAGAGAAACCTTGTGTGAACGATACACCGGGACCCAGGCGGTCAGCTCATTGACCGAGAGACTTCACAGTCAGATCGGATCCAGATCATTTACTGCCGGTCTGATCCGACTCATTCGCCACGAGCACCAGCGCTCCGGACACAAGGTGAAAATGTCAGTGCTGGATGCAATCCGACATCGACTGGAGTGCCTTGAGGTGTACACCGTGGATCGTGTGATTACGCATCTCGTAGACACCGACACTGGACAACCTCTAAGTAACAGCGAGGCAGAGTTGTCGTGCTTTGTGGAACAACACCTAACTTCGACTGACGAAAATTCTGAAACAGTCTACACCATATACATCTCCAAACTGGTCGGTTCTGATAGCGAAGAACTTCAGGCACTTGTGGCTGATGCGGTGAACGAAATCTCGGGCAAATTGCTCAAGAACTCAGTCCACTACATTCGCCCAATGTTGTCGTGTGCGCCACACGCCATCTCGAGGACACTGGACCGTCTGCGCGTGCGTCCCGACCAGGGGTCAGTCACTGACGACGACTTGCGAAGAACAGCGCTGCCCAGTCCCGGATCGTTTGTCCCAGTCGAGGATCACCATCTCCTCCGTGAGGATTTTGAAGAATTTGAAGATGGAGAATATGTCGGATACGAACTCGACGATGAAGCTCAGAATTCTTTGTTTGGCGACATGACACTTTTATACGCTATCATCATCAAAAAAGTATTCTTGAACGGTCAAAATGTAGACGGTGTAAATGAGAAAAAGACAGACGAGGAACGGCTGTTGATAATCAGCGGACGTAAGAATGGTCAAGTGTTGAGTAGTAAGGATTATGATAACCACCGTCATAACGGTGTAGCCAGCGTTCTGACTGAGAGTTATCTCATCAATATTGGCGACGACAGGCCACCAATCGTTGCTCCGTCCACCAGTCTCTACAAGTTCCACCGCGCTGAAGTCTTTTCTGCGTCCACTGGCTCTCCTGGGTTAAAGTTTTCACCGACAGGCTCATCCAAGTGGTCACCTAAAACCTCGGCTTCCGTCTACGACGATCAGTCTGTCTTCGAACCGGTTACTCCAAAACCAATGCAGCTGACAGTGTACAACCAGTGTGCTCGTACGAGCCAAGAACTGCAGACTAATCACTCGCCAGCGAGACGCGGCAGCTCACAGAACGGATGTCCTAAACCAGCTCATTTTGAATTTGACGGAAACGATGCGATGCGTGAAGAATCAGTCAAGCGTGACGTGACAGAGTCGCTGAACGCTGCATGGCAGCTGCCGGAAGCTGAGCGGCGTAAAGTCGTTCGACGTTTGCTGTTGCGCTGGCATCCAGACAAGAACATCGACGACCAAGACTTCGCCACTGCCATAACGCAACACATCCAGACCGAACTGGATCGCCTCGAAGGTAAGACTGGTTTTGACGACGAACTACCGGAAGGCTTCTCTGCAGATCCACGCAATCCGTTCTTTGGCAGCGAGTCGTTCCAACGTAACTTCGCCAGCGCTTTTAAGTTTTACTACGACGAGATGAACAGCCGGGCTCGAGAGCATAGAGCACAACGTGAACGATATCGGGAGAACTTTGCTCGCGAATACGCCAACACTTCGGCGTCGTTTTACTCGGCGGGCTCAAACATTCCTCCGCCAAGCTTCGCCAGCTCCAACCCTCAGCCGGCACAGGCACGGAGATTTTTGCGCCAAGCTCAAGAAGACTTGAGGTCTGCTAGTCACGATCTTGATGCTCCGGAGCCTTCGTATGAATGGGTCACTTTCAAAGTCTACCAGGTATGTTCGCCTTCATACTTCTCTGTCCGTGTGCTTTGTACCACATATACAGAATCTTTGTTACTGCTGCATTTTTGTTTTGTCTGATTCTGTAAGTAAGTAAGTAAGTCTGGATATTTATATGCGGCGCCAGAATCATGAAGACATCTCATTGGCGCCGGGTGGTCGAGAACAGGTGCGACTTCAGTGCCCGCTGTATAGGCCTATGTATTATACATTTTTCTTTATCAAGTAATGAGAGCAACGTGGATTATTATGCAGTTGGAATTGGAAAGCAGACAGTGAATAGGTAAACCACGTCAGTTACTGTCCGTGTTTCTGCTAGCTTGAAGACATAATGATATATTTGTAATATTCAGTGTGAAAAGTTTCATTATTCTAATTTTTATTTTTTTGATTACTCACTACTCGCAGTGAAAAATAAATGAGAACATCGATTCAAAAAATGGTTCTAAAAATTTAAGGTGAAACGCTGTCCGTTATCAAACGCAGTATAAAACGGTCCTGAAGTCGCGAGTTGACAAGGCATAGCGTGAGATTTTGGCTGTCCTGGGTAATGTCTTTTAGTTGTGGTTGATATTGTAGTCTGCTAAGAAAGCACTGAAAGCGGCCCAGCTGTGCATCGATGCTGTTTCTTCGTTCAGTCACGACATCGTGGTGCTGTCGTCGACCATCGATGACGTCGATCTGCAGCGCCTGGCACGCCAGCTTCAGCAGCTGGTCAGCAACAACAGCTGTCGTAAGCTGTACGACCCTGACCCGATTAACTACCGCGTCATACCGCACGACGAACACGACAGACAGACGGCAGCTGATGCCATGAACTGCGCTGCCGACATACTAAAGAGGGTTAACGAACTGATTGAACACTCATTCGATCTTCGGAGATGATAGGCCTACACAGTACACACTCCAGCATAAAGCAGTGTAGAAGGCAGTGTGCTGATCGTTGACGCAAGCTATGGGTTGTGATATTTTGTACAAAGAGGAGGCACCGTACGTGGCAGGTAGGCATCCCTCCCGTCGCTGTATCAAACACCACAACCCAACTATCAGCTATTATCACAGTACTGGTTCACAGATCGTGTCAAGCCATTTAGCATTGATACATAAAAGAAAATGTATTGGAAAGTACAGTCGCCGTTTGTTGAAGGATGAGACAAAACCGAATTAAACTGCTTGTCGATGGTTAACTCTTTAACTGAGGTTGTGGCATGTTTTCGTTTCGTTTCGTTTCGTACGTTAGTTATCGAACGTCTGCGCGTCGGTCTGTGGCGCGAAACAGTGTTCAAAGACTAGTCACGTGACTTGCACGTTCAACGACGTCCTGGTGCGCGGTGGCGTGGACGGCGTGGTAACCGTTGTGATAACAATAACTCTCATTTGCTCAATGTGTTCCGTTTTTAGCCTGTTTTATCAGTTACTATATCCGTGTACGTATCGTCAACAAAGTCTTTAGCGTTATTGTTGATCATGAATCATCGGCTTCAGTTGAAGTTTAAGAAAGATGTGCTGTATGTCCAGATACGTTTCTAGGTGAATATTTTTGTGAATTTAAGTTCGTAACTGCTCTTTTTGTCTCCGAAAACTTTGTGGCTGTTAATTTTAAATCACAGTATACTTCGTTTTGATGCCATGTGCATTATAACATGTTTACCAACAGAAACACCAGGAATAACATTGAAAAACTGTCTGAGGCACAAGACACAAGATGATTGGATTATCGCAATAACGTACGCGAAAATTTTTTGCAGCCTTAAATGTTTGCGATTTGTAAACATCCGTAAAATGTGAAATCGCTTATTTGCCCTCATATTTAATGTGCACACTAGGTTATTAGAACGCCAACATAACTGGATGCGGATTGCGGAGCAGCAGCAGCAGCAGCAGCGTGCAGGCAGCTGCGGCCGGTAATGCGGTACTACTGCGTTCAGTTCGTCCGTTTATCAATGCCTGCTGTAGAGAGGCGCGAGTCTCTAGTTTAGTTTAATTTCACTTTATCTCAGGTGAAACTTCTGATGGTGCATTTCGTTGGTCACTGACGTGTATGAAAAGTCTGTTTTTATTCGTTGAAGTTATGTAGTATTTTTGTCTATAGGCGACTAACTGTGTTACGTTATGTACAGGCTTAGCTGTAAAGCTAATATGTGTCGTCTTATTGAGCCCACGCCGCAGTGTCCTTCTGTTTGTCTGATGCCTGCGACGCGTACTGGTGATGGCGGCGATGGCTTATCATGTCGGCCGTTCGTGCCGCCTGCCTTGTTTGCAACACATTGCAGTAAACCCTACATAACCCTTGGGTGTGTACATCTATGTGTGTATAAACTGATGTGACAGACATGCGAGTTTTACCGCACAAAACTTAAGAAACGTTGTTTTAAGTAACTTATGAGTGTCGAATCGTAGCTATAGCAAACATAACGACATTCAGCTGAACAGAGTTTCTGTTTAAAACTCGTAATTTTATGCTCCAGCTAAACCTTTTAAAATCAATGAATGTAAATGTAAAACGATTTAATAAATGAATTCAATCCAAAGAATCATTTGACTGTGAATTATTTTGGGCATAATGTCTTATTTGTTACCGTCACACCACGTTCCGTGTGCGACTATATTGCTCTGTGTTAAATGTCTGCGCGGTGAATTACGTCATTTTGATATTTTTATCGTTTCATCTTCGTCTTCGTTTGTAATTTTGTCCAGGTGATATTAACATGTGTCTATAATTTTTGCGATGCGGTTGTGGTTACAGTATCTTTCTTTGCTAGTAGCTTCAACGTCGGCCGTCAGTGTTGATTTGCGAAAGCTTTCTACGTCTCGTCTCTCACTTCTGTCGTCGCATAAGACGAGTGGCAGACAAGCGCAGTTGTTTCTTGTATTATTGAATTAATCCATTGTTTTTGTTGTTGACTATTGTGTACAGCAGAGAACGATGCAGTACTGTGCTTCATCTTTAACTTAATGCGTTTTAGTGCAGCGGAAAGCGCTAAGTATAGTCTAGGCAGCGTGGTGTGGTTTTAACGCAAAGTGTTCTAGTACTATTTTGTTGTTTTTACTGAAACTGCTACTCAAATGCACTGCAGTGAAATGCGTGTACATGTGTGATTGAGCCGGTGAATTTCTTCCGTCATCGTATTGAAATCCAAATCATCATCAAAGGGCAGTTCACTGTATGTACAAAATCACGCTTGTAATGCGATGACGAACTATAGGCTGTTTGCTTGCAGTTATTTATCCAAATTGTCTTTCAGTGTTTAATAAAGAGATGGAAGTGAAGCATTCATTCTATCTATACATCTGACCCCAAGTGACCCCAGCAGCCTGTAATGTAGCCTGTACGCTCTGTCAACCTTGGCAAGCAAGTTTCTCTGTTTGACTAATAAGGCAAGGTACGTGGATATATATAGCGCCCTAGACGACAAGTTCTCGTCCTCAAGGCGCTCAGAAATGGATCACACAGTTTAAACTGCAAACAACACCATGCCTGCCTTTAGCCTTCGTTCGCGTTCACCAGGTGGCGCCGCCACGGACTGTGATGATAACATCTAGTAGCAGCTTAATTACTATTCATTTATCGACCCTGAAAGGATGAAAGGCGGAGTTGACCTAGTTGCCTGAGCCTGACCTATAGCGGACGGTTTACCCACATAAGTGGTCATCCGTCAGCTGTAGGTCGAGCGCAGGACAGGGAAACATCGCCGGTTAAAGACCATCGTTCTACCGCTGAGCCACGGAACCAACTGACCAATATAACAATAACAATCTTATAGCTAAATATGGCTATTGGTAGATTACCGGAAGAGCCGCAAAGGCCCAAAAACACTGACTGCCTTACAGAAATGATAAGCATTATTAATAATCCGTGCTATCAAAAGAACAAGAAAACACACATAACAGACGCTATTGCGGAATGTGACAAAGTACCGTAGTGGATCGTTGCCATCGTAAATCATTGAGATATACTTACTTCGGGTTTTTGAACCCCGACGTTGTCCTCCACGCTTTGAGAGCTGGAAACGCCACTGATCTGCTGCACCTCGACAAATCGATGGTACATTGCCAGCTTGGTCCATGTTGCCGATGTGCGCGACTTGTGCACGTGAACTGATGAGTATCTGCAGCAATACATCGGCTATGTGGGTAGGCTGGAAGCTGCATACAGGCTTTCTCATTCAGCTTACAGGTGCAGTTAATTCGAAGTTGTTCGAACTAAGTCCTGTCGTCACCAACACAACACTGAAAAGAAGGATACGAAATTACAAGAATGTTGATGCGTGTAAACAAAGTTTTGTAGTCAAGGCCTCAACTCAACTCTCGAGGCTAAGGCCATCGATGTTCACAATATAGGCTATAATTTAACCCGACTAAAGCAGATTACATTGGACTGGAATGATTATTGTCATTCGACTTCATTTCGATACACACAGTTGTACTAGTCTATACTATTGTCTGTTGACAAACTGAACTTTAGCAGTA
>Ga0209149_1002619_pt1 | contig 10229 bp, 8 predicted proteins | sample WorMetTyACAVOLI2_FD_187423 | JGI IMG/M metagenome (GOLD analysis project Ga0209149, IMG submission 187423) | Marine gutless worms symbiont microbial communities from Max Planck institute for Marine Microbiology, Germany - Olavius algarvensis... ... | reverse complement strand
AGCCTATTTGATTTCATCCAGGTCGCAATGTCATCAGCACATTCCGTGACCTGCGATGAAAGTGCATCCACAGCAGCAGGCGGACACGAGCCGTATACCTGCGTATCATCGGCGTAAAGATGCGGCAACAGACCATGGCGTTCAATCAGCGAGATCAGCTCCACGGTGTACAAGACGAACAGAACTGGTCCCAGCACAGAACCCTGAGGCACACCGCAGATGAGATAAACGATGGTTGATCGCGCAGACCCGCGGCGTACATACTGATGTCGGCCTGACAGGTAGGACTGAAACCATCGATGAGCACTGTCATCAATGCCAAAAGTTGTCTGCAGCCGCTGTAGCAAGATCGCATGATCGACCGTGTCAAAGGCCGCTGATAAATCCAGAAGGATCAGGGCGGCTGTATCACCACGGTCGACAGCCTGTAGTATGTCTGACAGCACCTGCAGAACAGCGGTTTCAGTCGAGTGTCCCTGGCGGAATCCAGATTGTAACGACGGTAGAAGGTCAGCGGAAGACAGGTACCCCATCATCTGACGGACATGTAGATCATTAGAATGTCACAAAACATGAAAGCATTAAAATGACAACTAGGCTAATTCAGAGCGTTCTGGAAAGTTTGGCAAGTGACGGCCTTATCTTAAATTTTATTTTATTTTAATTTTTTTTGGGGGGGAGGGGCACAAGGGGGGAGGCGGCAGAAATTTCACTCTGTGCCCCCTCCTGCTCCCCCCCCCCTTGGAACCGCCCCTGGCCTGAACCATTAGACGCGGGAGCACCTGCCCCCTCATTTTTTGTGTGGAGGGGCACGATGAGGGAAGGGTGGGCACCACAAAAATGTTGAAATTTGGATACTACAGATTTCTGCATATTAATAACAGTGAAATGAGAACTGGCCGACGGAAAATTAAAGTGCATTAATTTTAATTAACCCGTTAGAGCGCAAAGGCAATTATAGTGATACATCGAATAACATGAAGTTGGTAAACTGGCCGTTGATGGGTGAGCTGTTACATTTGGTACAGCGATGAGTGGACTGGGCGAGGCCGCAGCCCGCCCAGGAACCTCGCTGTACCAAATGTAACAAACCCACTCATTAATTAACGTGCCAATCTCCGTATTGCTGTACAATGGTCTATTGCTCTGCTGTATTAATGTGTCCATTAAAGGGTTAATAAACAATAGCAACCATTCAAAGATAATATCTTTCTTGCATGGCGGCAGCAGATTGTCTATTATCTATGCCCAACTGTGCCACTGCACACACAAGTAAAATTCGTAGTGTTTACTTATTTACTATGAACGCAATAACATTGTCATTTTAGCAGACGCAGGAAAAATTTTCATGATATTTTTGGAAGGAGTAGGATTAGAATGTGGGGTTCAGGCATACCACGGTTGGGAAAGAAAAATGCGTGAGAACAGCGGGGTCGAGGCCTGAAGGGTCGAAAGCAGGGGCGATGTCTTCGGCAGGCGACAACCAGCCCCCATGCACCAGCTAGGGAATCTAGGGGAGCGCTGTAAGCTCCCCCAGCGTGGTCTGGGGCAGAGCCCCAGCTAAAATCGAATGTGATGCATTTTGGCCTTAAAATCTGGTATCTGGTGGCAACAGTTTTATAATGATTTTCGTGAGAATCAACTGACCAAATTTTCGTGCAGTTTACACATTAAAGGCAAAATTATGCGTAACGTCACAGAAAAATAAATGCGTGAGGTAATATTTTAGCTTGCGGAAATGCGTGAGTTAAGTGAAAATGGGTCTCACGCAAGATGTGTGGATTGCCTGCGTCGGTCCGTCGTCCGTCTGTCTGTTCGTCCGTTGTCTGTTTCGTGATCATATCTTGAAAACTAAGCGGGTAGACCCTTACGCTACAACTAGGCCTACATTGTGTTCAGAAAAAGCCACTTCTGTTTTCTTGCATAAATCTTACACGTATCAACCGATTGAAGTGAAAACGTCAGGTAATATAACTGAGAGAATAGCCAATCTATACATCTGAAAACAATGTGTCTCTTCGTTAAATATTCTTTGTTAGTGGCGGTGTAATGAAGACGTTAAAACTGCCGTTAAAGGAATAAGATTTACCGTTGAAGATCAATATTTAATTAAATGCTCATGGATAAATAAAAAATGTATGAAGCAAACCGCTTTCTTAAGATGTCTCCTGATACAGAGGATACAAATCATACAGTTTTAGTGGGTAAAAACTAGAGGCCGACCGAATTTCGGCTACGGCTTCGGTTACGGCGCCGAAACTTCCTCTAAAATGACTTTCGGCCCTGTTTCGGTTTCGGCCAACGTGGTTGCGGCCAAGTTTCCGCTACGGCCGTAAGTGGAACCTGGTTTCGGCATGCTGCCGTAGGTTGGCAGCCCTACTGTCCGGGCCGTCACTGAAGTGGCTCAGGGTTTGTAATATGGCCGCTGTCTCGTCGTCCGTCCGCCAGTGGCCATACACTGGACATGTTGCAGCTCATATCTTTCTCCTGTCGAAACCGACCATATCGTAGCCGCGCTGTTGTTGTTTATCTGTTGCAGTTTGTAGGTATAGGACACCATGATAGAAGAATCACTTTATCATAGATTCGGTTTTGGTTGCGGCCGAAACTCGTCATAGGGTTTCGGCGCCAGGTTCGGTTATGGCCTTGTAGTCATTTCTCAGTTACGGCCTGGTTTCGGCTACGGCCGAAACTGATAGAAACGGTTTCGGTCGGCCACTAGTAAAAACATTTAACGGAGAAAATGACAGCAGTTGCATCATTGATTCGTGTTCGGGTTATGGTCGATCACACACTGTCCACTCTCACTGCAAAAATCAACAAAGTTAAAGATCTCGCACTGATATTTGATCAGTGTCTTTAGCCGACCAAACCATCTTCTGTCAAAAAGGATCTTGAGCAAGCGCTTTGCTACATTATTTTTTACTGACTCACATCCATTTAATGAGATAGCTGAGTTTCTTGTTTAGCCTGGAGTAAAAGAATGAAAGAGTGATGGATGACGGAAATAAATAGAATGAATATAAAAAAACTGTCATGACTGAAATCAAATGAATGTCGAGGAGACGGATTACTATGCTGAAAAAGTTGCATTGTTAACGTGTAAAGAACGCCTAATTGAAAACAGTGACGTTAACTCGTCAGTATAGCACATAAGACAATCGCTGCCCTTGTCACGTGCGTATGCGAGACGTGTAGGAATCAATTGTTTCTGTTACTGGTGCTGTTGCTGCAGCAGCAGCAGATACTGAGACAGGATGCGATTGATGTTTTCTCTACGACACCGACGGCGTCACAGCCGACACCGGCGCCAGATTCTCATTAGATAAGACTGTAAACGATCTAACCACCATAGTTGCTGGACCAGTGGATAACAGTGGACAGTGGACAGCGAACAGTTCGCTGCATTAGTGGGTATCCTCAGAAGATCCTGAAGATTATTTTGCTCCGCTGTTCAATATAATTAATCATTAGACTTACTATAAAACATGTCCGCCGTGAATGTTCAGTTTAATGACGAAATTTTACTACTGCTGAAAGAAAACTGCAGATTTATCCACTCGCTACCAAAGCATTAAACAACAACTGATTATGGGGCTAATGCGTACCCTACAAGTTTATCTCTGCTATGATGTGTACTACTTGTTATTGCGTTTTTGTGATTTATTGTTGCCGTCGACTTCAACAGGTTCGTTTGCGATGACACGTTAGTTTTTGGTGGGGTTAGGTGTCATTCCAGAAGGGGAATCCTGGGTGCATAGAAAAACTTGAATATGTTGATGCACCACTAGAAACTTTACTCCATACAAAGGCATAACAATCGTTTTCAAAATTACAATGCTTAATAGCGTTTCCGTTCTCACAAAGTCCACAATTCCAAGCGTACGTGACAAATAGACAAACAGTAGGCCCTACACTTTTACGTAGACTCGACATAAGTACGATCCTAACCAAACTGGTTAGGTCACTACCTAACTTTTTTCTGATCGTTCAGTAATTTCGCCGCTGTGTACTTTTGATAATTTGTGGGAAAATGCCCCCTCAAGGATACATGCATTATAGTTTGGTTGTCTGTCCACCGTAAGCGACCAAATTAAACAGCATAAACGATTTATATAAACATGCATAAATGCTGAAAATTTCGTAAAAATCGTGCAAATGATTCGCCTCAGGCGCAAATTTATGGATAAAATTCCAAATTTGGACGCATTTTGGCTGTAATCCCACATTTCTGCACGGATAAAGTTGAAATTCGGTTGAGGTCAACGGGACAGTGCGTTCCTCCATGCCAAATAAGTGAGATCGTAAACTCGCGCGAAACATTTAATCTATCATGCTTCCGTCATGGATACTACGGAAACTGGAATTTTAAGGCTTTTAGAAGCCTTAAAAAGCTTCCAGAAGCTTTAGAAAGCTGCAAAAAAGTTTTGGAAAGCTTTAAGAAGCATTAGATGCTTTTGAAAAGCTGTACTAAGCGCGTCTGATTCGTTTGGCGACTTGGCGCTATACAAATTTTGTTAGTATAGTAGTAAAGTTAAAAAGCTTTAATAAGCTTTAAAATGATTTAAGAAGCTTTAAAAAGCTTTAAGAAGCCTACAGCCCAGGGGTTACATCGCAGAATGATTCCGATTTTTCCATGTAGTAATCGACGGTCCAAAGGGGTGCCTTTCGGCAGCGGAGTTTTCCTGCGACTTCTGGTAGGGGAGCTGGTAACCCCAAACTTGTCCAACTTTTCGCCTATGGCAAATGGCTATACCCATGTACACTGTGTTCCAAAAAACACGTGACCACGGTTTCGATGATAAGTTGAACTATAACTGCCCATTTACAAAGATTTTTGGCATACTTATTACTAAGACTATAGGCCATCGACAGGTATTTTTAGTTTTCCACGTCTCACCTATTCCGTGCAGCTACTTTACCTTGGGAAACTGTCGACACCTAAATATCACGAATTTAGCCTTAAAGTGCTGATGATTTTCTTAATGCTACAATATATGATATTAACTGCAAAACTATCACCATATTATTTTACTTACTTATTATTCAACTTATGGTTTAGAAGAGAACAATAACAAGATATTGCAGACGATAAGGTTGTTTATCAGCGAGTGGGATGAGAGATGCTATTGGCTTCAGACAACAGCTGAGCACGACATTGTTTGAAGCATTTAAGCTGGAGATCACGGTGAATTATCCTGTGCACATTTGAACAGAGAATAACAGTTTCATACAAAATCTCACGAGCTGATCGGTGCCTTTTTGGCTTGTCCTCCTGACTGAGCATAAGGTCCTCCACTGCTACGAGACGAACGCGGTCTATCGCTGCCTGGTTGCCGGACAATTGTACCCGTCTTGTGGATTCTCTTAAACAGACTGTTGATGCTTCCAACTTTCCAACCATTGTCAGGAAATTCACTCATCGTTCTTTGTGCACCATACCGTTTTGACAGATAGAAATTTTAAATCAAAATCTCATCTTCCTGTGAAATTTTCATGATTTTGTTTAATTTTTTTACAGATATTTAGGTCGCAACAGTTTCCCAAGGTAAAGTAAGTACATGAAATAGGTAAGGTGGGACAATAAAAAGTCCGTCGATGGCCTATACTCACACTGATAAGTGTGCCAAAAATTGTGGCAAACGGACAATTTTGTTTCAAGTTATCGTCGAAGACGTAGTCACGTTTTTTTGGGAACACAGTGTAAAATGCTACTACACGACGCGTCAGAACTGGACCAAAGATGTCTGAAAACGCGCAATTCTAATGACGGATGTACTTTCCCACCAAATACCTTCGCCTCTACCCCCGAAATCACCCTAAAACTCCATTTTGGGGGACCTTCAATGCAAAACCTATTATAGAGATAGTTCTCCGTAAGTCACGCGTCAGTGGAGCTATGAAGATATAGGCAAGTACTTGGGGTGTGTCAAACGTTTTCCGCTAGGGGGCGTCTGGGGGGTGCAGCGCCCCTAATGTGAATTTGGGACCCCTCTATTATCTCGGAAACTACTAGAGCTAGAAAGTTGAATTTAAAAATACCATTAGATATGGTAAAGTACCCGCTTTGAGTACAAAAATTATTACATTATACGATACAACATGAGGGCGGCCGCCATTATATCATTCATTATTCATTCATATACACTTTCAACAAATGTCTATATCTCCGGGGCAGACTACGGCTAACAACTACAAGACGGCTTTTAGCCTACATGTCGTCGAGAGCGCTAGCGACGACTACAACTTCTAGTTTGGGATGATTCCGGTGGTGACACTTTTTGCCAAAAGTGCGAAGGCTGTGGTCTGAAGTCGGTCATGAAATCGCTACTTCGTCAGGTTAATAGTTCCGGAGATATTGCGATGTATAGATTTTGGCGTTTTGGCTTGAAACTGCCTATTCATGCCCCTTTTTGGGGTGTTTTTTAGCATATTTCCCCATATGACGTTACCCATCGCCATGACCCCCCCCCCCAAAGGACCTTCCTTTGGCCGAAACACGTCGTTTGAGCCATTCAGCGTAAGAATCAGTGCGACGGTTCGACCTGGGCGCGTGCGCGAGAAAAAATACAGGATAACAAAAGTCACAATGTGTTATATTCCGTTTGGGGGAAGCCCCCACTGGACCGATTCGACCCAAAAGTTGCACACAATCACGTGTGCCAAGTTTCACATTGAAATCTTTATGGGTTATATTACAGGGGGTCGAATTTTCGATTTTCCTATTGATTTTTGTATGGACCATACAACAATGCAGCGCTGCCTGTGATCGGTGCTAAGTGACGTCCCTGTGGACCAAAAACGACTTTTGGACAACTGAGTAAACGAAATATCGGAATGCTGCTCTACAACCAGTCGGGCCGGTAAAAATATGCATATACAGTGTGTCTCATAAAAACCGGACCGATTAATATCAATCAATCAATCAAAACAAATTTGTACAGCGCCATGCGTCTCAAGCGAATCAGAGGCGCGCATACTGGCGGACACTAGGCCGACTGTTTACGTTCACTATATGTAATATCGAACAGTTCAGTTTTTAAGATACCCCTGAACGAGCTAAACAGTTCAGCAGATCGACACTGATATGACAGCGAGCGAGTTCCAAACTGAAGGGGCGCTGATGCTGAAAGCTTTCACCGAGAACGCTAACGCCATCCGCGGTCCAGACAGTAACAGTTTGTCCGATGATCGTAATGTTCGGGCTGGCCGGTAGTCTTGCAGGAAGTCAGAGAGGTAAGCCGGTTTGCTGGTGGAACGTGTCTTGTAGGTGATGACAGCAACCTCGTAGGAAATCCGCTGTCGAACTGGCAGCCAGTAAAGCTGACGACGCGACTCGGTGGCACTGGCTGACCGAGGGGTTTGACAAACTGTCAACGAATTTTGCGCCACCTGCAGCCTGTTGATGATCTAGACCGACGTGCCGTGCAGCACGTGACGTAACTTCACCAATTCACAACGCCCTAGGCCTAACTATTATTTTGGCAGAGGTAGACCTTATGCGTTATTCTCAATTGACAACGGTAAAAGTTTTTAACTTACTATAGTTAATCCAACAGTTCGTGCGCGGACAAATCGATTTAAAAATTCGTTTTTACCTTATTCCCTGTCTAACTATCAGTGACAGTCGTAATATTTTATTTTATTGCTTACTGTGTGCCTGTGTGTGTCTGTATGTGCGATTGTTTAATCCAGCTTTTGGCGGCCAAAACACAATAAGTGTTATGTTAAATTGGCTTAGAATCAGCTGCGTGGTTTTTATAACAATTGCATCGACTTGACACACGAACAGCGAATTTCTGGGCTGGCTTCGAACAACGTATCATCGGCAGGGGAATAAACGAGTGGAAAAACGATTCTGGGGCTGCGTCAAGGCCGAAAGACAGCACTCTCGACACGTGTTGTGTGTAACTTTTGATACCGAAAAACATTTTATTATTCCGATAGAAACACTGTTTGTTTAAAAGATTTAACTTATTCTGTTCATAATGCAGCATAAACTGTGGAATGACGCGTAGTTAAGGACTACTATGGTAACTGCCTTCATGTGGTACACTGCTGCAGACACAACTGTATTCTAACATTGTGGTTTAATCAAGAATACTGAACACAGATTATTTCTGAAATTTTATTTAAATTAAGGACCCTTTGATCGAGTTATATTAAAATGTCGTAGGGTCCGGTTTTTAGACACAGGCCGTCAAGTCGCTCCTGTTGCTATGGAAACCACGCAGTTGGTTCTAAGCCAATTTATAAACTTTTTAACGTAGTCAGTTCAGAACTGAATAAAGGCTGTCTGTACAGACTCTACCAAAAATAATTAGTTATGTCATATTAGCGGTCCGGGTTTTTTTTAGACACAGTGTATATTCCCGAAATCGGTGAGCTGACACTGAGATAGTGGGCAAGAGGTTTTGACGGGAGTCAACGCCGTATCAAATGTGAACGAGGTTTCATAGTCGGATCGTTCCTATCTACGAGATAGGAACACTTGTAACACTCGAGAGGAGAGAAGAAGAGGAAAAAGTTGAGACGGATCAGTAGAACGGTTAGCCAGTGCATTGATTAACTAGTGCGAGACTGGCAGGTGAACAGTAGGTCGCGACATTCGACCGCACGAGGGCGCCATCGACGACAACTGATCAGCTCTGTGCTGCCAACGACAGTCGCAGACAAAATAGCATCGCAGCGTTTACAGCAGCGTTTTAAGCCGTGTCTACATCGGCCGCTGTGACTCGAATAAAGTCGACGTCGGCAGCCGTGAACTCCGAAATGTTCAGAATTCAGGACATCGAGTCGAGTCGAGTGGTTTGGTTGATTAGATCAGTCCTGCGCCTAAGTCATATCGTTGCTATCACATACGAGTAACGTAAGTAAACGTAAAAATGGTTAAAATGGAAAAAGTGTTTCTCGTCAGAAATTATGCACCGTTAATCGAGTTTTTTGTTTAAACTTTTAATACATGGAAAATAATTTACAGACGGTGCTTTCGATAACATGTAAAAATATTTGCTAAGCATAAATTATTAAAAAGTCAGTTACAACAACGACGTCGTCGACGACAATAGTTTCCCTCTAATTCTCTGTATTTACCATAGCCTGTTTAAAGACCCATGGTCTGACTACAACCCCGAAAGGCCATAATTCTTCTGAGCACACCTTTTTGGCATATGGTACAAACACATATAATCGCGTTGTATTGAACTTTCGGGGCTGATCAGTGTCTCGGCTGACATCATAACAGCTGACAACAGTAATACCCTTGGACTTAAAAAAGTCAGAAACCATTGTAGCAGTTACATCAACAGCAAGACGGTTCACACAAAATACGGTTTTCTTTGCTACACCCTAAAAGTTTACATCAGTAACATTACTACCAAAGACTGTTCTTTGTCTCTTGTTCTTCGGCTTTATCTGCGAGACCAGCTGGTACTTGTTCGTCGTCGTACTATTGGAGTTTGATGCACTGGTATCACTGACGACTTGTGAAACTGCTGGCTGTCTCACAGCGGCTGCATAGCCTGACCCACTAGACATGCTTGGAGCATGCTTTTGTTTCCGCTGCATGCTTGCCTCCTTCAGCACCAACTGGCGACACTGTAGGCTCATTCACATAATATATGTCTTTCTTGTCGCTCGAAATTGCAGAATTCTTGTCAATATATTTATCACGAGATTGCAAATAACCATGAAAACGCTCCTGATCACACTCCGTGCACAGAATGAGGTCTCTTCACCAACTTTGACTGAAGCGTCATTCTTTTTCTTCGGACAGGGTCCATCGGGTAGGCCTTGACAAAGCGGCATGGTTGCGTCAGTTCCTCTCGCAGCTTAGCTAAGCTATTCTATGTTAATGTTTACTTTTGAATTTCTCTCGCTTAATTAACTCGTTTTAAATCTAACAATTCGATAATATTTTGGTTCAATAGTCAGTTTTTGTAATTATCTACACACAGGTCGTATCGTTTCATCATCTCACTTTGTTTTTAGTACTTTTTAATACATCGATTGTTTTTCAGGCTTCTCACAGTTTCGTTCACCATGCATTTCTACTGTCTAATGATAACATATCTCATTTCATCATCATCCCTTCACTCTTCTACGTCATCTTCTCACACTCATCATTCTGACGCTTTCCCGTATCATACCGCCTGCCAAGAACACTCCTACTTAACTCGTACCCCATCTCCTTTCTTCTTACTCCTTACTCGTCCGCGCACTCTGCACTG
>Ga0209149_1002618_pt1 | contig 10230 bp, 5 predicted proteins | sample WorMetTyACAVOLI2_FD_187423 | JGI IMG/M metagenome (GOLD analysis project Ga0209149, IMG submission 187423) | Marine gutless worms symbiont microbial communities from Max Planck institute for Marine Microbiology, Germany - Olavius algarvensis... ... | reverse complement strand
ACCAAACACTATTTTGCTAACAGAGTTATCAATGTATGGAACAGTCTTCCAGACACTGTTGTCACGGCGCCTAGCTTGCTATCATTTCGTCACCAGTTGGCTAAATTTAATTTGAGTAGTTTTTGTATTACTTTTTAATTTTTGATTTTTTTCTATATATTCTCTTTTGTGTTATCACTGTGTATTGTGCTCATTGTTTCTACGTATTTTCTATGTATTTTATCGGTGTTAGTGGCCTTCGGGTCCTTCCGTTATTAATAAATGGATGGATGGATGGATTAACATCATTAACCCATGAACTTCAATCAAGTGATGATCCCTGCGGCAGCTGTTCTGGATACTGTTGGGCGTTACTGTAGTGTGTGGTAGTGTGGTAGCGCATATTAGAGGCGTGTTCGCGATGATGCGATATACAAATCCATATTTATTATTCATTTTACTTTACTTACTTTACTAATTCTTTGGCACAGCGGTAATATTTTCGACTGCTACAGAATCGTCAAGGTCACCGTACTTTTTGGTATCGCAATACTACCAACACTACCGCCATTGTGACAGTTCCTGTTAAATACTGTGTGCTGAAATTCCTGTTATTATTATTATAATTATCATTATTATTATTACTGCGATACTTGTCACGATATTTGCTAACATGTTCACACTTTCCGCGTACGTGCCGCGAACCGTAAATGACCAGTTTTAGTAGTTTTGAAAGTCGTTAAGTCACTCTCGTCCTTTCTTTGGATCTCCAATAGGCCACAGTAGATTCATTCCTTTGTCGGCGTCAGTCATTTCGCCGAGTTTCGTGAAAAGCGGCCAATGTTTGTATGAGAAATGCTAATAAATCTCTTAAAATGTCCTATTCTGCAATGCTGAGCGAAGTGGAAAAGTGATCCAGCTTTGAAACCAATAAACAGTTCGAATAAAAAACACAAACTCCTTGGCGGTGATAACAACGGACTGATTGATTGATTGATTGAACATAGATTATAGCAACCGAACATAGACAGTGTCGACATTTATAATGCTGCAAGTCAACAGCTGTGGGATTTCGTCCCGACGAACTTGATCTTTTGCTTTCGCTGTTGAATGGCTGCACATTATACATGTATACACGATGTGTTTAGCAGTGTTGCCTAGCGGGCGGATACTCTACACTTCTGGCGGTCTGAATAATCCACAGCTGCTCGTTACTTCGTAAGATTACGATCGAAGCCAAACAGCATAAAACTGTAAAGCGGTTGACGCCGCTCACTAGCGATGCATTGGTCTCTTGACGTTGATAATGTGCTGCCGATTTACGTGCGCTCGGCTCCAAGTCCACAGTCCACTCAACCACTGTGTGCCTGGCTTCACCGACTGTAATACTCGAGTACGCAGCGGCAGTCTGTAGAAAGCAAGACGGATGTGAACAGTCGAGCTGCAAACGGATTGGGCTGCTGAGCGTGCAGTCAAACAAGAAGAAATGAAGTGAACGCCGCACTGAGATCTTTCTTCATTGTTAGCGAGTTCATTACAAACCGTCCGACCGTAACTTATTGCCTGCTGGCGCTCTCTATCTGGGTATTACTCTCACAGCCCGTCGTAGTGTGTCGACAGTAAGAATACGTTACGGTTTCCGCTGTAATACGATGTACAGCCTGCGAGATTGCACTTGCAACGTGGCACGCTTTGAGTCTAGCTGACTAATCCTCTAATAATTTTATCATAACTTGCTAAAAGACTTAATTTCTTGATTATTATTTGTAGTTATCGAAGAAGCTGGAGTTAAACTGTTTATAATAATTTCCACTTTTGCAATTTGCAAATATGATTTCTTTCTGCTGAAGGAACTGCAGTAGGGTCTAGAAGTCTAATAATAATAATAATAATAATAATAAGTCCACTCAACCACTGTTGATAATAATAAAATAATAATAATAATAATAGGCCTATTTCCGTAATTTTTGCTAGAAGATGGAGGTAACGAGGCTTAAATTACGGAAATAATAATTATTATTATTATTCGTCCCGCGCACTTTAGCCAGCAAAGAGCGCTTGACTTGTGTTATGTCGGTCTTAATTTTTTATTAAGGCGTCGCTGGCGACAGCGAGAGCGCCTTAATGTTTCGAGGCTGACCATCTGTTCGTCTGTCTGTCCATCGCCAAAATGCGTAGAAAAACTCGATTTTTTCAAAAACTAAGCAGTTTAGAGCTATCGTCTCTTTTGACCAACTATAGGAAGTCATACGTGGGCTTTCGGAAGAACCCATTATTGGACCCCTAAAATTCAAGATGGCGGAGATCCGCCATCTTGAATATCGTGAAATCGCCATATTTCAACGAAAATTCATCCAATTTCGATTTTGTACACAAATGCAGAGTTGGAACTCGATGACAGTCACGTGACCAAATATAAGAATTTTTAAAAATTCAAGACGGCGGACGGCCGCGATTTTAAAAATCGTTTTTGGCCATAACTCAGCATCCGATTGTCCGATTTTAGTGAAATTTGTGCGAGGAAGCAGTTTTTCACAGAATTTCTGTAATAGGACAGATACCACAATTTCTACAGAACGTATTTTTTTGTTTTCCTAATGAGCTTGAGTTTCGGCGAGCGGCGGCTTTCGTATCGTCAACGATACACTTGTTTTTTTATTTTTTTTATTTATTTTTATTTATTTATTTTTTTTAATTTTTTTTGCTCGCGATATGTCCAACTTCCAAGACCACCGACAACGCTCCAATCTTCACCAAATCTTCCAGGAAGATGGCAAATTGGCTGCAAATTGGCTGCAAATCCTGCAATAGAAAAGCTAAGTTTTTGGTTTCTGAACTCTTTAGGGAGTGGGAGCAATGGAAGTTAAAAAGATCACTTTCGCTTCGGAACCAGTTTCACAAAATACAACATGGCATTAAAACGGGGTTATATTAATCAAAAACGAAGCTTTCTTGTTTTGGCCACATAATTTCTCTGCCAAACGTCGAAAACCGCGCGGGACGGCCGAGATCTTTTGGTGCATTTGGTGCATTTTTTGAGCATGGAAGCGCTGGACTCACAATTGCCATCGGGCAGTATTAATCGTCTAGTGAGTGACAGCCCAAGAAATGCTGTTTGCCGGTTTAGTGTAGCAGTAACACGTTCCGGCTGATGAACGTAGTTACTGTACGCTAGGCCCGGTTAGTGCCTAGGTGGGTGACCGTTTTGGACGGGTAAACCACTTCGGCGGGGAGCCAGGCACCCAGACCTACTCAGCCTGAGCTTCCCCTCTGTGGCAGGCTAGAATAAGTACCTGGCGAAAGTCGGGGAAGTAAACAGGCATACCGCGTGATACACTAGCCCGTATTCGTGGTCTCGCAGTGTTTGCTGATGCCTAGCTGGTGGCTGGCTAGCGGAGATCAGCGTTGACTTGCGGGAAGCGGTAGCGCATCTGAGGCGTGACGCGACGATGAGCTATACAAAGACACCGTTACTTTACTATTTTACGTTACCGTACAGAAAGTATTACGAGTATCATGCGTCTGGAGTATACCATAATGGAAGACGTCTAATGGATCTAAATGCCTATGCGAGAAGGACGAAATGACTGATATACACGTTGAACGAACATGGTGGGTTTTCGTTGCTGAAATCAGACACTGTTTAATGTTGTTTCTATCACATTGTGTTATGGGAGGCTGACGATGATGATGATGATGTGATGCTGGTGCTGGTGCTGATGCAGGCAGACTTTGCGTCGATACACGTGACATCGTCATCAGGAGGCGGTGCTGTCGTCGACATTCGACTGAACAGACAGGGAAACAACGCTATTCAGTAAGCAACTTCGCACTAACCCTCTAACGGGCACTCTAAAACCGCAGAGCATTATACAGCAATACGGTGATTGATATACTGGCCGTTGATGGGTGGGCTATTTTGGTACAGCGAGGAGGGGACCGGGCGGGCTTCTCCCCCGCTCAGTCCCCTCCTCTTTGTACCAAATGTAACAGCCCACCCATCAACGGCCAGTGTAGCCTACTAACTTCATATTGTTCGATGTGGCGCGGTCTGTCTGTCTGTCTGTCACACTCATACGCTGATATGTGTCGAAACTACCAAACACGTCATAAAACTTAGTAGCCCCATTACTCTCAGTTTTGTCTTGCAAATAAAATGGCAAAATTCCTTCAAAGGATGCGTTAAATACAGGCGGGGTATAAAACTTGGCGATTTTCGACCAATATATGGCTATATCTCACTTAGAAGTTCTACAAGATAGGGACCGTACCGTTACTATGGATAGGAATTCATACAAATAACGCCATTATTGAATATCTTTAGTGACTTTCAACGTCATTTTAGTTAGGCAAATTGTAAACCTTTCTAAACCCAACATATCTGAAAATGTAGCACGTACCAACAAGGACAGTAGCTGAATGCGAACAATTTAATGGACGCGAGAAAAAGAGTTGGATCAAAATAGTAAATTACGACTTATCGCGTGTTAATAGAAAAGTTCGGAATTGAAATATTGCACTGGATAATACGCTGCATTTAAAGCGAAGTCATTTAATGACTCAGTATCGCGTTTCCCGTGGATGCAGCGACAGCAGTGACGTCAATAAAACACGAGTCGTGAACGGCTTGCTGTGTAACACCAGACCACCTGCAGCCATCGTCAGCTACTGGTCATTTTTTGAGTACACATAAATACCCAAAAGCAACCTATATATACGGCTACATTTTCTTTCTTTCTTACCTATTTACTACAACGCAAACTATATGCAGCTTTGTATCTCTTCAAAGTCCTCGTAGTACTGGCTACTCTTTGAAAATCGCTGATCGGTCATTTCAACATGCTTTACCTCGTCTTTGGAATACACTTTGCGATTAATATTGTCCTTTACCGAAACGTAGCAACTATCAAGATATGTGTCGCTGTCTAGCAATTTGACGTCTTTTAGTTCCACAGACCCCAGTGTTTGTCGCGCGTCATATTGATATAGCGATTCTGTCTGTCCGTTCGTCTGTCTATCTGCCCGTCTGTCCGTCACGTTCCCGGTATTCTATGGAAACAGTTTCTTCACCACACTTGCCCAATCATTCTAGTTTTATGGGTATCAAACTCAAACATCTTGGCGAAATTCCAACAGGGTTATATACCCCTTTTGGGGGTGCTAAGTACAGGTGGGAATTTCGCGATTTTCAACAAATAACTCGCAATATCTCGCAAACGATACAAGATAGCGTCATAGTTACTATAGAAGGCGAATAGAAAACCACGCCCAAGCTTTCGAATGGCACCAGTTTCAATGACCTTGAGTGACCCTTAACCTAAATTTCAAGGTCACGGGGTTACTATTGCTGCCCTCGACGTATTGTGTGCGCAGCTGACGCGCGATCTGTTTGTGATAGCTAAGTTCTTGTTTTCACTTTGTCTCGTTCCTGCAAACTTTTCGCGTTGAGTATCACTTCTCCACAGAAATTTGTGCGCGTTAATATATCATCCAGCCTGATAAAACAACTGCCGACCATCGGCGACTTCGGTTTTTGTGGCGCTCAGCTATACTGTATATAGGCGGCGTGTCCGTCCGTCTCTACACGACGGCAATGCGTCAAAACTATTGATCGTAGGATCATGCGCATTTCACCGTCGAGTCGCCCAGAGACTCTAGTTTTTGAAACGACTTTTATGCCCTAGGTCACGGCTTCTAATCCTAACCATAACCTTGGGAATCCCCGCCTGGAAAACCCCACGTAAGCGCGTGTCCGTGCTTACTGCGTGCAGGCAGATAACATCAGTGCGGTGTAAAAATGGTATCAAGAAAATCTGCAATGCCAGGCACAACAGGCATAGCCGCCCCCGGAATTGGCACATTGCGGTCTTGACTTGAACTAAATCGGACTATTTTGAGTAGCATACCCGCAGATGGACAGTACCACTCTCGCGCTAACAACAGTCAGCGCGAGCCGTTAGAATTAGCGCCTTATAAGTGTTCAAATTTACTTACTTACTTACTTGACAGTACCCTCCCGCCGTCAGTAGCCGGCAACAGCTAATAAGATTTTTTTACGAAGCTACAGAATGAGCAAAACACGGTATAAACTCTGTAGGACACAGAATGTCCGATGCAATTATTAAACCCACGCGTATCACTTGACCTTAATTACATATTGTTGTCGTCCACCAAATGGCGGAAATGTAATTTCTGCTGTCGTTAAGCTGATAAACGACGCGTCTGCAGGAGTTTTCAGCCGGACTTGGTTCTAGTTCGCCAGCACGCGCGGGACGCCACCGACAACTGGAAACACGTCATCCTTGCACTGCACTACGGCGGCGTTCCCAGCATCAACTCGCTGCAGTCCATCTACAACTTTCTCGACAAACCATGGGTGGTGAGTATAATGTGGTAGTAATGCTACGTTGGAGGCTGTGTCTCACTGACGACAATAAAATTTATTTGCGAGCAGATAAACGAACAGCTAGGCAAAAGCACACACGGAAAAATACGATGAAAACAATATAAAGACAAGAGCACTCGGAAAGCGCGAACTCCACCGACGCCGAACTATTAACCGAAAGTGATCCGGGATTTCAATCCTGATTTCCGGATTAATCCCGATCCGGATCTGGATGTTTGCCGGATCGCTGCCAAACAGGGTTTAATCCAGGATTTCACGTCAGGGGGGTGTAAGCAAGAACCATGGGGTCCCTTCCCTTTCCCTTCCCTCCCTTTCCTTAGAAGTAGGCCCCTTAAATTAAGCTAGGGGGCCTGGGGAGCGCTGTAAGCTCCCCCAGCTGGGTCTGGGGCGGAGGCCCAACCGAAATTGAATTTGGTGCATTTTAGCCTTAAAAGATGACATGTGGTGGCAACCATTTTAATGATTTTCCTAAAAAAAGTCAACTGACCAAAAAAGTCCAAAGTCACCAAATTTAGACCAGAATTTGGAGGCATGCCAATCGTGCAACACAGCGAATTGATAGTCAACAGTTAATAGACGATACAGACCTTCTATGCAGTACAACAGTCATAGTCTGTGACTGTTGTGCTGCACAGAAGATCTGTATAGTCTGTTGTAGGGTCACATCAGAGGGGGTGTCAACTTGAGTCACGGGGGGTTTACACCCCCTAGAGGGGGTCTGCATCAAGGCCACATCAGGGGGGTGTCAACTTGAGCCAGGAGGTCTAGGGGGGTCTGCATAAAAGTGTGGACTGCCAAATGTTGTGGATTCAGTCTTTGTCTATCTTTATTCACTTTTACACAGGGAGCCCTGAAAAAAAGCTATATAGGATAAGCGGTGCGTTACGATGGTTTAGGATCACTCAAGGTCATCGACAATGGTACCAGTTGAAAGCCCGTGTACGATTTCACTTTAATATTCCATTATAACTATATGCCTATCATCTATCGTTTCCAGTGACACGCGGCCGATGGATGCTCTACAGTTTAGCCTACGTTGAGGCTGCTTATGTGAGTAGTGTATATACGTATCATTATAATTATATGTCTGTACGTTTTATTACTTACTGTCTGTGCACAGTTCTCTCATCTGCTGCGTATCCAGCGTCGTATCGGCAGTCAGAAATTCCCGCTCATCGACCAGTCGTTTTATCCAAACTACAGCGAGATGATCAGCAACCTCTGGGTGAGTACGGACTAGGTTGCAGGAAGCGCGGGACTGATTTAACCCTTTAGAGTGCAAAGGTAATTATAAAATAAGATAAGTTTTATTCACATCGACAAACGCGATGATCAGCCTAACAGCATATATAACAGTGAACACAGCAAACAATCAAATGGGGACAGAACAACTACATACGTAGGCCCTATTAGCCTAATACATACACATGCGTTTTCAACAAATACTTCAACATAAAAGCTAAATAAAACCATACAACGATCTAAAAATAAAAGACTTCTTAGTCAAATCAAAATGAAACCTTGGCAGATTGAACGAGTGACCGCGGGTCCGTAAAGTCATTTGAGACGTGGATGAATCTGGTTCAAGCAAATGGTGCAAGCAGTGGTTATAGTACCACATCGAATAATATGACGTTGATACACTGGCCGTTGATGTGTGGGCTGTTACAGTTGGTACAGCGATCGCCGTACTGCTTATTTGCTGTATAATGGTCCGTTGATCTGCGGTTTTAATGTGCCCATTAAAAGGTTGCTTCAGGGATACGTGCAGAATTGCTTTCAATTAGTCAATGCATTGTAGTGTCCTGCCACAAATCAGCGGCCTAGATTGTATAGCTCACGGAAACCGTCATAATGTAAATTACGTTGTAAATAATTGTGTGACCAGACAGTAAAAAAATAAATGTAAATGTTTGTATTTCTGCATCTTTCTTAACTCTGAACAGTTTGTTTGTGTTAGATTGGTTAGTCTTTTTGTTTTTTGTGTGTTTTTGAAAATATTCTCTTCGTTTCGTAAGTTTGTTTGTTATGCTGGTATAGTGCAGTCGATTGTCTGTCAAGATCGTCTCTGAAGTGACCTATTGTGTGTCGAATGAGACGTTAAATCTTATTCACTCACTCATGCAGCCTAGATGTTCAGATGTTGTATCCACGCTGCTAATTTCACGAGTGCAATGTGTGATACGAGATATGCCGCCATTGCGACTCGGGGTCGCCAGCCGACCTCCTCCGCTGTCGAACCACAGCTATGAATGGATTATATCCCGGATTACGCGTGGTTTCCATCATGACGTAAGGAATTCTGCAACGTAACGCAACCGCACCGCAAGCGTTTCCATTCAACAAAAACGTCGCGAAAAAGTCGCGTACGCAAGAGCTTGCGGCGTCTATTTTTCCGCATTCGCCGCAAGTCCGGAATTGTGATGCGTTGCGTTGCGTCGCGTTACGGAATCCGTACGTTATGACGGAAACCACGCATTACGCGATAAACGTTGTGACGTGTCGCGTTGTGCCAATGAATAACCAAGTAGCCTGCGATCTACACAAAAAAACACAGAAAAAATAATACAAAGAGACTAAAATACGTTTGTCGACTTGCGTTTACACTGTACTTAAAATTGTGAATGTATGGAGTCGTTATACAACGTTATTGTGGAGGAAGGCATCGGTTCTCACGACGCCCTCGCGGCCCTCCCTATACGAGTACCTGCCAAGGGAAACTAATGATGCCACACGCCGGCAGATGTCTTCGGAACCTGGTCACAGCAGCACCAGCTTGGCCTCCCATGTCGTCGACCGTGGCTTTCAAGCCGTGAGTCGGGTTCTCTGTATCCTGCAGCTCAATGCCGAGGGCCTGTCAGTCTCCAAGCGCGACATCGTCGCGTCGCTCTATACAAGCAACATTACGTGGACACTCGGCGCACGATGCCGCGGTCGTACGGCTGACTGACCATGCAGCGTGACGCATTCGATAGAACAAGAAGAATTATATCTTGCAAATCATGTATTCCAGCTAGTAAATTTTGACAGTGGGCTTATCTGCGGCTATGTCATTTATTTGGTTGCCGATTTAGTGCCGCGGTAACACGTTGGACTCGATCAACGTAGTTACTGTACGCTAGGCCCGGTTAGTGCCTGGGTGGGTGACCGTCTTTGGACGGGTAAACCACCTCGGCGCAGAACCAGGAACCCAGGCCTACTCAGCCTGAGCGCGCCCTCTGTGGGCAGGCTAGAATGAGTACCCGGGCGAAAGCTGGGGCAGTAAATATCCATATCGCGTGATACACCATTCTGTGTCCGTGTTCTCGCAGTGTTCGCTGATGCCTGGCTGAAGAACTGGCTAGTAGAGATCAGGGCCGACTTGTTGGAAAGCAGTAGCAAATTAGAGGTGTGTTACACGTTAATGCGCTATACAAATCCACGTTTACTTTACTGTACTTTATTGCAGATTGTTATGCCGAAATTTCCAGTGATTGTGAAGATTGGCCACGCTTACGCTGGTATCGGGAAGGTACGTGCTTTGTCCATCTATAAGCCTATAATTAGAGTGCACAGACGACGCTGCAGATATACGAATAAATATATCATGAAACGGCATTGTAGGCATAAATGTCATAAAAATCGCGACACTGCTGTCATGCGAAGCCGGAGGAGTTTCTGAAATCTAACAAACTATAAGTGATGTGCTACATGTATAGACAGTACAATACAATACAATACAATTTATTGAATAGCAGCAACAAACGTGCATGCAGTAATAGATTTGTAAATGTCACAATAGTTAGTAGTAAGTAATAATAGTGGACAAAAATTAAAAGAGAATGTTAAACGTGATAAACGGAAAT
>Ga0209149_1002617_pt1 | contig 10230 bp, 1 predicted proteins | sample WorMetTyACAVOLI2_FD_187423 | JGI IMG/M metagenome (GOLD analysis project Ga0209149, IMG submission 187423) | Marine gutless worms symbiont microbial communities from Max Planck institute for Marine Microbiology, Germany - Olavius algarvensis... ... | reverse complement strand
AATATGGACGATATGATTCTACTAGTGTTATTTTACCGTTGTTTTGTTATGCACTCGATGCAGTTTCACTGACTGACAGTAAATGAGGTACAGTAGGAAATGCTTGGAACATTATATACTGGAAGCTTTTTAAAGCAAGTGATAAGAGATGCTCATGTGCTATTTTGATGTACTCAAATTGACTGCCATTTCATGCAGATGTTGCTATAAAACGATGCTCATGTCTACTTAAGGAAGTGTATGGTGGCAATGCTGTGCTAAGTGAACTTTTTAGCATGTATGGCGAACATCAGCCATAACTAATATGTGTGAAATATGGCGTTCTTCGTGAATGTAACATCAGTAAGTTTCGTGATGTTGTAGTATCACATGTTATGCTTTATTCTCTTTTATTTTTTATTTTGTATATAATTGTAATGTTATCGTTGCTTTCTCTCTTTCATATTTGCTGTACTGCAATGTGTGCTACCTTTTTCAAGGTGAATATAGATTGAACATTTCATTGCTCAACATCATCTTCCTGTTCCCGTTACCTACCTACAGGGGTATTATAATTAGTCAGTGCTATTGTTTCCAAAAATTTTTTTGAAAGTTGTGTTTTGTATAAATTTGGTGATTTGTTCATCGGTCATATTCTACAGTTTGGTTTCAAGAAAGGCTTTGGGTGTAATGCTGCAATTTTAGTACGCAACACGTTGTTAAATATTTTACTGATAGGGGCAGTTGTGTATATTTGTCTGCCCTTGATGCAAACAAGGTCTTTGATAGGATTGATCATAGCAAACTGATACACAATCTATGTGAACGTAACCTTCCTGCTTGTGTGATAAATACTATAGCTAACTGGTGCTGTAAGTTATGTTCAGTTGTCAGGTGGAATAGTATGGATAGCTCTCAGTTCAGTGTGAGCTGTGGTGTACGTCAGGGTGGCATTTTATCTGCCTTGCTTTTAAATATTTACATTGATGACTAATTAAAAGTGGTTATGGTTGCTGTGTGAATAATATTTTCGTCGGATGCATTTTATATGCTCACGACATAGACTATCAGAGGCAGTGACCACCAGGGCGACTGCCGAGTTAACCAGAGCTGTTGTAAAAAAACAGTTATGCGTATGTTGTAATGATGCATACAGGACCGTGTTATAAACGGTATGAGTCTGTAACAGAACACCAGTTACTTTATGGTGATTTACCTGTCGATTACATGCATGGTATTATAAGATGGTAATTCTAAAGTCGTATGATGGGTAGAAATAAGTATTTAGACTGTTTCTGTTGCTGGGACAATACTTTTAAGCATTACATAATGGTTAAATATCTTTCCGTCAGCCTCAGTAATCAGTCAATGAAATATAATGTGTAGTTGTATTTTGAGCATTTGCTATGTTTGATGTGTTTTCTTAACATCTTTTTCTCTTTGCACTCTGTTGCCAATAAAGATCGATTGATTGAATATGTAGATAAGGTGATGTATTTAGGTGTATTTTTAACCACTGGTAGACAATTATTTAAATTGAGTTTCCATGAACGGAGTCACAAATTTCATAAATCATTCAATGATATTCTTTACAGATCTAAAGGGCATATGGACGAAATAATTCTAATGATGTTATTTCACTCGTTGTTTCGTTATGCACTTGATGTAGTTTCATAGACTGACAGTAAATGAGATACAGTAGGAAATGCTTGGAATAGTATATACCGAAAGCTGTTTAGAGTATGTGATAACAGATGCTTATGTAATATTTTGATGTACTCAAATCGACTACCATTTTCTGCAAATGTTGCTATAAAACAATACTCCTGTCTAACTAAGCAAGTGTATAGTGTCAATGCTCTGAACTGTTTAGCATATATGGCGAACATCGGCCATAACTTATATCAGTAAGTTTCGTGATGTTGTGGGATCACATGTAATGCTTTCTTCTGTTTTATTTTTATTAGGTATATGATTTTATAGTTTACTTTCTTTCTTTCTTATTTGCTCAACTGCATTGTGTGCTGCCTTCGAATATAGATTGATATTTCATTGTTCAACATTATCTTCCTGTTCCACATTACCTACCGGTTTTGCAAGTCTGCTTGTTTTTCTTGAATTTGCAGCAACTGCTTTCACGTGTTGTTGGTTTTTACTCATGCCAACAAGAACGAGATCAGCAATGTTACGGGTGAAGGTTTTATCGTTCTCCATCATGGTAGCCATTTCACCAGAACACAATTTTGTCTTCACGGTGTCAGAAAGTTGTAGCATTTCCATAGAGTTTCCACCTGAACGTGCAAGGTTGAACACAGCATTGAAAAACGTTCTCTTTTCGTGCTCGCTTAGTATTTCTCTTCGGTTTTCAACAAAGTTTCTGAGATTTTGCTTCATCCACGACAAACAAGAAAGAACAGCATTAGTGTGCTTTCCGGTGCTATTTACCACCTGGAATTTCCGGTCACTATTTATCGTTGAAGTCCGACTGTACATAGATCCGAGGACTCTATCTCGCCTGTCATATAACTTGCTGTTCACTCCAATTACACCATCACAAATTAATTTCATTGCCTTCGTTGTTGAATACGTTAAGGCTCCAGCTTCTTCGTTCTTCAGCGCCAAGTCCGTGTGACCAGTGATCTGTTTGACAACAACTTTTATGTGATCAACTGTGTCGTAAGTTCCATTACCTTGGAATTCTGATAGAGACGACCAAACATCTCTACAATCAGCCATATTCCTTTTGATAGTCTCAACAGTAGATGCATCCTTGTAGTAGCAGTGCTCCAAACCAGAGCTGAAGCAACCAAAGTTTTCAAATACAAAGGTGTTCCATCGACAGTTTAGCACAATCCAATAAGTCGTGTCCGGAAACACAGAAACAGTTATGGTTCTGTTTACATGCACTGTCGGTGATGCTGGAACTAATTGCTTGAAATTCGTGCTCCCGCAAAGTAGTTCGTCTAGTGCATGTAACAACGCGTCACCAACATCATCGAGTTTGACTGATGAATCTGCAGTAATCTGTTCATTCCAGTGGTCTTGAACACTCTTGTCTACCGCTAATTTCATTTGCTGCAACTGTTCCTCATCTGCTTCAATGATATACCGAAAAACGTCAGCAGACATTTTCTTTTTTGCACGATATTCCTGTGATTCGGACTGTGTTGTGCGCTTCGCTGCGGTATCATCTGAAGGCTCAACATCTGACGGTTCCGATTGAGTGTCCACACGCTGAACGCAGGCGACAGAAGGGTTTGCTTCTGCTCGTGTACGCCGCTGTTGATATAAAGCTGGTTGCAGCTGCAGTGTCTCAATAATTTCGTTTCCTAGATGAAACACAGGTCCCGAAGCACGATGTATATGTGGCTGTGACATCTTAACGATACACATTTCAGTATCTGATGTCTGCTGCTGCAATAGTTTGCCTAGTTCAACTGAAAACTGTTTCGAATTTCGGTTGCGTGGATCAACCTGCTCCAAATGAACAATGATTCGGTCGACCTTGTAATCACCATTTACAGGTCTCATCCACGACAGCAAGTCAGTCTTTTCAGTTAAAGCTACGAGTACATCAGTAGACTTAAAACGCGTTTTCAAGTCCAGATTCGTGTAATTCTTTGCTTCAACTACGTTGGGATTTTTTCCGACTGTTCGCTCTACGACTGCAATGGCAAAGTTCTTAACTCCTTGATCAATACCGATGTGTCTTTCTGACAGCACTGGCCTGGTAAACATCAAAAACTGCACGCCGCCAATGTCAATGCAAAAGTCTGTAGCATATGTTAAATCTTGTGCAAATCGTTCAACTAATCCTTTGGACTTTGGTGACTCTTTCTGTTGTTGCAGTAAGCGCCATTCTTCGGCATTCTTACTATAGTCGGTTGTCCATGCCAATTCGTCACGCATTTCCTTGTACATGCCGTGATTAATGGCGAATTGTTCAGATGCTTTTCGCAGCTTTTCATCGACAGTTCGCTTATGTTTGTCTACATCACTCTGTCCAATCTTCTGCCATACACACGGATGAATCGCACCGACAAATAGATTTTCCAGCTTCGTCACACGAGTACAAGCGACATAGAGAATCGATCTGATTTCAGGTGGCAACCTCATGTCCGGATTCTCTAGTCCCAAGTCAACCGATACAAGACAATCAGCCATTGTTTGACCTTGAGCTCGATGAGCAGTGATGTTGCTTGCCAAATCCAATGGAAACTGAATTCTGTAGCAATCTTTTTCCAACTGCTTTTTTCTTACCCATCTTGGCAGAAAACTAATCTTAACGCTGAAACGTTTCCTGAAGATAGGTACCCATGTACGCTGATTCGGAAAAGGAAATATCCGTGTGTTGGTGCAACTAGACTTCTCGATAAAACCTTGAAATGCTGCGAATGACACCACTATACAGTATGGCACAACATGCTCTCCAGCGAGCAACGAATTGACGTCAGCATTGTTGTAGATGACTTTTACGACAGTGCCGGTTTGTGAAGTCACGAGACCAGCAGCGACATTAACGTTCTGTAAAAGCCGAACTTCACAGCCCTCAGCAACGCAGAGTATGTCAGGACTATAGTCGTAGGCTTGCGGCGGAAGTACGCTTAGTGCATCAACAATTTCATCGTTGTCACCTGTCACGTGGTACGTTGCCTTGCAAATGAACATTCGACGTTGTGGTGTGGACTGCAAACAATCGTGCCAAAGCTGACGCCAATTGTGCATGGAACACATTTCGTTCTGGTAATGAATTCCATAGTCTGTATAGATTTCCGGAAATCGCGTCCTCTGATGTGTCAGCATGGTGCAGTCGTCTTCGGTCATGTTGCCTTTCCTCATTCTCTCACAGATCTCACCCAAAAGACCAGAATTTCTCTGTCCTCGTTGTAAATAAATGCAATTTGGAACAAGATATTTCTCAAAAATCAACTGTCCGGTCTTTGTTCTCTTTGACTGCTTACATTCTCGTTTGGTGTTTTTATTGCGCACTGCTGCCCGTCCATCATCATACACTGCAGGACCTCCGATCGGCGGCAGTTGTGCCTGATCGCCAAGAAATAGCATTTTCTTTCCTCCAAATGGTGGCAGTTCACCGTTTGACTTGTTTACATGCTTCGGATTGAATGCTGCTGTCATCATTTCGTCCATCAATGCGAAGTAGGCTGGAGGAATGACAAGAGCTTCTTCAATTACAAACAGATCAACATCTTCGTGAGCAACTTTAAATTGCTGAACTTTCTTGCTGTCCGGTTTAAATTCTGTCAACACCGATGTGTGTTCACTATGTGACCATCCAAACATCGAATGTATTGTCGGACCATTAAATAGCGATGCAGCTTTTCCAGTGTAAGCTGTAGCTTGAACTCTGCCTTGAAAATGCTCACAGATTTTCAAAGCCACTGCCGTTTTTCCACTTCCAGCTTTTCCGCATATAAACAATATCTGTTCACTTTTGTCTTTTCCCATATCCACTGCAAACTTCTGTATTGGCGTCATATCCATTAAGTCAACAGGTGACTGAGGAGGATTAGCAATAAATCGCTTTGCCTTATCATGTGTCGCAACTTCTTCCAAACGCTGCCACTTATGTTGCAAAGGAAACGCAACACAAATGTCATTTAATTCTGGTGCTTTCTGTTGTACAATGTCACGATACATGTCTGGTGGCATGAAATTCTCAAAAGTCGGATATTCAGACAGATCCGCAACGTCGTTCTCTGTAGGCCGTATATCAACATCAACGTTGACAAGCTCATCCACATCCTCATATTGTGCCTTCAACATACCTCTGTTATCGACACGATCAAGGTGAATGTCTCGGTTATGCTGGCTTACAAGAAACATCGAATAGGAGAATTGGTTATCTCTTTGCCAATAACTGCCTGGTGAAGCCACTCTGCCATCGTTGTAAAGCTTCTTATATATCTTGAAAAATTCCTCAAGACGTTGTAGACTGTGCCTGCTGTCAATCTCTGCATGTCTTTGTTTGTCATCAAGGACTGCTCTAACCTCCGGTGACAAAAATGTCTCATCCGGTGTATTATTCCACGGAACGTAAATAACAAGCTCATAATAGCCACGGTACAGTTGATGTCGTTTGTCAATCGGTAGATCGAAGAATGTCGTCTGAGTTGTGGTAATGCCATGCTCAACAAATTCATAGTCAATTGCAGGAGCCGTGTGCAGCACTGTGCTTGGTCGTAAGTGCTTACGTTTAGAGCACAATGTCAAACGCCAATGTCCGGTATTCACGTCTCTTGACCGAAACTTTCGTTTTGTACTCTGATCGATGACTTTAGAGTCTTCTCTCTTCGAATTTATCCACTTGTGCTGAACACTTTGTGCAAATTCGTAAAGGCACATATTCTCAATTGTTTCCGCTGTCAAACCACGACCAAGTTCGGTATCACTTCTGCATCGTTCTGCGTATGCACTGTATTCGGTGCGGTCAGAATACTCGATCGTATACTCATCATCATACGGAACTTGCAGGTTTGCCCGTTTGTAAAATCCAACTATGTTAACATCACTGAACGACTTCAAAACATCTGGTAACTTCATCACCTTGTATGCCAGCTCCTGTTTGCTGATAAAAGCACGGTGTGAACAGTCAGCCAAGAGAAGGTGCGACAGAACTTGCTTCATGTTTGGTGGTAACAAGTCTGTTGACCTCTTGTTCAGGTGCTCAATCATTTCATCAAGCAGCTGCGTATGCTTTCCTGACTTTGCACAATACTTAGTTGCATAACGCAGTTTGTGAGCGGAATCAATCAAGACACTGACGTCATGGTTTGATCGCAAATACCTGATAAGGTACCTATTCAAATTTGCGACTCTGTCACACGTTCTTCTCAGAAGAATGCGTGCTTCCATCTGATTTGCGTTCACCTGCATTACTGCTGCTACTGTGTGTTTCAGTTCTTTCTTTGGAAAATCAAAACGACATCCATCGCCTGTCAGTGGATCACCGCCACAACTGCCACGTATACACTGATGCAAACATGACACAGATGCAACTTCAGCCATCTCGCGAAACTGATTTGGATTGCACTCAGGATCATCAAAACGACGCATGATAGGATGCGTATTCAAGTTGATGTTGCCTTCCTTGTAGTTTTTCGCATACTCCTTACGATACTCCTCAAGCTTAATAACTTTCTCGCTTTGATGACCATCAATATCAACATCTTCATTGTAAAATGATGCCATAGAAATTGAGTGAGCAAAAAGGGCTGCGTACCGACTTGCAAGTAAGCACATCTCGATCATCTGCCACGCCTGTTCTCGTTTCTCAGCTTTGATATTCCCGTATTTCATCTCTTGTCTTATAACTCGGCCATTGTGAATTATGCGACCCAAAAGTCCTGTGTCGAGTACATGAGGCAGTTTCACAAGAAAATGCCAGTGCTGCACGCCACGTGTTTCCGTGAATTCAACTCGTCCCCAGTACCATCCGGTATCGGTGGTATCTTGCTGAGTCCAGTCACCTCGTATTTCCTTTTCCGGTACGCGACAAATCTTTGTAAAGAATGTGTGCATCATAATCTTGACCTTCCGATAAAGAAAGACAGCAATGTGCGGAGCATACTTGTTCATTAGCCGTGTGAATTCTGCCGTATTTTTCACAAAAGGCTCTTCACGATCCATGTCTGTGCCATGTTCCAGCTTGTAAATCAAACGACGGACATCTGGTGATGCTCGCGGATCAAGATTGATCGTAACAAAAAGGTTCGGAGACCCGATATCACGCGAAATGGCTTCGATTCCAAGACGTTCACCAAACCATTTCTGTCGTGAATTCGGAAGCTGTGACATGACAGTCGTTAAATCTGGTAAATGAGAATCAAGCAAGCCGGAGTCAGTGTCAACGCCGTCTCTAAACGCTGTAATAATGTTTTTAAGTGGAACATGCGCGACACTTGGGTGACAACTGATATAGTACCCAACGGTTGCTCTAACAGTCTGTTCACTGAGGCGGCTGTACTGGTGAGCCATGTGTATGTCATCTTCAGCAAAAGTCCATTGCAGACTACCATCATTCATTCTATGCGCGTACAGTGCCTGCTTCTTTAACAGATACCGAGCAAGCTTATAGTCTCCAAAGTCCAGTGGTGACATTTCACCGTGTGGATACAGGTGTGGAAATGCAAGATTTGCGGACGCACAGTATGTTGGTGTGCGAACTGTATCATCTTTGACTATTTCTAGTTTACCTTCCTTTCTTATACGCACTACATCTTTTGACTTCAGATACAGCTCTGGATATTTGTCAAATGAGAACACATGCGTCTCTGAAAATCCGGATGCGACAGTTGCATTTGTAAGACCTTCATCTTCCCGTTCAATTTCTTCCTCTATGTCCTGAGCTTCTACTACTGTGTGCTCAGCCAAACCATTATCCACTTCTGCAAGTTCTACGTTTGGTCCCAAAGCGTCAATAGCAGATTCATCTATTGCCAATTTGTTTTGTCGTCTCAAACGGATAAACTCATTATGATTCAGAAACAGATATCGTAGCCACTGTCTGACACGGTCTGCATTTGCAACAATATATTTCCCAGAGTCTCTAACGCGTCTCTCAATGATCATGAATCGGTCTTTAAGAGATGTCCTAGGCAGAAGTTTGGTCCAAGTTGGCATCGGGTCTTGAACTAGCGAAATACTTTCGAGCCGCAACCTTTTATCTGAATAGTGATTTTTCTTAATGGTTACGACTGGGTGGACAACCGAGATACATGCTCGATCGCCTGGCTGCAAGTACGGTAAGTCGGTGCCATTTGCTGTTTTCGGAAAATCCTTACTTATCGGTTTCACTTTATTCCAAGCTTGTTGTTTCTTGTTTCTCTCTTGTTCGTTTACGCGCTGGAGTTTCAAGCAGTCATAACATACTGTCACATCACTCTGCTCGCCAACCAATACACCGGTTGATTCACAGTTTTCACACTCAATTATTTTCCATTCACATTCTTTTGTGACACACAACTGCATTCGTTTATCGTTGTACTGACCTTGTTCTGTATCATCCGCAGCACCCCATGTCCACTGAGATCGCGACTGAAGTAATTTGCACGTTTTGTTCAACTCATTCAACCTGGTTTCATCCTCCTTAGACCAAAGAAATGATCTGTTACAGTCATCTATAACTCCTGGGTTAATAATAACATCAAGAACCTCGGCTGAAAGTTTTTCAGTAGTAGTGTTACTTACTGACCTTAGTAAGGTGTCGTGATACTGCTTCAATTTGTCATACAGAGGATCACTTTGCAGTGGCACTGTGTTTGTCGGATTAAAGCTCTTTTCAAGCTCAGCGATTTCATCAGAAAACGTGTTCTTCAAGTCACGTTTTGTTTTGTTTGAAAACGCACGTCTACACCAACTGTTGTCACGTTTAGAAGTATTTGAATTCTCAACAGCCACTGGCTCTGATTGCTCGGTAGTTTTTTGACCAGATGCATTTTGTGCTAGTTTTGATTTTGACTGTTTAGCTTGCTGTATTTCACTTTCAGAATGAGCTAAAATGAATGCACTCTTTTTGTCAGAGATCCTTGTGCTTCTTCTAAGACTGCAACTGCTACTCTCTACGGTACTTAACGATACAGTGTCTGACTGAGCGGTCGTAGTACCAGTTGCCTGCAATTTCTTAAAATGACACTTCCGTTTGTGCTTAGTTAAAGTTCGTGCGGTATAATGTACTGACCCACAATCGTTGACGTCACATGTGTATCTGCCTCTCTTTGAAGCAGGACTACCTTGACGGACTTCTGCACATGACACATCTGCTCTTTGCTCATTATCCTCGATTTCTGTAATATTCAATGAACTAAACATTCTGTGACAGTTAAGTCTATGTATGTGAATCTCTACGAGTTTGTCACTGACGTAATCACAACCAGGAAAGCCACATGAACTAACAGTTTTCTTGCTTTTTTTAGCTGTGCTGCTTCCACTGTATAAATTTGCTTTTACCTTCATCCATCCATCCATCGGTGTACAGTCTTTATCAGGTTTTACATCCGTTATCGCTGGTTTCTGTGCAATACTATGGACCTTTTTTGCAGTATTTGACGACTTATTCCTTCCGTGACATCTCGTTTTGTGCATTCTAACCGATTCCACATTCTTGCCGACGTAATTACAGGCAGGAAAGTCACATGCATTAACTGGTTTCTTGTTTCCGTTAGTTGTACTACTGTCACTGGACACACTAGTCATCCGCTTTGCTTTCGCCTTCGGTAAAACAACGGGATTATT
>Ga0209149_1002616_pt1 | contig 10230 bp, 6 predicted proteins | sample WorMetTyACAVOLI2_FD_187423 | JGI IMG/M metagenome (GOLD analysis project Ga0209149, IMG submission 187423) | Marine gutless worms symbiont microbial communities from Max Planck institute for Marine Microbiology, Germany - Olavius algarvensis... ... | reverse complement strand
GTTCATGCACGCGACGCACGAACAAGTCTTCGGACTTGCTAGCATGGTGGACTTTGGGCAAAGCGACACGACCACGCACGCTAATAAGTCTGAGACCAGCTAGCGAGCAGGTCTCCAGCAGGTTTCGGACCAGCTAGCATAATGGACTTTGGGCAATATGATAGCAGCTGAGAACGACAGAAAAGCATGACTACACAAAAGGGTTAACCGACAAAGTGCAACAGTGTGACATACACAAACTTAGCCAGTTTCTTATTTAAACTTCATTACTTTAGACTAGTACACAATGTCAGCGAAACGTCTTGTCAGCGAACTGGTTGTCAGCGAGACGGTTTGTCAGCGAAAAGTCCGGTAAGGGTAAGCCTCAACAGAGCGCCGCAGCCTTAGTTCGCCTGCTTAGCACCTTTCATCTTGTTCTCAGTCACTCAGCGAACCATTGTCAAACGCACGAGTACAGTAAGACTCGCTGGGGTTTAACCCTTTAGAGTCCAGAAGCACATCGAATGATTGGAAGTTGGTACACTGGCCGTTGATGGGTGGCTGTTACATTTGGTATAGCGAGGAGGGGACCCATCGACGGCCAGTGTACCAATCACCATATTATTGTATAACGGTCCGTTGCTCTGCGGTTTTAATGTTGGTATTAAAGGGTTAAACCGCCTCGGCGAGAATGCAGACCTACTTACAGGACTTAGACGAGTTGAATCGACGTAACCTGCCACAAGTGGTAGTCCCTCCCTGCATAAACTTCTCATTACTACAATGACTGTTCGTACATCCTCGAATGAATGGGAAGGAAACGCGCTGTGTACAAATTTCCTTCCTGGTACGGTTTGCGGGAGTTGGGCGTCTCGGAGACACAGGTGCTCTTTACGCAGACATCAAAGCAATTTGCCTTCGGGGTCTTGGTAAGTGCTGCGGTAGGTCGTCGACATGAGCGGTCTCGTATTGTGAGATGCTGCTTACACGTACAATAGCGTATCTTGCTTGCTGTTGCGTATCTTTCGGCAAAAATTTACAGTTACAGTTATTATACCTGTAGATGAAAATTAAATCGACGAAAAGCTATTGCAACATACGAAGTTGTGTGTGAAGGACTGTGCATCGACGAAAGAACCAAAAATAACAATGGCTATATTGATTTCCCAGAAATCTTTTCATTTTCATTTTAATTTTTGTTTAAAAAAATTAATTTCGCATAAAAGTATGAACAAAAGTGATTTTCTAACCAACAGCAGCAATGACATCAAGTAATAATATTATTATTTAACCGCAACTTCTTGTAGCCGATATTCAAATACTTGGCCTGCAAAATGCCGTTAACCCTTTAATGCCCACATTAAAACCGCACAGCAACGGACCATTATACAGCAATACGGTGATTGGTACACTGGCCGTTGATGGGTGGGCTGTTATATTTGGTACAGCGAGGAGGGGACTGGGCGGGCTGGGGGTGTACCAACTTCATATCATTCGATGTGCCTCTGGACTCTAAAGGGTTAACGGTGTTCTTCGCAGGTTAGTTGTTTTTTTCTTTAATTAGACATATGCTCGTCTCTCTCCCGCATTCTTCTGCGTCGTCTGCGGTCATTATGCTTGCTATGATAAATGCTAAAACGTAAACGCTGTTGAAAAAAAGGTGAACATGATAACAATAACAACAATACGGTAATTGGTACACTGGCCGTTGATGGGTGGGCTGTTACATTTGTTAAGGAAGCAACTAAGTGCATGTAAGTAAAAAGTCGATTTATATAGCGCACCGTCGTGAAACCTCTAATGCGCGTGGAGGGGACTGGACGGGGCCCCTCCTCGCTGTACCAAATGTAACAGCCCACCCATCAACGGCCAGTGTACCAACTTCGTATTATTTGATGTGGCACTATAATTGCCTCTGGACTCTAAAAGGTTAATAAATCACCGGGTAACTCACTGGGTGTGCGGCTGCACCTAGACGTGTGTGTTGTTCATTCAGAGAAGAATAGTAACTGATTCACAGAAAATACTGTAATTCGGAACATGGCCTACGCAAACTGTTCGCAGACGCTGCCAGTATATATGGAATGCAAAATGTTGGCTAGGCCTATATGAGTGGTGACATTTGTACATAATTCGTTTGTTTGCATGTGTATCTGTTTGTTTGCTTGTTTTTTATTATCTGCTGCCTATTATTGGCGAATAAAGCAACACAAGCAATAGGCCTACACGCAGGGCGGGGGCGCGGGAGTGAGGCGGCGTTGCACGGCGAGTTAAAGCGAAACTTGAAAACCCCTAGCCTAGTCTTCTGTTCATACAAAAGTCCACCCGATAACGCGTTGACGTCTCTCCAAACAGTTCTTGAACGTGTTGATTGATGGATACACTATAGTTTTACTCCTGCTTCAGACTGTTCCAGCGATTAACAGATCGTCGAGAGAAGAGGTACATGCAGGATATCGTGTCCACTTCTCTTCTTCATTAATTTCCAATTGTGGCCTATTTATACTGTTCTCAATTCGCGCGAAGTTCGTCCACGTATATATTCATCTTTATTCACTATTCATGGTAGAAGCAAAATGGTAATAATAATAATAATAATAATAATAGAATAATAACAACTTAACTAGAAAACTTAACTAAACATGACAGTGTTAAAACACACAGTTGGCCTAAATCGGCGTATTACCATATCTAGTAACAAATTTATCAAATCTTTTGCCAAAACAAATAAAACAATACTTGGTAGGTCCACACCAAACAACGATTGACAATCACGCACCGTAACAATGTCTGACGTTCTAAACAATTTCATGAAGAAACTGTTAATAGTGAAGTCCAGTGACTGTACAGATCTCTTGTCTAGCACACACCTCCAGAGCATGTAACAGCTGAAAACCTTTAACCATCTTGCTTTAGTTAAGTTAACTGCATCTTATAACTACAACCACCAGGATTACTAGGTTGCAACGTATTACTTTATATCGCATTGCATTGAAATTTTGTTGTTTTATAGAAAAAAATCTTAAGTCTTACCTGCAGCAGCACAATAACGAAGAGACATACAGTACCGGTATCCGCTCATTGAGTGACTCCTGTTGATTATAACGTCGACAACGTCGGCAGTCGACTCAGAAAGTGTTACGGATTTTACACACGATATTTTAGTCTATAATCGTTCAGTCCCGTAGTAATACAACAGTCGGCAACACAATCATCTCGTTGCTGTGCGCTTTGCAACACACTCGACTCTCATCTCATCTGACCGACTGACTAACTGACTGACTAAATGTCAGCGACTGCTCGTCAGGAGGTGCCTCTGACATGTCACTCGCCGAGGCCACGCCTTCCGCGCTCGCACGCCACCTTTACATGCTCCGACATGTTCGCCGACCATCTCGTTCCGACACCGTTCTAACTTTACATCACGAATTTGAACTTCGAAATGATGATGTCTATGACGTTGATAACAACAATAATAATCTCCGTCGTTGTCAATTTCACAGGAAAAAGTGTTGTACGGCCTATATTAAGAGATCAAAATGCAAAAAAAATCTATTAATAGAAATTGTAATATCGCAGGCCTACCAACGGACAGAAGGGGGAAAATTCACCAATAGTAAAGGATTTTACACACGACTTTTATCATTCACGACATTGGCCTTCTTTTTTACGCGCCACGACTGGCGCGGCGAACGTACGTCGGCCTGGCTGTCCAAGGTTGCATGCTGAAGATGCGTAACAATATCTATGTATCACATTCTTTCAAACAGACGCCCTCCCGATATTTCCACTCCTGCATTTTCCACCCCCTGCAATTTTGATCGTGCCGCATTTTCAGCGTACCCAGCAAAGGTTTCCAATGGGAAGTTTTTCTTTCCCTTTCTTTTTATTTCTTTATTTCACATTGCTACATCATTAATTGTATGTTGAATACAATTTTTTATTTGTTTAAAATTTCCAATCTTCCATATTTTATCCACTATTTTACGCTCCAGCCAGGCCAGACTGCAAGTCTGCACGCATGATTGTTATTACTGGCTATGCTATGCTATGCTACTTTAGTTAAGTTGTTTATTTTATTTTATTTTTTAACGCTTTCTCTCCCAACCTCGGGTTGACCCGCGGTGCCCATAGCGTTTTAGGCCAATGGCGGGTTCACCCGCGCTGGAGACTTGGGCGCTAGATAACACCGCGGGTCAACCCGCAGTTGGAGTGAAAGGGTTAATTTTTCTTTGTTGTACTACCACATATGGTGAATAAAGATAAATAAATTTTCTAGATCAGGTAACAAAAACGTGTGTGTACAGCAGCACAAAATAACTGCCAACGGCATGCAAAATTATAATATTTAGTGTACCCATTATAGACTACTCGTATAATTCATACGTTAAGTCATTACATGGAAGAAGGTGTAATTTAGGCCCCTAATTGTTGAAGACAATTTTTTTACCAATTATATGGTCTCGAAGTTTGTCCAATGAACGCTTCAGATATTTCGTCGTCGGACTTCGTTATCAAACGTTTTTTCATGAAGCTGTTTCAGACTAACCATATCGATACAATCAAGCACTGTTTACAAATTTTTAATTTCCAATTGACCACTGCCTTGATTCCTGAACGTGCCAACAAAGTCGACATAAAGCACAGTCCTGTAACAATTATGGTGAATAAAGATGAATATAACTGTCTCTGCAAAACTTCGAGTAGGCTAAATACTTATATTTAGGTCTACTATTTATTAGTTAAGTTTATTTAAGTTTTTATCGCGCGTCAGCATACACTGTTGCGCGATATTGATAGCAATTCTGTCCGTCCGTTTGTCAATCTGTCCGTTTGTCTGACCGTCTGTCAGTCACGTTCCAGTATTCTGTAGAAACGGCTTAACACATTGCCATAGTTTCTTCACCTCACGGTAGCCCAATCATTATAGTTTTATAAGTATCAAAAATTTTGGCGAAATTCGACGGGGTAATCAACGTAACTATAAGTGCATGGGGTATAATTTTTTTGCGATTTTCGACCAATAAGTCGCTATATCTCGCAAACAATACAAGTTACTATGGAAGGCGAACAGGAAACCGCGTCCAAGCTTTCGAATGGTACCAGTTTCAATGATCTTGAGTGACCTCTCACATTTCAAGGTCACGGTGTTACTATTGATGCCTTCGACGTATTGTGTTCGCAGCTGACGCGCGGTCTGTTTGCGATAGCTAAGTTCTTGTTTTGTTGTTTTATTGTCGCTACCAACTTTTTGGTGAATTAAAGTTATTTAAATAAAGTTAAGAGCAGGCTATTGAGAGCTGTGCCTCTCCTAAACCTAAATCTTGCTAACGCCACCGGCCACTGTATTCAACAATATATCAAAGATGTCGGCGCATTAGTATTACTAGAAGTCGTTTTGGACCTCACACGTAGTTGATTGACATTTTGACGGCGGGCGTAGGCCTACGAGTACTTGCGGCCACACATTAGACGTGTCGAAAGCTGTCTGACGGTCTACTGACACACAGGCATGCGAATGGAACATGACAATCTTTGATACGGATTAGCGGCCTTCGACAATCGATTAAGTAGCAATCCAAACACGAATAACTACATACAACTTAACACGATGCAACTTGTAACAGGCAAGCGCTCGTCACGGTTTTGTATGGGTGACTGCTGCTGCGTGCTGTTAAATTTACACAACCCAAACAGACGGTATTTAGTTTGTGGGACCACTGGTGAGTTGAGGCAGGTTGGTTGGACGTGGCTTTGATGTGAATATCGTGATCCACGCAACGCAACGCAACGAGCTGTGATTGAGCTGCAATTTCGATAGCAAGCAATTTTCATACATGTGTTATTGACTGTATTCGCTGCCAGACCAGAACAAGCAGCTAAGCTATCGCAGAGAGGCCGGGCGACACTCCATGTCGTTTGAAATTTTGTTAATTCACTCAAGATCATTCGAGATTACACCGTTGTAATGTATAGAACGTAAGTTTCTATTAGTATTCCATTGTAACTATATACAACTTTATTCACCATCACATGGTAGCAAAGAAAATAACGCAAATTAAGTAAAAGTAAGTTTATAAGTGGTTGCACGGCTTGGCGCCATTTTACCTTGCTGACGATTGCATCTTGGCTTCCTCTGACAAGTATCCCCGCTGTCTGCGTTCAGCCGACGTTGACACATGAATCGTCCCGAGGACCCGCACCCGTTTTGGCGACCGGAGTTTCCCCGCTGCCGGCCCCCGGATCTGAAACAGGTTTCCGCCGGAACTGCGACGGCCAGACACTGAGCTTGGCGAATTCCGTCGATTACTGAAGACATTTTTGTTTGCGTAACCGAGATGGCGGCGCACTAGTGACTGTAATTATGGCGCCCTGTATAAGCTTTTCTTACTACTATTACTACTACTACTACTACAAAATAAACAAACAATAATACAGCAATAATACAAAATTAGTAATTTAACACATCACATACTAGCGAATATCGACTGACATAACGAGTTACTGTATCCAGAATATCTCTTAACAAATTTTTCCTGACGGTGACACATTGATTCTTCTACCTTATCAATAACAAAATATTTACAACCATACGAGTCTTTGGACTTATCCCCAAATATTTTGTACAATACTTTGTTCATGGTGAATACTAGTGAATGCTGAGGTTATTGGACATGTTCCAATGCCACAGAAAAGAATTGGTAAACATTTTGATTTAATCAATGCAAATAAAACTTCTTCTGAAGCGTTGCGTCCAATTTTTCCAAAAAATATTGTTGAAGGCCTTATTAAAGCCAGCTTTGTTCTGGGCAAAAGAGCATTTGAACTTAACAGAGCTTTCTAGGTAGTAGGTAGACACCTAGATACCTAGACGACATTGTCCAGCTAATTACAAAACCCGACACTGAGACATCAGCACAAACGCTTTTGTGTCGCGGTCCAAAGCGCATGACGATTTTTTGGCGTTAATGGCCATGTCTAAAAAGTTCCCAGTCACAAATGTTAACCAACAACTGGAGTGCATGAACAGATGGTGCCAACAGAATAATATCATCAGCATACAAAAATATAGCAGCACAGTTGTTCCCATTACATCCAACATTAGCTTTATTAACCAACTTAACTAAATCATCAATAAAATTACCAAACAGAAATGGCGAAAGTAAACCTCCTTGTCTTACACCTGTTTCCAGCTCATAAAAGTATGATTTAGCAGAGCCCCACTTAACACAGGATAAACACAGCGAAAACTAATTTTCTAAAACCCTTAACACTTGCACCTGAATCAGTCGGTTCATCATCATCAGTTTAATATACATTGTGATTCATTTGGTCGAATGCTTTCGACAAATCTACTAAACAAACATTCACCGTTGAACCTCCAAACACATAATGTTCAACAACTTTTCTAACGGAATGGCATGACCACAACTAGATACTTTTTAAAAGCCAAACTGATTTGGACTTGTTTCTAAATATTTGTATCTTGACAGAACACAATACTCAAACATTTTTGATAAAACTCGGCTGATTGATACAGCTCTATAATTATCAATGATGTTCCTCTTACAAACAGTATCTTCCTTTGGTAAGGGCACTGTGTAGCTAAATCTAAAGCCACAAGGAACATGCCCAACATTAACAGACGTGTTGGGGCCACTACTGTTTCTCCTTTACATCAATGATATAACCCACAATATCCAATCTTCAATCCGTCTCTTCGCTGATGACTGCATCCTATACCGTCACATCAAGTCTGGAAATGATCTTACTGTTTTACAGCAAGATATACATGCACTCAGCTTGTGGGCAAGTACATGGCTTACGCGCTTCAATTCCAGTAAATGTTACATTTTATGTATGAACAGATCCCAAGTGAAGCCAGCAGTAAAATATTTTCTGGATGGCCATGCAACCCTTGTCATTGGTGGACCGTGGATTCACATACATAGGCTACCTTGGCGTTACAATATCCTCTGACTTGCGTTGGCAAAATCACACTTCCAGTATTTCTGCAAAAGCATCAAGGATCCTTAATTTTGTTAGACACAATGTCTATGGATGTTCTGCGGAGGCGAAAGCAACTGCCTTTAGTAAGACCTCTTCTGGAATTCTCATCAGCAGCATGGGACCCACATTTAGCCAAAGACGTACACCAATTTGAGTGTGTTCAGCGTCGAGCTGCTCGCTTTGTAATGAACGACTACTGCCGCACCACCTCAGTTACCAGTCTTCTCAATCAACTTGAATGGTCACCTGTCAGTTCGCCGAAGAAATAGTCGCTTAGTAGCATTCTACAAAGCCGTCAACAACCTGTCTCCAGTTCCAGTTGGCCAACCACGTCCCTGCTCTCATCAAACCAAGTCGCACGGCCCACTAACATTTACTCCTCTCACTCCTCGAACCGACAACTACAAGTACTCCTTCTTACCGTGCACCATTGTCGATTGGAACTCGCTGCCATTCTCACTACGAGCCAAGCCGTCGGTTGATTCATTCCGTGCACAGTAGCGTAGCCACGGGAGGACTGGGGGGGGGACGCGTCCCCCCACTTGTCCCAAAAACCGATTGTGGGATTCATCCAGATCCGATGAAAAGTTGGTAAGACTGGGGGGGGGGTACCACTCAGTGTCAGTGTCACTCAGTGTCAAAAAAATTTGGGGACGGGCTCCTCCCCAGATCCCACCTCCAAATGGGAGTGATCTAAACTATTTTCAGTTTACACTGTGTCATGCAGAACTTTAACAGCTGACGAACTATCGGGACCCCGAGAACAAAAATGGGGCTTTGGGTGGGGACATTCTGAAAAAGCAAAGATTTGTGTAAAAGTACGCGAAATAACAATAATTTAGTGGCGACCCCTGGTGAATGAAATGGCAATCGACAAAGAACAACGACTGTGTGGCGCCCCCTGGCGAATGGAACGGTAAAATCGAGAAGTTATAAGTAGCCACTAGCCACGCCTAGCGAACGCAACGGCAAAATCGTAATAAAAGTAATTTATTATGCCCCCCTGGCGAATGGAACGGCAGTTAATAAGGAAATGTCATTAGCAATCAGCTGTTGCCAATCCCCAAATCGGTCTCCTATATCTCTAACAACACTTATTCTGCTAGTTTCCACGGCGCGAAGGATGCAGCCTATACGACAAAATAGGGTCAGCCATCGCGGATGAAGGAGGGTAGGGGAAAGGGAAGGGGTGGGAAGAAAGGGGAGGGAGGGGAGAAAAGGGACGGGAATAAAGGAAGGGGAAGGAAAGGAGGGGGACCGCTTCGCGGCAAGGGGGTGGAAAAGGAAGGAGGGGAGGAAGGGACGGGAATAAAGGAAGGGGAGGGAGGGGACGGGGGGCCGCTTCGCGGCAAGGGAGTAGAAATGGAAGGGAAGGAAGGGGAGGGAGAGGGAAGGGAAGGGACGGGAATAAAGGAAGAGGAGGGAGGGGACGAGGGGCCGCTTCACGGCAAGGGGGCGGAAAGGGGAGGGCAGGAGGGAAAGGAAAGGAGGAATGGGGAAGGAGGAAAGGGGAGGGGGAGGGGAGTCCTATGACTGGCACTAACCCTTACTGCTGAACCCTAACCGACCTTACTACAACAGACGATAGAAAGAGAACACACGTACCTGGAACAACGGCAGACGTGGTGACATTTCGCTCATAAAACTGAAATCCAGCATTGTCCACTGACAATTGTCGCACGCCATTGTCCGTCGCGAAAAGCACGTGCGTGCATACCAGACACGTCACCCCAGTGAGCCGTAGGCCTAAGTGCACGTGTGGCGAATCCGTAAGTAGGTCAGCTGTGCCTCTAGAGTACGTAACCAGATCACGTGACGTACATCGCGTATCGATCGATAGCGTCGAAATGGGGTCAAAGTCGCCATTATTCCAGGTGAGTAAATACGAACATTTAATCTTCTCGCATTAATTTATTAGACATTGCCAATCAACCAAACCTTCTCGAACATGTTCAACTGTGCCTATACTGTTAGTCTAAGTCACTTTTGTCCGATTTCGAGCTGGCAACCATGTTGTAAATAATTACCGTACCGAGAAACCAAAAATATTAAAACTGTACGAAGAACTGACGACGTTGCGTATGAGCGTTGATGAAGACGTTAAGCCCGGTACAAACTGGCGACATGTTGCCGGATACATGTTGCCGGCAACATGTATCCGGCGTGTATCTTGTATCTTGCTACATGTATCTTGTATCCTGCTACAAAATCTTGTATCTGGCGACATGTAGAACGATTTGG
>Ga0209149_1002615_pt1 | contig 10231 bp, 9 predicted proteins | sample WorMetTyACAVOLI2_FD_187423 | JGI IMG/M metagenome (GOLD analysis project Ga0209149, IMG submission 187423) | Marine gutless worms symbiont microbial communities from Max Planck institute for Marine Microbiology, Germany - Olavius algarvensis... ... | reverse complement strand
GGCGCTTTAGGTGATGAAATTATTTTTGCTGTTTTATATGTGTCACTTTGCTATGGGCCTTACACATTGTTATAAAACAACAGTTTTTTTTACATTTATTAATAATAATAAGTAATGTTACATGTTAGGCTAAACGTATGCTTAAAAGATGACGGACAGCCAGCTTAGTCTACCACAGCAGTGAAACTAACAAGTAGCTCAGCTGTCGCAAAGAGACCGCTCGATGCTTCGTGTCGTCGAATATTTTGCTAAGTCTTATGTAAGTCCCTATTAGTATATTCAATTGAAACTATGTCTGCGTCTTGTACTGTTTCTGAGATATTCAGCGTCAAACAATACCGTGACCTTCAAACCGTGGGTAGGGGTCGTTCTAGGTCATTAAAAATGGCGCTCTTCGATAGATCATATACGACTTTCTATTGGTCGGCCATTGTAAGTATAGCTAGTGCACCATTTTTTATTTATTTGACGTTGAATAATCATGACCTTGAAATCTGGATTATAGGTCACTGAAGAGCACTCAAACTGGTACCATTCGAAAGCTTGGGTGCGATTTCCTATTCGTCTTCCATAGTAACTATGGCTGTATCTTGCATCATTTGGTAGATAAAGCGAGATATTGGTCGAAAATCGTAATTTTTTTCATACCCCCTTGCATTCGACGCTCCTTGTAGGGGGGGGGGTCGGAATAGTGCCATGACGTTTGGTACGGAAAAACTAGAATGGTGGGGCTACCCGATTGTGAAAAAATCTTGAAGATACGTTGATTCGTTTTGACATGATCCACGACGGACGGACAGACACACAGACAGCGCATGACGGCATAGGCCGCGATTATGCATGGCATCGCACCAAAAAAATAACAAAGAACTGAAAACGAAAAAAGATAAGCATAAAAAATTCGAGAAGAGCTTTGAAAGAGTCTGTGAAGGCATCTGGAAGTGTTGCAGTGCGACAGAACTTTGCTATGTCGGTACAATCTATTGCCAGCCGACGATGACAACCGATGTGTGTGTGAAATATGTAATAACTTAATAATAAACGTTGCGTCGGCGAACACCTGCGCCAGTTTGTATGCAACAGAGCGATTTAGTCCCGCGATCCCAACGGCCGTGTTGCGCGCACATGCAGCAGCACGTCGCCTAATGAATTCTTCCATTATCGCTCGTCGGTGCCAACTGCGTCTGCGATACGTGGAACGATATGTCACCGAGTCACGTGGGACAACATCACGTGACGTCAATCGCGCCTTACCCATTGCGCTCCACCGGTGGTCGACTAGAACTGCCAGCCTCGGCAAGAAAATATTCGCGGTGCCTAGTGAGTGCGTCGTTGCATGGTCATAGAATTATGGCTTTGTGACTGAATTTATTATTTTGCTACTATTGTAGGCTAAGCATCATGCCTCTGTAAGAATTTGGAGTGATTGTTGTGTGCTGTTTATTGGCAAAGTAACATCATCAGTAGGTTTGGATATCGGCATTTATCAGTATCGGCATTAAATTGTTGTCATATAAGGACGATTATCCGAGCCTAATATGGATTCTGGACAATGGAGAAATTTGATCCCTTCATACGCCAGAGCCTCAGCCGATCGTCACCAAGTTGCGTACACTTATTAACTATGTCGCAGATACAGGTATCCACAAGCAAAATTTTATGCGGATCTTGCCGGGGGGGGGGCTTTCTTCTCCCAATGTGCGTCAAGTTCCGCATTCCCAGTTCTGCAATTTTATTCTTTCTGCCTATATTGTAATGACTTTGTAGGTCAGAAAAATCACTATTTCGGGAACGATTCTGGTAAAAGCCGCAAAGCCAAACTGATCCGGACTATAAATCTGCGTAACGCTCACGAAAACGGGAAGTATTATTATTCCAGTTGGCGTTAAAGGGGTGCAATCGTGTCGCGGACGCTTGGCTAACAACGCCATCGCTCACAGAAAGAAGGCCTCACCATGCGCCATGTCGCTTGCACGCGTCGTGTACGGCATATTCTGTCGCGCGGGAAGAATTTGATTAGTTCTTCGCGGAAGCGTCGTCGATGTCGGCGTCCGTCGTCGAGGTCTGACAGGGCGACATCGGCACGGCTTTCGGCAGGTCGCCGCTGGCGGCGTCGCGTCGGCCGCCGTGCCGTAGATGATGCAGGCAGAGGGCACTGACGCTGCGATGTTCTCGGTGACCGCTGATTCAGTTGCGTGCGTGCCTATGCGTCGGCGTCTCCGTGCTTGTTGTAACCGCGGCAACGACGACAAATTGGCGCTGTAGACGTCGCTGAAAGGAAGCGAACGGCACGCAATCTCACAATGCTGCACACTTCCTTCATCCATCTCTTAGTTGTACTTGCAACAGCAGCTGCCTGCCGCGATGCATAGGCCTGCTAGAACGAAATCCCACCAGAACGAAACCCTAGCCCTAACTCTAACCCTAACCCGTCGCATTAGATCGACATCGGCTATCGTTCTAGTGGGACGTTCCCCCTGCCGCCCTCACCCAGTCTTTGATTTGATTTCAAGTTTTAACCAGAGATGCCAGGCAAATCTCGCCGCGCGCCCAATAGCAGGGTGCAGCCATCTGGTGAATTTAATGGCATGCACCATTCTCTGTCTGTTTTCACAGTTTCTATAACAGTTATCCCGGAATTGTGCTAACAGATAAACATGGCTACAGACAAACGCACATCGTGATAAAGCTACAGTCAAACATTAGCGATCAACTACGAGTGTAGGACATTTGCCCCTCGGACATATCCCCCGGACATTTTCCCGGCCGGACACCTAGACGCCTCCCCTCCCCACCTAGGACATTCCCCTCCCGGCTGTTAAAGCGAAAATTTGAAAACTGGCACTAATCCATACTCTTGACTCCAACCGTCCCACGACTCGGGGTCCTGACCCTAACCGACCCACGACGTGGAGTCCTTACACGAATTTTAACCCCAACCGACCGACGTGGCGGGGAATTACGTAAAAACTGGCACTAACCCCCATTCCTGACCCTAACCTAAGTGGTTACGGTCAGGAATATGGGTTAGTGTCAGCTTTCTAAAAATTCTCCACTTCGTGGGTCGGTTAAGCTCAGAACCCGCGTCGTCGGTCTGTTAAGGTTAGGGTTATGGTCAGGACCCAACGTCGTGGGTCGGTTATGGTCAGGAATGTGGATTAGTGCCAGTTAATTCCCTGCCCCGTTGGTCGGTTAGGATTAGGGTTATGGCCCCGATCCCACGTCGTCGGTCGGTTAGGGTCAGAAATGCGGGTTTATGCCAGTTTTCAGTTGCGCTAGATCGCTTTATATCCGAAATGTCTGGCGAATATGTCCTGGAAGAATGTCTTACATTCACGCACACACACGTGCATGAGTGACCACTGCTGTATACAGAGGCGTGCAGGTAAAAAACGTGAGCAGCAGCAGCAAAGTGAGTTGATGCAGACTGGATCAGCTGCTGAAGCCGACAACCGACGCAGATGTTGACTGGCAGATTCATCGTCTTACAGCGATTAATGAGTCGCTCGAGTCAACTGCGTTCAACTATTACTGTCGGCCTCCATAGTGACCGAGATGCTTATCGACCGCCTCCTCGCCGTATATATGGCATCGACGTCATTACTCGGCTGCTGAATTCATTCATGCAGTCATATCATTATCGTCGTCATCTCCATCCGTCAACATCGCTGTCGTCGTTGTTAGCGTGGTTACGAACTCCTGCAGCGATTACAAATTCTTGCAGGCGTGTGCATTCTGACAAGAAGCAATACTCACGCCGCGTATATGCACAGACGTTTCGCAGCAATAATCTCTCATTGTAAGAATAACAAGTGTATCGGAGACGATACGAAAGCCGCCGCTCGTCAAACCCTAAACTGCATTAAAAACAAAAATAATAAAATGTGGCGAAAAACGATTTTCAATATGGCGGATGGAATTCTTACACCCTGCCCGGTGGCACGATCATGACACTGATTTCGCCGGGTGACTGCACCCTGCAATGTGGCATGTGGCTCTAGAATCGTGACAGTGAATTCACCAAGTGGCAGCACTGTGCAATGTGCACTGTGATACGTGGCTCTGGGATGACATGCCACTGACGTCCCCCAAACGTCCGCCATACCGGAGTTCCATATTTTTGTTTTCCTAATGTAGTTTGGGCTTCGGCGAGCGGCGGCGCCTTTCATCGTCTCCGGTTTGTTGTGCATAGTGCAGCTCGTTGACTAATGCTGCAGATGCACGTGTTGCAGTGAGACAACGACGATGCGGCGTGGTACGCGTGAGTTATCAAGTACTGAGATGAGCAGCGGTGCAGTCGGCGTGTTCCGCTGTCTACGTCCGTTACGTCGATGTCGTCGTCTGGCCGAACAGCCTCTGATGTTCGTTGTGTTGGTCGTTGCCGTCGTTGTACTGATCTCAACACATCACCGACGTCCTTCGACAACTTCCGGTCAGATCGGCTCCGCTTCTGACACTCTGCGGCGGCGTGTACGCTCGGTTCAGGAGGAGAGTTCCGACAGCGGCCGGCTGATCATCGACGACGACGAAGGTTCCAACGGGTTCCTCGTCGCCGTCATCAACGGCAGCCGGCTGACGGACGTCGAGTTCCGTTCTTACGGCGAACCAGTCGAGCTGCGCCTCATCGTGCTCGCGTACAACCGACCGGAGTCGCTAGCCGCCTGTCTTGAGTCGCTCGAGGCGGCAGAGTACGCCGAGAACGACCGCCTATCGCTGCACGTCTGGATTGACGGCTGCCCAGCTGACGACAAGAACGGCGAAGAGGATCGCAAGAAGACGGTCGACGTGGCACAGTCATTCAACTTCTCACACGGCAGCTATCACGTCCACGTTAGGCCTCAGCACGTCGGAGTCCAGGTTGGTCGTTAGTTGCAGAGGCAAAAACGTCGACGATGAGGATGTGATTAGCATGTTTAGAAAATCTAATGACCAACTTAACTTAGGCCTTCCGTCAACCGATCAGCAATGACTAATAGGCCTAATTTTGAGAGTGCAACAGTACTTGCCATGGTTTCAGTTATAGTCTAATATTTTTAAACTACAAACATGTTGCTGTGCAGTTGGTAAATGCTCTATTTGACAAACAGGTGCAAGTGTCGGTTAATTGAAATTGATGCTGAAATTCAACAATAGTATCGTCGCGAAGGATTGCCGAGACGAGAGGTCCAGCCCTCGTGCGCTGAAGTAGCTGCAGCTTACTTCTTCAGAGTTTAATAGGTTTCTTCCTTGCTTACTAATTTAGACGCGAGAGGCACATTGTGAATGTGAGACTTTAGAGTGGCTAAAAGAAGCTACTTTTACATCACCTTCATATCGAATAAGAAATTCATTCTGTATCTCCTTTTGCCAAAATGCTACACTTTAGTTTATACTATATATACCCCCAAAAAACACATGTTCGCATTGCGCCGCAGCGGTTTACGTCGGGCCAACTAAAAGAAGTAGAAAATAGCGTCGGTCATTTAATGAGCCAATTACGTCCTATTTGCTTTCCGTTAACCAGCCCCGTTAGCTTTTGTCTCGCTCAGCTATGCTAGAGCGCCTCATAGCCATAGGCGGCGTGTGCGTCTGTCGGTTTTCGTCGTCCGTCCGTCCGTCCGTCCGTCTGTCACACGCTGGTATTGACTCAAAACTAATGACCATAGGATCATGCGGTTTTCACCGTCGTGTAGCCCAAGAACTCTTAGTTTTTTTGAGACCAACTTTCATGCACCTCGTAAGGGGGTTCCCTTGGATCCCTTGCGAGGGCTTCAAACGAGACTGGGGTGGGTTAAACGGCAAAAAAACTCAGATTTTCGACTAATAAATCGTTATAACTCGGAAACGATAGAAGATAGGCATATGCTTACAATGGAAGACTAATAGAAACTTGCGTATATGGGCTTTCGATTGGTACCAATTTCCATGACCTTGAATGAACTTGAACGACCGTAACGCACAACTACTAAGCTTTTCTGGAGCTTGCTGTGTAAAAGTGAATGACGATAGACCATCACTATCTGCGGCAATAGCCCCAGGTCCGTAGATGTCAGCGACGTAAATTCGCACTGTGAGTGACCCCTAACCTAGATTTCAAGGTCACGGTATTCTTCAACGTCATATATCACGAAAATGGTACAGGATAAAACTATACTTACAATGGCAGACTGACAGGAGTCGTATTATGATCTATCGAAACGTGCCGTTTCGATTAGTTTGAATGACCCTATAATCCAGATTCCAATGGCACGTATTATTCGATGTTGATTATCTCGGAAACGATATGAGAAAATGAGATAGACACACGGTTACTGCCGAACATTGCGGATGACCTTAAGTGACCCTTGAATGTCATTTTAGATACGATAAACATGAGCATATACAATGTACGAAGTCAGTTACAACGGTCGGACGTCATTCATAATGCGAGCAATTATTTCTACTGACGTATTCGACCGGAAGGAGTTTTATGCTGAGCGCCACCTGTTAGTGATAGGACGGACATGGAGTTGAGAATTGGAGACATCATTTCACTGCATACTGCATTTACTGCAGGGTCAGTGGATGACGGTCTGGCGGCCTGCAGCGTCTTTTGTCGACGGCGCCGGCGAACCGGAAATAGCGCTGATACTCGAAGATGACGTCAGCGTGTCGGCGTACTACTGGCGCTGGTTGCGTGCGGCGCACCGAGCCTACGACGGCCGCTCTGACGTCAGCGGCTACAGCGTCTCGCATCCGGAGATGGAACACGCGACCGGCAGCGTACTCGAAGTGCCCGTCAACTACACCGTTTTCATGTATCCGGTATCTAGCACAGCCTGCTGATGTCTCTTAACGACTGAACTCGTAGTAGTGCGCCGGTATTCTGCTAGCTGCCATTGGCCTTACGGTTGGTTCCGTCGCGCAGCGGTAGAACATCGGTCTTGGGACCGGCGAGCTTTCGCTGTCCTGCGCTCGACCTACAGCTGACGGGTGACCACGTATGTGGGTAGACCGTCCGCTATAGGTCAGCCAACAAGGCCAACACAGCCTTTCATCCTTTCTGGGTCGATAAATGAGTAGTAAGCTGCAACTAGATGTTGTCACCACAGTCCGTGGCGGCGCCATCTGGTGAACGCGAACGAAGGTTAAAGGCAGGCATGATGTTGTTTGTAGGTTAAACTGTGTGATCCATGTCTGAGCGCCTTGAGGACGAGATGCTTGTCATCGAAGGCGCTATATAAGTCCACTTACCTTTACCTTTATGGTACAGTATTAACTTCGTAACTGAGAAGCGGCTGGTTCAGAGCACTCTTCTCGCGCCGTCGCAAGCAGCATTGAGCAAACTGCTAACGTAGTGTCTGCATGCACTGCAGGAAAATTCAGCCCGTTACCACAGCGGAACTGGAAACGAGTACCATACATTAATAGCTTACAGGGCATGGGCTACATTGTGAGGGTCTGTGTGCGGCTGTCCCGGGCGATGATATATCTGCATGCGGCACCGTAGGTCAGGGTCGTATTAGGGGTGCTGCAATTTGTGGGAAGTTGGAAATATTTTACTCTAATTTTGACTGTATTAATTGACACATTTTTTATTTCAAACTTTTTAAGAACGAAACTGTTAATCTATCACAGTGTTTGGCGGTTATATTGTCACTGTAGGTTGTTTTTTTTAGAAATATGCCAACAGTATCTGTAAGAAATAAGCACTTTAATAGCATGTAGCTGTCCGTCAGACGGCCAAAGTTTGGCCATAGCACCCGGCCTGCACCTAGTCGTAACCCTTTATGGGCACATTAGATAAAACCGCACGGCAACGGACCAATATACAGCAATACGGTGATTGGTACACTGGCCGCTGATAGGTGGGCTGTTACATTAATTTAGGTACAGCGAGGAGCGGCCTATGCAGGCTGTGGCCCCGTCCATGCAGTCCCCTCCTCGCTGTACAAAAACGGCCAGTGTACCAACTTAATATTGTTGGATGTGGCACCATAACTGCCTCTGATTTCTAAAGGGTTAATTGGTCTAGCTGTCCGTTAAACCTCGCCCACTTAGGACGATGTCGCGTGTATTTTGGCGACAAAAAAACGATCGCTTTCGACGTTGTATCCTTGTGGGAAATGAATGGAGCAACTCGTCATAGTCGCCAGGGCGCATCAATTAATACTGATACACTTTCAGGTCACATAGGCACCTCGTCGCGCTTTAACGCAAAGCGGTGCCTATATGTTTTACCGAGTTTTTCTTCTTTTTTACCTCCGACAAAGGAGGAGGTACATGTTTTTGCCCGTGTTCGTTTGTCTGTCTGTTTGTGAGCAAGATTACTCAAAAAGGCGTGCATGGATTTGGATGAAATGTTGCGTGTCGACAGATGTCGGGACATGGACGAACTGATTAACTTTTGAGCCCGATCCGGATTATAGTCCGGATGCCGGAACCGGATTGCTTTCTCCGATATCGTATGCGCTGCAACGCGGAATTTTATTACGTCGGGAAAATCCCACCTGCAGCGACGCGTGGTTTTAAAATGGTTTTACGGCCTGTCGCTGCTACAACGCGTGGTTTTACAATGATTTTATTCACCGCGAGCCGTCGGAACAACTTTGTCGGAGGTACGTGCGCTCTACCGCGTGCCCTTCTAGTTTTCTTATCGTCCGTCGGCGGCCGGCAGTCGTTGTACAGAAACGGTGCAACTTTTCGAAATTATAAAACAAACTTGTCCTGTAGGGATATCTTCACCTCAAGCCTGAAGTTGCGTCCAGCCACCCCTAAGAAAACTTCAGTCATTTTATCACTTATTCGTGACTTCGACGCGGTGCCTATACAAAGGCACGGAATACCCGTAATCTAGTTGCTCTTGATGTCCCTCAATAGTGATGTGTATAGCCGTGACGTCATGTTGGGTGCATGGGTTCAACCAAGTTTTGACGGCTTAGCCGTCAAAACTTGGTTGAACGCATGCACCCAACATGACGATGCGTCTACGTCGCCGCCGACGTCTGACAGCCACCACTTTCGCTGGTAGACACGCTAATAGATCATCATACGACACAGCAATAGTAGCGCTAATTACAACGGTGCATTTACTTTATGATCGTAACAACTACGTCACTTATCCATGCGACATGATCACGTGACTCACATATCTACAACCTTGGGACGTGTTTCCGCAACATGTCAAGTGTTTCAGCAACATGCGACTTGTCGTCTGTCGCCAATGTGGACGAAGTTTAACCCTTTAGAATGCAATGGCAATATGCCACATCGAATAATATTAAGTTGTTAGGCTACACTTGCTATTGATGGGTGGGCTGTTACATTTGGTACAGCGAGGAGGGGACTGGGCGGGGCTGCAGCCCGCCCCGACCCTTCATCGCTGTACCATATGTAACAGCCCACCCATCAACGGCCAGTGTACCAATCACCGTATTGCTTTACAGTGGTCCGTTGCTGTGCGGTTTTAATGTGCCCAGAAAGGGTTAAAGTGCTACTGGTAACAAGTCGCAGTCATGTATGCAATGCTGTAGCAAGTGTTTAACGGCGATCGACGCACTAGGCCTACTGTGTTGGCTGTGCTAGATCATCTGTACATGGGGGTTCTCACCTCATCCAGTCAGCTGGCGTCAGTTCGAGGACTGGTTCTACGAAGTAGACGTCAACTCGTCGTTCGTGCCGATCGTCGACGGCATTCTGCCATCAGAGTGGTTCGTCAGTGAACGTCGAAACGGGCGCGAGCGCACGCTGTGGGAACAATGGCACATCTACTATACGACGGCCCGGCGTCAGTACACCGTACTGGCCAACCCAGGCCCTCGTGCCGGTCTCCTCGCTGTCAACAGGCACGAGAAGGGACTCCACGACGGCGACGTCGTCGTCGGCGCCACCCAGGCGCTCTGTACAGACTGGACGTCGAGACTCGACAATCTGCCGCCAGAGGTCGTCAAGCTCGGCTATGACGGACTGCCGCTCATTCACAATGATAGTCCTACCAATAACAGTAATGTTAACTAGATTAATAACTAATCAGACTGACTGCTCTGCAAGCATCCATTCCAAACTGAGTGACTGACCGAAAATAATTTAAAATTTTTATCCAAAAACGAACAAGAGGTCAAAGTAATTTGACAAAAAGCGCCTCACGGGGGGCATTCCCCGGTTAGGGGTCACCCCAGGGGGTCGAAAGTTGTACCATTGAATTCCTGGGGTAGGGTTTCCTATTAGTGTTCCATAGTAACTATAGGCCTAGGATGCACCGTTTGGCCACAGT
>Ga0209149_1002614_pt1 | contig 10232 bp, 6 predicted proteins | sample WorMetTyACAVOLI2_FD_187423 | JGI IMG/M metagenome (GOLD analysis project Ga0209149, IMG submission 187423) | Marine gutless worms symbiont microbial communities from Max Planck institute for Marine Microbiology, Germany - Olavius algarvensis... ... | reverse complement strand
CCTGCCCCCTGACAAAACTGAATGGTGGCTTATCTCGGCTACACTCTGCGGATGAGGACGCTGTTTCATGGCTGACCAATTATGGTAAATGACACGCATACGAGAAGAAGAAGCATGACGTTATGTTGAGGCTGTGTCAAAACTGCCAAGGAGAAAACAGCTCATAATTATGCGTTGAATGGCAGAATAATTATATTGGAGATATGTATGCATGCACAGTGCATTATGTGAGATACACAGTACAGACCATGATGAGCTGTATGTTAATACTTAGCATCCTTTATGAATGTGTGCATGTTGCTTGGTGTTCGTGTTATGTTTTAGAATATCAAAACAAGCTTACATCCAGGACATCGTAAATCCTATTGATTTGCCAGATGGAAGTGCATCTTTCGTAGACTTCATGGGCAACCGCAACAACCGTTTCACAACACCTGATACTGCTGCTAAAAACCATATCCTTTTCTACGACTGAAGATTGGTGCCAGAGTGATAGTACTTACGGTGAAATTTAAACATGACAGTTTTGACTGTCCCACGTATATTGCACCCACATAGGGCTAAATTTCATTACTCATGCTTCACCGAAACTTTACCAAGACAAAAACTGGCGACTTCTACTTATCTTGGGAAAGTCTGCGACAAGTTTGTGTAATGGAATTTGCTAACAGACCTAACAAACAGACTTTAGCGGCATGCTGCAAATGCCGACAAATCATAATGGATTTCTGCATGGTGTAATCACACTGTCACTGATAGTTTGTTTTGGTTTTGCATAATAACAAATAATGTGGAAGGTTTATAAGTAAAAAAACGTAACTGATGCAGCATATAAGGAACACATCACTATATAGGATACTATAATGAACTATAGTGATTTTGACAAGGAGCTGGCTTTTCTGTGGATTATGACGTTGTTAAGTTTGCCACATATGAATTTATTACGACAACTCGACAATATTTCTCTGGTTTTCATCGGACAAATAGTTTACTCTATTGGTTTCTAGCGACAACATCTGATTCATCTTCATTATTGTCAATCTTGTAACTAATACTAATACTAATAATAAAATTTCTATAGTGCCAAAATCAGGTACTAAGACCTGTAATCAGAGGTGCTCGGTGGCATAGGCTACTTAAAGTCCCGGCGGAATAAGAAAGTCTTTAAGTTATTCTTAAAGACTGGTAAAGAATTAGCAGTTCTAAGATGTAATGGCAAACTGTTCCAAACTAGTGGGGCAGCTACCGAAAAACGATGTAACAAACATCTACTTCATGCAGAAACCCCTGGGGTTGCACCGACTATCAAATATATTGGGAGAAACATGCTGTACAACTTCTACAATTTTATATCGTGAAAATCCACTTGAATGTAAAGTCGGGAGTAAAATATAAATTTTTGGCATATCATAAGTGCAGTGTTATGATGTCATACATACTCTGCAAAGTGAAGTGTATAGCCAAAGAAAGTACACAGCAGCCATTATGGCTTAATTTATGCCTTCTGATAAATTTTTATGTTGTTGTATTTTTACTCTTGTCGTGATGAAACAAATGTTCCGTCCGTGGTTGTTTTATGTGGACAGCGAAACTACGTGTTCCTCTGTGAAAATAAGGCTCTTGATATACTCACTTTCTTGCATATATTTCCGATGTCCACACTGATGTCATGCTGCAGTTATATAGTACCAATTGCGTAAATATGAGCAATAGTATAATCTTTAACTACCGTGAGTACGTATCAATGCATCATCCAACTCTTTGTACTTTTTCCATGCTCCACCAAACATGGATGAAGATGCTGTTCGTAAGGTTGGTTACATGCATGTTGACTTGAATTAGAATTGTGATACAAATAGTTTACTTTGATTTAGTTGTAATTAGGCAATTGTATGATGTCACTTTTGGAGATGCAGCTGTTATACTAAACATAAGCTGATTGTGTAGTTTAGTTTTAAAGACGGAATGTAACGTTTTGTTGCAGATTTTCCTGGACGTAGATGTGACTCCTCCATCCAGGATAAAAATATTTGCGGCAAAAAGTAAGTGTAGAATAATGAGTAAACATTTTTATTGCTTTAACATTTTACATATTGCTGTTTATATGTTACCTTTTTTATCGCGCATCAGCACACTGATGCGCGATATTGATATAGCAATTCTGTCCATCTGTCCGTCCGTGACGTTCCGGTATCAGATGAAAACAGCTTAATATATCGTCGTACTTTTTCACCATACGGACGGAGGCTAACAAAGCAACCCAAACTCACTGCAATAATCCAGTCTCGCCGACTTACCCTGTTTGAACATATGCGCACGGACGACAATGCAGATGCCATGAGGATCCTGTTAGCCGCCCCTCCAGCAGACTGGAGAAGACAACCAGGTTGTCCCTGCATCATGCGGCTCAGCACCATCCAACAGGATCTGAAACAACACCACCTTATGCTCCCTGAATCAGCAGATTTGGCTCAGAACCGCCCTCTGTGAAGGATGGATGATGTCGACGTATGACGCTGCACAATCTTAGAGTTACATGCCAGAAACGACGATGACAGCGACAACCGTCCACCACAGCACGGGTGTGTGCCATTCGTCACACATACACAGTGGGGCTTCGTTGTTTAAGCACTGAAACTAAAATACAGTAAAGTCAAAGTAAAATAGAAATTAAAGCTAAAAAGGTAATACAAAAAAATAGAAAAATGTTGGTACAAAGTCATTTTTATGCTCCAGCCTCACACCAGCCATCAGCACCACTGCTTTTGATAGTCTGTGCTGCCACTGTGAGTGAGTGAGCATGGTGTAATACTGCACAGTAGGTCTTTTTGGAGACAAATATAGACTATTACATCAAAATGTGTTGTGACTGTATTCTGTGAGTGCACCTGTGTGTGTATGCGTGAGTGTATAACTCCTGTGGTTATTTAACAAATCTTGTGGTCACCAGTGGTCAACCATTTCCCACCTTTGCCTGCTTCGTCTAAGTGCTTAGCATGACGCTGTTATGTTGAATGCTGATTTCTGTTCTTAAAGTTCGTGCAGTTTGGCCCACGTATAAGCTGACCCCGTTTTTTTTATCAAAATTTGACAATTATTTGACAATAAATTCTTGAGTTATATATGAGTATATAAGACAGCTAATCTAAAGATTGTTTGTGCTGTAGGTGAACGCAGTTCTACAGGTGTGCTTGATTGGGACAGCAAGAGCGAGGCCCTCGAGGCACTAGTGATGGCAAACCATACACCTTTACCAAATCCCAGTATGTGACCTTCTCTGATCACTGACTATTTAGATGTTTGATCACAACAGTAAACCATCATTTCTGCATATTGTGTGTGAACTGTGCATATGTAGCATCGAATGTGTAAGCAAGTTGATTCCAGCATCTTGATGATTGACATCGTTCACCGTTTAGATGACTATGTCAAATAAGAGTAGACTGCTGCTGTAGTGATTGAGTGAGTAGTTTCTTAACGGCATATCAGCACAAAAAGGCTGTTTGGTGCCATTCAAGGTTTATACGATTCATCAGATATGAAAATAATTAATAAGGTAAAATCTGTGAATGTAAGATTAAGGTATTAAGCTAGAAAAAAAGTAAATAACAAACATTAATATGGAAACATTAAAGTTGCTTATAACAACGGGTTTGTTTGATAAAATCAGTTATGTTCTGTGCTTCGACATTATCGAATAAGTCTTTAATAGAAGAAGCAACAAAGTGCTTGTTTCGTACACCATTAAAATCAACACACTCGATCAGGATGTGTTTCACTGTTAGTGGGCACTGACAAGTACCACATTCAGGTAAGTATTGTTAAACAGACTGCTGCTGTAACTGGTCTTAGTAACACCATGGTAAAGTATTGATGAACTACAGCAAACTAGTTTTGTTGCCTTATTCCAGGATCCGACTAAACCAGCACTAGTTTGGTTTTGTTAGGTTTAGTTGTTAGGTTTTTGTGTTGTGTATTATTTCTGTTAGCCTCGTTTGTCGTTTTACCTAGTGAATGGGTAGTCAGGCCATGCCCAATGATGCCAATGTTGAGGAATACATGTCCATAAAGACCTGTTGCATGAGGATCTATTAAGCTTTAAACAAAACATTTCATATGGATGGCTTTGATGTTATCGTTACAGTTTAAGTTTATTATTTCATTGTTCAGTTGTTCTTCATCATCAAGATCATCTTCTCACAACTTCCCAGCTCTTTCACATTTTAACTAATACCCCAAACAACATATTTTCAACTTCCTATCTGAAATATCTTTACCGTCCTTTAAATTTTGCATGACACAATATAGTTTTGTTGTGCAAGTGCTGATAAATGTGAGTCACCTTATTCCAGGACAACATGTGTGAGCTGATAACAGACGTCTGGAAGGAATAAATTACTGCTACCGATAATAACAATAATATTGTACACATTTCTGTCCCGCCATAGGTCAGAGGCGGAAAGTCTTATTTGTGGTTACATTTTACTACACATAGCCCGTGTGGGTCCCGAGCACTGTTGTTATAGAACAGGCCCAATCCGTTTCGTGGCCGGATGGCGTAAAAGGCGTTCCTGGACCGGGGTTAGTTTGGTTTTGTTAGGTGTAGTTGTTTAGGTTTTTTGTGTTGTGTATTCTTTCAGTTAGCCTAGTTTGTCTGGACTACATTGCCAAGTAATTGGCTAGCCAGGCTGTATGCAATAATGCATATATTGTCGAGGAGTACATCTCCACAAAGACAAGGTTGCATGAGGGTCCGTTAACCTTTAAACTAAGCAGTTTATATGAACTGTTTTGATGTTTTTATTATAGTTTTAGTTACTGTTATATTTAGTTGTTCATCTTCATCGTGATCATCTTGTCACAACTTTCGAGCTCTCTCACATTTTAACTAATACACTAAACGACGTATTTTTACTTCTTATCTGAAATTAATAACTTTTACTTTTGCATGGCACGATATAGCCTTTTTGTGCTGAAAGTGCCGTTAAACACCAACCAACCTTTTACTACAAATCATTTAGACTTCATTGTTTCATGGTGTAGTACTGAAGTGATATCAGCTACCGTTTTAGGTTATCTTAGTGCCCTCTCTGTAGATTTAACACTGAACACTTTATAATCCACACATCTTGCATGTTTTTATTTAAAACTAAGTATTGGTTGTAAGAGTTAAACGGAGAACACTGAACATTTTCAAAGAGAATGACTTAGAAAGCAGCAGTGCCTGGAAAGTGTTTCCTGTATGATAGGGTATCATCGAGTGTAACACCAAGATTAGTTGTGAGTCATGCTTCAAATGTTGGTTGCTTTCATTTGTGTAAAAATTCAGTTCCTATCCCAAACTACTGTTAAGCAGATAGAGAATGCTTTCATAGCAGATCTGGGAGTTGCTAGGTCTCAGATGTCATTGCTGACCGTATTTGGTGAAGTGTGCAAGAGCAGCTGCCCAGGTGTCATTGGCAGAGATTAAACTGCGACTGAGTGTGGCGGATAGATCCTATATACCGGGTGGGCCAAATTAAATGGGGCCAATGCATTTTTGTTTAGTTTTTTTCTTTTAAGCATGTTTTAGAAAATATTGATACGTGACTTTCAGTTCATTTATGCACTTTGAGAAGCATGAAAATTAAATACTTTTCGTCAGAGGGCGCTACAAAAACTAATGATTTTCTCTGTATTAGCATTTTTAGCTGTTTTACTTACTCATAACTTCAACAGTAACTATTTTATCAACAAACAACTTCTATGGTAAAAATTGTCTGCTTTTGGTAGAATTTATTTGTTAGCATTGTAATGATTGTAATCTTTTTTGGGGGAATAGCTATGTGACTTGCATGTAGGCCTATCAGCCTGTATCATAAGTGATGATAGACTTGGCGCCATGTAGCGTGTTACACTTTCATTAAGGTAAAGTTGGCATCATGTCACTTGTTGCTCTATGTAGTTTATACCTGCCAAAAATCATTCAATTTTATAAATGCGTTCACTTGCTACAATAAAAAATGTCAGGTAGCCCCGTTTAATTTGGCCCACCCTGTAGGTCTACGGGTTGAATAATGTCATGCGCCTGGGACAAACCATTCACCTGCCTGTGCTATGAGCTGAGGTTAAACCTAGGTGTCTCAGAAGCAACATTTTTTAATAGAAGCTGGACTGTTTAAACTCACTAAAAGGGACAGCATTTGGACAATTTACCAAAAAGACCGGTGTGCCAAACGGTATCATATAAAGCCATTAGGTCCAAGAAGATCGCACCTGTCTTCGGCGTCTTTTCATACCTGTTCTGAATGTTGCACATACTACAGCCATGTCAAAAACCAGCCTAGTCAACACTGTGGTCACTCCACAACTGGGATACTCTGGATGATGATATGTCCAAGCATTGCGTGTACACTTTCTGAGTATTCCAGGGTATGATCTTGTGCTTGTCTGTTGATCTTTGGGATTCTGTATTCCCATATCATCCTACTGCCCCTGCAATGTCTTTGACATGATAGTGTCACCTTAATCAGTACATTGTTAATAATACAATAGTGCAATCTAGGCAAGTGCTTTTGATTGAAGATGTATGAGATCGTACCCTGGAGCAGTGGAGCTGTTCCTAGTTTCATTCACCTCGGAACACTAGACATCGCCTGGTGAGATCACCTGCAGTCATTGATCTGCTGCAGAGTTTGTATCATTCCTTAAGCTCAAACAGCTTGTTTGTTGGTTACTGCAAGTACCCGTTTTTGTCAGTCCTGTGTTTGTATGTGTGTATGTCCGTCTGATGTCTGTAAAGACGACTTGCAAGAAGATGTCCAATTTTGATGAAACTTGGTGTTTCTTGGTACTGTGGTCTTGTTGTGTGTAATGTAAAATATTCTCGATAACCCCTGGGTATTACAAAATTAACAAAACTGGCATTTTGGCACTTTCACCAACTTAGTGTGTCATGTTTGCAAATGAAGACATATCTGGAAAATGTGTGAGGCTTGTTTGCGCAGCCACTTATGCTGAACATTTTGGCGAGAAAAGTTTTGCTATTGGATCAAAAAGTGTAAAATGAAATTGGTTTGTTGTGTGGATACCCATTCATCCATGCACATATTTTGATTTACATTACTCGAACAGTTGCCAAATGGCACCACTGGCTATACATTTTTTATTGAAATTCCAGACAGAGACACAGAACAGACAATAAGGGTGTTTGAAGTAACCTCGTCGCCTACCGGATTGTTACTGTTATTATTTACTATTGTTACTGAAGCTCAGTGACAGTTGTGTCACTGCTGCAGACTTGTGGTTCTTTTGGTACTTACAAAAGCCGCTGTTTGTTCGTGTGCTGTTCAGATGGCAAGTCTCCATTTGTCTTCAAGCTCAGCTTCTCTGGTTCGTTCCGTTGACTGTGACGTTGTGCGGCTGCGGCTGACATGTGTTGAAGTCAGCTTTTTCTTGTGGATTCTGTTGAATATTTGTGTGTTTTACCTGGTGAACATGTGAAAGAAGACGATGTGATGTAAGCTGACTGCGAAAGTTATTCGTACAGGAACTGTTTGCATTGTAGTTCAGTATACGCTGCAGTGCTAAGAAACTAAACTTAAGCAGCTTTAGGTTTGACATTAGATCTGTATTTAAGTTTCATGTAACTGAACTGGCATACTCTATAAAGACTGTGAAGGTCGTTACATACTGTTGCGTCGCTTCATAATGCTGTGAAGGAAATGTAATGTTCAGTTCTTGTTTAAAATTGTTTTTAGATGCCTCAGTCAGTAGAGAAATGTATGCTTCAGTCAAAAAAAATATTAGATATCTATATTGGCATTTGTGATTACCCTGAATATGCTGCTTGCTGCTGACCAATGTATTCATTCCCATGCACAGATTTCAGCTTTTTTATTTATATATTTTACATGTGATCAGATGGATTTGTGACTTTACATTAGAAAGGGCAGATTGATCTGCTTGACATGGGGAATGCAAAGGTGATTGGTCGAGCACGAGCACTGTACGAAGTTTGATAGAAGGAAACGGAGGGGAAGTATGAGGAGGACTTGTGGGATGATTTAGTTCAAGTTCAGAAGGAAATCAAGAGGGCAGCTACCTAACGTGGAAAATGTTACGTATCTGGGGCCTGATTCTCAAAAGTTCTCCAAGTCAGATTGAGGCTTATGATTTTCCTAAGAAAAACTTAGGACAATTCCTAATTTTCAAAAGTGTGGAAAAAATTAGGAAAATACTCCGGCAAGGCATGAAGCTGTCTTAAGCAAATCTTAAGAACAAAATGTTCCCAATGTCAGATTGCATGCATATTGCAATCAAAGCAACAACTGATACTGAAGATGCCTATACATGAACAGGAAAGCCATACATAGGCTCACCGTCAACTAGGAATTGTAATCCCGTATCCCTTTTCTCAATCCCTAATCCGGGATTGAGGAATTAGGAGCCAGTTGTGTAGTGTGTTAGCTCTGAAAAGAACTGGTTTCAGTTTAGCAGATGTTCAAAGTGATGTTGCATGTAACCGCTTTCTCCATTGACCAACTGCTTTGTCGAAGACGTTTTGTGACATGCTTGCCCACGTGTCAGTGAGGTGCTGCTTCAGTCGCTGGTCACAGCGGCTGGTGTCGCAGACATGTTTGTACAATATACACACGTTCCTGCATCAGTCCACAAATTCTTTAGTCGACCGGATTGTTTGGCAGACACAGATCTGGAGATATGAAGTCCAGTGTTTCCTGCTTTTAAAGGGAGCTGGACTGTTTCATGAGCATACAGTGACGACAGAACGCGTCATTTCCGTGGCAGCTGTTTATAAGCAAGTAAAATAAGTAAAAGCGAAGGTACAAGGACAGTTGAACATGCACATCATTTTAAAAAATTTGATTATGCTGTTTACCAAAAATTATCAAAAATTAGTCTACGCTTGTCGAAACTACAGCTTGCCATAGTTGGCGCCTTTACTGAGACACAGTGTAGAATCCCTTATAATTTTTACCAAAATTCTAACAACCCAAGTCCCTAAACTATTAGATGGTACAAACATATTGCCGAAAAGTTCAATACTTTGTGTAGGCCTATGCGCAACAACATTACAGATGATTTGTGACGGCATAAGGCGAACGTAACGTTCGCTTAAAATGTGCTTTCTTGTTTATTGATTTACTTACTTATTTTTCTGTCAGTTTTATTACACTGAAGTCGTTCGTTCTTGCCGCGCGTGCCGCGCGAATGCGCGACGATATGCATAAGCGCAGCGCAGCCTATGCTGTCATGCGATGTCTGTCTGTCTGTCCGTCCGTCACGTTCGTGAATTGTGCCAAAACGAATACAGATATTTAAAAAAAAAATTTACCATCGGGTAGCCCCACCATTCTAGTTTTTCCATACCAAACGGGATGGCAATATTCCGATGGGGACCCCCCTAACGGGTGCGCCGAATGCAAGGGGGTATGAAAAAATCACGATTTGTGACCAATATTGGGCTTTATCTCGGAACTGATGCAAGATAGAAGAGCCATAGTTACTATGGAAGGCGAATAGGAAACCGCACCCAAGCTTTCGAATGGTACCATTTTGGATGATCTTGAGTGACCCTTAACCCAGATTTCAAGGTCACGATATCATCAACGTCAAATAACTCGAAAACAGTAACAGATAGAGCTATATTTACAATGGCGGACCAATAGAAAATCGTATTATGGTCTATCGAACGGCACCATTTTCAATGACCTTGAACGACTCCTATCCCCGGTTTCAAGGTCACGCTATACTTTGACGCTGAACATCTCATAAACTGTTAAAATTGCGGTCATAGTTACTATGGAAGGCGAATAGGAAACGGCACTTAGGCTTTCGAATGGTACCAGTTTGAATGACCTTCAGTGACCTCTAACCCAGATTTCAAGATCACGTTATTATTCAACGTTAAGTAACTCAAAAACGGTACAAGATAGAGCTATATTTGTAGTGGCGGACCAATAGAAAGTCGTATATGATCTATTGAACGGCGCCATTTTCAATGACCTTGAACGACTCCTATCGCCAGTTTCAAGGTCACCCTATTTTTGACGCTGAATATCAGAAACGGTACGAGATGCAGACATAGTTTCAGTGGAATACTAATAGGGACTTACATAATGACCTTGAGTGATCTTGAGTGACTTAGCAATATATTCGCTGACACGAAGCACCGCGCAGCCTCTTTGCGACAGCAGAGCTTCTTGTTTTATTTCTACCAACGAGTAGCGACG
>Ga0209149_1002613_pt1 | contig 10234 bp, 5 predicted proteins | sample WorMetTyACAVOLI2_FD_187423 | JGI IMG/M metagenome (GOLD analysis project Ga0209149, IMG submission 187423) | Marine gutless worms symbiont microbial communities from Max Planck institute for Marine Microbiology, Germany - Olavius algarvensis... ... | reverse complement strand
TCAGGCTATGTACCTGAAATTAACTTGTAACTGTATGGCCTGAATAAACAGGCGTCATTCAGCCACCTTTTCCTGAATGTTTCTTAGTGTGTACCAGAAAGGCGAGGCGGAGCTTGGACGTCCTTACCTTGTTCAGTGGTGTTGTGGTGATGTCCGCCATAGTACTGCATCACAACCTACATGAATGAGGTGAAGACATCCGAGCCAACTTCCAAGACAAACCAACGTCGTCCGTGACGCATACTCCCAAGTCAACAGTTAAGTCCAGACATTCTTGTAAATGTTGCCGACGTCACAGCAGTGCCAGATGATCCCAGATCTAGACAGTTCGTCATATGCTTTTGTCGCGCTCCGCTTTGCTACGTCGCGACTTAGCGATAAGCGGCGTGTCTGTCTGTCCGTCTGTTACACGCTGGTATTGAGTGAAAACCAGTAACGGTAGTATCATGAGGTTTTCACAGACCAGTAGCCCAGGTACTCTAATTTTTTAGACCAACTTTCATACCCGAGTTCCCAGAGGAACACCCGAGCGTGTGCTTCAAACAAGACTGACGTGGGTAAAAACGGCAAAAAACGCGTATTTTCGAGCAATAAATAGTTATCTCAAAAACAATAGAGGACAAGCATATAGTTACAATGGAAGACTAATAGGAAGTCGCATATGAGCTTTCAATTGGTGCCAATTTCGATGATCTTGAACGACCGTAACACACCACCTTATGCAATATAGCTTATTCTTGAGATTGCTGAGTAGAAGCGACTGAAGATAGACCCAATGACCCATACTATTATTATTATCACTATTATTATACATGCATTTATAATGCGCGCACATTCAGTAGTGATACCGAATCACGGGCGAAACGACCGTAACGACCTATCAGCGGCAAAACGATAGGTATGGTATGGTATAGTAGGGTTTAACGTCCCACTCGACACAATATAGGTCATATTCGGAGACGATTTTACGGGTCAGTGAAATAGGCAAAACGATAGTCCGGGTCTGTGCATTTCAGCGATGTGTGCAGATCACGCACAAATTGGCACAGCGAGTGACCCATAACTTGGATTTCAAAGTCATGATATTCTCAATGTCAAATATTTCTATAATGGTATAAGATAGAGCTACACATACAATGGCAGACTAACAGAAAGCCACATGCGGTTGATCTATCGAATGCTGCCATTTTCGATGACCTTGAATGACCACTAATCAAGATTTCAAGAGCACGCCATTAGCTGAGAACTGGACATTTTGCTGCCAAGGCGAATAGTTCATGGAACAAAAGTTCTATTTATCGGACTTTCGCTCTAACAAGAAACTTAACTATCGCTAACAGGTCGCGCCCAACGTCATATAATAGTCCTGATCAAATATGAAAGCAGAAATAACTGCTCACATGACGTCCGACCGTTGTAGCTGACTTCGCACAATGCTGTATATTTGCTATACAGATAACGAAACCGTTTATAGTACCTAAAATGACCTTGAACCAATAGGTCACATAATAATGGCGTGCTCTTGAAATCTGGGTGATGGGTCATTCAAGGTCACTAAAAACTCAACCATTCGACAGATCGCACCCATTATTTTGAAAATATAGCTGTAACAGAAAGTCAAAAGTCAGTAACAGTCAAATTAGTTAATACTCGATTTAATACTATACGACGTTAACGTACATAAACGCACTGTTAATGGATAGGACACTTTCATTTTAACAGCATTACACTATCGGATTACTTTCAGCATCCAAACGCTATGTATTTATAAAAACAAAAATGTCAAATTCACACTAGCTTCTTATGGTATGGTATAGTAGGGTTTAACGTCCCACTCGACACAATATAGGTCATATTCGGAGACGATTTTACGGGTCAGTGAAATATGACCCAACCAACAGTGTCATAGCACTGAAGGACAATGGCTAGTTAACCAGGCTCTGGTCCCACGAGAAGAACAGCCTGCAGCATAAAAATCTTAGCAAGTTGCTTGCACCGCATTAGCTCTGTCACCAAGCAGGTACAATTTGGAACTGCCAACAGCTGAAAGGCAAAATGACACGCCATGCATGGATGTAGTAGTCCCATGTCCATGGTCATGTGCCTTCAGCTTGGGTCTGGTACCACCAGAAAAACTGGAGATCAGTGTCACCTGATTCCCCCCATGACTCACACAGTCATTTACATATTTGAATATGTACACAAGTACAGTAGTGTATTGTATGGTTTACCACTCAACACATTATGGTCATCTTGGAGACAATCTTCCCAGCAAGTCACTTGAGTGGTGCCAAAAAGAACTAAGTGCACGAGTACAAAATGGCAAAATATAACTCTACAAAAGCAAGTTTTTCAATGCATTCAATAAATCACACAAAGATAAGTCACAGAACAGATCAATATGCAATGATGTAGTATTGCAACTGATTAAAGTATTAAAAAAAGTTATGAGAAAAAACTGCAACAAGGACAATGATGCCTTGGAAATAGAAAGCAAACGTCGCAGACCAGCTCAGCTAGAAATGTAATATAATGCACATAATTAAATCATCAGTATTGGTACTACACAATGTTATATCTAAACTGCTATAATAAGAAGCAAAGCAGCAGACTACAACTGGTCCTGCCACACTCAACCGCAGTAAGGCGCAACTCAGCACGTCTTTGCTACAGACCTAGTTGCTCTGGTTATCGCTGTGCCTTTCTGAACTGGTAATGCATTAAGCATGGCAATACACCACTCCACAGCAGAATTAGAAATAACATCATTCTACCTATATCCACAACTCTTCATGTACACTAACAAGAAGCTCAGCTGTCGCAGAGAGACCGCACGACGCTTTGGGTCATTGAATAATTCGCTAAATCACTCAGTCAGTCGAAATGACACCCTTGAGTGTCATTTCACACACTACTTGTGTGTGTAAGCCCCTATTAGTATTCTATTGTAAGTACAGCTCTATCTGGTATCAATTTCGAGTTATTTGATGTTGAATAATATCGTGACCTTGAAATCTTTTTAAGGGTCACTCAAGGTCATTGACTTTGGTACCAATCAAAAGCTTGGTAATGTTTTGTATTCGCATTCCATAGTAACTGCGGCTGTATCGTGTATCACTTCTGAGATATAACGAGATATTGGTGGAAAATCAATTTTTTCATACCCCTTGTATTTGACGCCATTATTAGGGGGCCATAGGACTACTACTATTACATTTGGTATGGAAAAACTAGAACGGTGGGGCTACCTAACGGTAAAAAATTTCGGAGGGTATGTTCAGTATGTTCAGCGGTGTCGACAGAATACCGGCGTGTGATGGATGGACAGATGGATGGACGGACAGACGGATGGACGGACAGACGTCTTGAGACAGCATAGTCTGCACTATACATATGCATCATGCGGTAAAAATCTGAAGTAATTAAATTACAAGTTATTACATAAACACTAATTATATGTTTAGAGCCATAAGATGTTCTGTTGGTTGTTTGAGTTTAACGGCACTTTCAGCACAAAAAGGCTATATTGTGCCCTGCAGAAATTAAAGTTTGTTAAAGAGTTTTATTTCATTTAAGAAGTTAAAGATATATTGTTTAGGGGCATTGATTAAGGTGTGAGAGAGCTAGATGTTCTGTTGATTGGCAAACTGTACGCCTCTGTAATAACAATGCTATGGTCCATAGCATATACAGCAAAAAAGTTAGTTACCATGATCACACAAAATATATATTCACATACATACACAGATTTGGGGCTGACTTTAACAGTAAACACATATCACAAACCTAACAAACAATCCAGCACCCACACTAACAATAACACTGCTCATCACTAACACACAAGCAACAATATAATCTAAATTTCGTAACTGGCAAACCGATTGCAATGATGAATGCATGACGATCAGTGGACATTGCAATGTCAAACGAACCTAGCCACACAAATACAGGTACGCATACATACCTGTCAGTCTTAAAATATACACACTGCGGCTCAAAAACTACTACTTTAATTTTTCAAATAACTATCTCAAAGTACAGGTATAGTAGTGTTTAATGTCCCATTCAACACCTTATACGTCATTTTGGAGACGATCTGCCCAGCCAATCACGTGACTGGTGCAAAATTGTTCTTTCTAACCAACCACTTGGCTGGTACTAGCAAAACAAATATAACCACAACCAAGTGACAACACAAATAAACTTAAACAACAACTAGTGAAAATAGCAAACACGTGCAAAACTAAGCGTAAAGAAACTAAATCCTGGTTCAGATCACCTTTTGCACTATCTGGTCAGGAATACGCAGGCCTATGCCACAGGTCCCTGAGCCTGAAAGGGACAACTATTTCAAGGCAGAGATATATATTTATACATACAGTATATATGTTACAGTAAATTTGCGTAATCAGTGATAACGTGAAATTCCTAGTAATTTCGCGTAATTATGGATAGTTATTGACAGTTATTACAGGAAATAACTAATCCTAACCCTAACTCAACCCCAACCCTAAATCTAACCCTAACTATACATTTCACAAAATCACTGATTATACAAATTTACTGTAACATATATATACACACACACAGTATGTGAGGGTAATCCTGAGAAGTTTGGCATAAAATGTTACAAAGTTATGTATCTAATCTAAAAACTGTAAAGTAAGGTGACATAGACAAATCTACAACCCATTGTGTCAGATTTCCTCAAAATGTCATTCATTAACAACTATAAAATCGGTTTTCACAGCATAAATACACACAAATGCAACCAAGCCCTGGAGTGTGCAATCTAGCATACTGTGGGCTGGTCCTAAACTGGAGTAAATTGGGACGGTTGCAGCAGAACGGCATCATCATCTTGGGGTGGGACACTGGGTTGTCGCTCTTATCTTTGTGGCCACTGGAAGCATACACTCAGAGGCGAAAGCAACAGATTTCCAGCAACCAACCACAGACCATTAAAAAATCAAGAATTGTGAGTCCTTTTAATATGGTACCAGCATACCCAGGTTTTGAAATGGTTGTTGTTGTTGTAAATACATACAAAAACACATAAACGTAACTTCCAAATATAATATTTTAAATTTGTACAAAACAATAAAAATATGCAACAGTTTTTGCACAATCATCCTTGTACACTTTCATGTACACTGCAAACATCTATCACAAGCATACATTACAATAAAACAAGATTTCTAAAATGCAAAAGAAAATGCACTCTATTCACAGAGCAGTCTTATAAAAGGCCTGCATATGCATGAGACTAGCTTAAAACAGTTGCTCACAGTGTCAAATGAATGCCAGAAGTATAAAATTTATGTATAATACAAATTATGCAACAGTACATAAATGATTTCGTAAAATGATATCACTGTCATCATCGTCACTACCACCACCAATGTATAATACCAGGATATCTCCTATCTAAAAATGTCTCACAGTTTATATTACATATAGAAATGTAATTGGTAACTAACTCAAATCTAAAATAATTACAGTTAAACTTGAAATAAACGCTACGATCCAAATAACTACAAAGCCGTTTGCATATTCTAACTGTATGCTGAAACTGTTTAACACGTTCGTATGCATTATCAGTCCACAATAATTGACTAAACATAATACACAGTAAAAATGATCATACTGAAATACGCATTCACACACAATGTGTCTAGAGTAATGGCAACGCGAACAATATTTAGCTATATCTTTAAATGACACAGAATCCAGTTCTTGCTGAAATAAATGAGCAAAAATGCACATCGCTTGAGGTGGGTGATCTATCCTGAACGGGCTAAGTTCGAGGTGGTCCCATGCAGTGCACTGGCCGAAATTAAAATTCCGCTTCCTAACAGATTTGTCCTGTGGCCCACAGAATATACATGCCAATTTTTATCGATCTTAGCCTTAGGGTTTTGAGATGTTGACACTGCACGGATGGACGGGACGGACATCTGACTGGTTTCACAAGTCATCTCGGGAGAGATGACTAACCACAGAGCACAGCAACTGCAAAACATATCATTCCAACTGTCCAGGAACAAAGATCAATATTTTGCTACAAAAAACGTCAAACACGGCTGAACACCCAAATACAAGCAGAGAAACTCAGCACAAATGTATGCTGTTAAACTGCTTTACCAACTTCACATAGACAGTTCTGCACAATCGATAAGCATGAATAATGCTACTGTTGTTTGCAGTTGCTACCACGGCCTGATCCGGTTTGGACATCGCGAGTTAGTGGCGTACGTCGCTGTCCTGGTACGAGATCTAATCCTCCTAAACTGTTCTGAATATCATCCAGGTCACAGTAGTGGTCTTCAACAACTGTAATTATGTTAACAACAAATAAAAATAAAATATGGCGATATATTTAATTCTAAATATATACTACTAATCTAATCTAATCTAATCTAAACATACAATACAGCTTACATGACTAGATGACCAGCTGTTTACAGATATATATGCAATGTGTAGTAAAAATGGGGTGATAAAATACAGTAAAATCAGCATAGATGTTTAGAGAAAAGAAAGGTTTTGAGTTTTTTTTTAAATGTTAGTAGAGTGGCAGCTCGCTTGGGTAGAGTGGCAGCTGACCCTCCATCATCGACTGTGTCCAAATCCAAAAAGAAAACACTATGAAGCCATTTCGTTACAAAATGAAAATTGCCAATATTTCTATGATAAGCATCAGACAAGCAAGGCATTCTAATAGTTAAGCGAGTAAGAAAACATTCAAAATTGTAACCAGTATTTTTAAGTAAAATTCTACTTATCTGTACAAGTGAGCCGAGACTGAATCGAGATTGGGATCAATTCATTACCGGTGTTCAAATCACAGGTGGTTATATATAGTAGTCAAAGAATTAACCTCTGATTTTACCTATTTAAATAATAAATCTTAGATGTTCCTTGATACTAGAATTATATTTGGTGCTGTGAAATTGGCAGGACTCTGCAAAAATTTATTAATTCAGCAAAATATCCCAAAACATACTTTTTTGAAAAACGCTTACAAATGACACTGTTAAATTGCAAAAAGTGACGCATTTTATCAGGAGACAGCACCGAAATGTACAGCAGAACTGAGTGAGTGACGATGGTTTAACATCCCATATGATACCTGTGGGAGACAAGTCTTTCCAGGCAATTGACTGCACTGGTACTCAGGTACTAACAATTACAGCAAGAATACACAAGAATGTACCAAGTGGAGCTCGTCTTCGTGCGACATTGATGTCTGCTGGAACAACTGGCTGCACCGCTGACTTAGTGGAAGCTAACCGCTCTTGACGGCCATCAGTGCCGCCACTGCTAGTGGTGCTGCTAGCAAGTTCTCGCTGGCAAGTTGGATCAATTGCAGCAAATAAATTTTCACAAATCGGTACACCTTGATTGCCAGAAGAAATTGAATTCCTGCAAATATCGGTTAGATATATTCGCACAATCAACTCCACATAGCATTTATTTATTATGCAAAACTGGCAATCTTGTTGACATACATCAGACAATGAACTTACAAACTGCACAGACATATTTAATGCATGTTAGTCTTTGCATATGATATGGAACGATCTTGAAACATAAGTCTAATACTTGTGAAAATGTCTAGCAATGGAAACTTGGTGTACGGTGCCGAGATGAAGCAATGTTTTTACAAAGCAGCTAATATTCCTGATGCTATGCCAACAGAGTCTTAAATAAATGACGTAACAATGAACATTATAATGCTTTGTGCAAAGCCGCAGAATATATGTCATGATGATTGAGTTTTGCTGTTGTTCTGTTTCTTCATTTAAACCAGTGTTCAGTTTAAAACTTGGTTTAAAACTCCGTATTCAACTCGCTTTTAGACTGAATGATAATAATTGCAATAATTAATAATGTGACTGAACAAGTGTAAAATTTATTAGTGAAAAATTTGGCAAACACGTCCGGCAATTAGCTAAAACATTAGCTACTATAGAGATGCCATAAACACAAACTTTTGCCATGCTGCCATCTAAGTGAAAGATAAAGTCGTTTCCGTTTTAAACCAAAGTTAAAGACGAAGAGATTTAGCACAGCAACATATCTAAATGCATCACTTAAGTTCCATTTAAAACTGGATTGCCCGGACTGACTTCGGTTTCAAATTGAAGTATGGTCATAACTTCGGTTTTAAACTGAGTCTTAGAGAAAGCATTAGGTTTTAAGCTGCGTTTAAAACCAAACTTCAACATCACTTCACTTTTTGCACTTACTAAATTTTACACTCAGTATAAAATTGGATTAAAACTGAAAACTTAGGTTTAAGCGAAAGATAAAGTGACCCTATACTGAATAAAGCACAATCGACAGTAAATGTCAGTAAGAGAACTAGCACATGACAGACTCACGTAAAAGAATGAAACATACCGTGTGCTGGTTTTGCTGGATGCATTAGCAGGAACCACAGACTCTGACAGTTCATCTATGCAGTGGTCAATCACATACGTTGCTACTTCTGGTGAAGAGTCAGTTTGATGACCATAGTTGTGGTCTAGAGCCCGAGCCAGTGACATGTTGTATGGATAACTAGAGGTTGGAGACGGTGAGTGAGGTGTTTGTGGCAAAGGCCTGGAAGCATACTTATTAGAATACTCGGCAGGCGGAACAGGCTGATCAAGTGTTACATCTCTCACATCTGGTTGAGTGGATCTTCGGTCACGACGAAAGCCGACAACATCTGATGCAGAAGTTGGCAGACTGGCTGCTAAGCGGTCAGAACATCCCTCAGATGACTACAGAAAAACAAGAGAACAAGCTGTGCAAATAACATCCACAAAGTACATGACAAAAATTAGCCACAACACAGACCCAGACAGTGCTACCCAACAATTATGGTCTCAGCCAGTCTTGACTACCAGTAGTGACAGCACACATCCCAGACAGTGTTATTATTATTACTATAATAATCTTGCTCCACTGACAGCTGGCGAGTTATTGTCTTCTCTCACTGCATTTGTACCTTTACTTGTTAGCAAGATTACAGTAAAACAGTGACAGCCATCGTCATAAAACTTCCAGGAAAGATCGGCAAAGGCACTGGGATCCTGTTGTTAAACTGTGATATAAAATCCACATCAGTCAGCTCAAAAACTGCTTAATGGTAACGTCACCTACGGAAGATAGATGAAACAGGCACCAAACAGGACCTAAATCCAGAAGCTAGTGTACTAATTCAGTCAGTGCAACAGCAATGCTACTTGGCAAATGTTGACGATCCGCGGCGATGATGTCATACCTGTTACTATTGTTACTGGATCAAATCAGTGACAAGCAGTGAGTACTCTTCTTAGTTGCTAATGTATGTAACTTTGTAAATCTTTTTAACTTTGTGTATGTGTTTGCAACTTTGTAACTGAGCAAGGTTATGATAATGGCAGTAGTTATGGAATTTTCAAAACTGATCGGCAACGGGACCAAGCCTTTAAAATTGCCCGTTCAAAGCACCTGCAACTGGGCATGGAGAGAAATCTGCTGCGACCACCATTACTTACTTAACTTACAGTTTGCAATGACTAGGTTAGTTGTGCACCATTACAGCACTTCAATTTCAAGCTCTACATTGTATGATAAGATTAGATAACATACAGGATTGAACCATCATTATCACCTCACTGCGTGGCTGTGGACCTATGTCTGAGACCTGTCGTGCATGTTGATAATGGCTTCGTTGGCGACTTCTTTGACATTTCAGCTTCTCCTCATCCTGCATCAGTTGTGTGAGTTCAGCATCGCGGGCTTCAATCATACGTAGCCGTTCACGACTCACAGCACTGCCTCCTCGCTGGACACAATACAACTCCTAAATATGAACCTCTTTCCTAATAAACAACCTTTTTACTTTACACAACATTATATGAACAATATAACTAACTGAAAACACAGTGGCAAAATATGATGCCATAATTTCATCTGGTGTACAACAAGCAAATTAGATACTGTATCAACCAATAATCATGGTAGGTAAGTAATACAAAATGATATTGTCTGTTTTTTACAATTTTATTAAACTTTACAAATAAACAGCTGCAAAACATGTATTAAACAGTAAATATAATCAATTTAATAATATTATTAATTGATATTAATATTAATTTAATACTATTATTTTAAATTTAGTCATTTTAAGGAAATTACTGAAATTATTGTCAGTGCAATAATGTGTGCAATGAGTAACAACAATTAATTACCCTGCGTT
>Ga0209149_1002611_pt1 | contig 10236 bp, 5 predicted proteins | sample WorMetTyACAVOLI2_FD_187423 | JGI IMG/M metagenome (GOLD analysis project Ga0209149, IMG submission 187423) | Marine gutless worms symbiont microbial communities from Max Planck institute for Marine Microbiology, Germany - Olavius algarvensis... ... | reverse complement strand
GCGTCGCGTACGTGCGACGCGTGCCGCTGGTCGCGTGCCGCTACGCGTGACAAACAAACACGCTGGCCGCGCCGCCACGCCCAGGCGACCACACGCAGCAAGACCACTCAACACATTATACATGACAGTACACTACCTGACATTACACAAAAACCGAAATTGTCTTCCTCTTAGTAGTATGAGTTGCTCTGAAAAGAACCGGTTTTTGGTGTGTCTGAAGTGGTTCTGAAAACAGCCGGTTGTGTGGCTAGATCACAGTAGGTATTTGAAGCGACGTCCCTTTGCCTTTATGCATGCATGCAGCCGTGTTTGCCACTGGTCAGTGGCTTCGTCTTATGATGCCGTAAGGAATACGGTCCCAAGTGTTGATGGTCTTCTTTGCATGCGTGCGATGGGCTTCTGCTTCAGCTCGTCGATGTCGCGGTTTGGTTTTTATCGCGCGTCGGCACACTGACGCGCGACATTGATATAGCAATTCTATCTGTCCGTCCGTTGCGTTCCGGTATTCTATGGAAACGGCTTAAGATATTGTTATTTTTCACCACACGATAGCCCAAGCATTTTAGTTTTATGAGTATCAAACATCTACGCGAAATTCCGACGGGGTCACCTCCTGCGCTAAATACAGTTGGGTATAAAAATTTCGTGATTTTCGACCAATGAGTCGCTATATACGCGTTTAGTAGCTAAGGCCATCAGCATATCATCTGCTAAATTTCATTGCAGTAGACTTACAACTGTACAATAGGCCTATATTCAAGATTACGCGATTCTCACTTTTGGGGACACATTGTATGTTCAGTAAAACAGAGCGACAATGTAACGGCCTTGGTGGAGTTTGCGTTATCTGAGTGCTATTTTAATTACTGTTATTGTCATTAATGCTGCAACTTGTTCTATTTTACTGCTACTACTATTACTGTCGTACCGGTAGTCTTGCACGTCGCGCCGGTGTCGTAGCAGTGCGAGTTACGAGTTGTTCTGCTGGCAACGTCGTCGGCGTACTGTTTGAGTGCAGTTGCAACTTGACTGACAACACAGAGCTCTGACGCCGCCCGACGAACCATCCACTCTCTGTGGCCAGGCTCAGACCCAGCGGTCACCACCTGGCGTTCCGACCGCTCCGTCCGCCGCCTCATCGCTTCGATACGGTGTTTTATCTCCGGGTCGACGACGTCGTCGAACTGTTTCTGGGCGTCGATGAGCGTGGCCGTTTTACGTCGCAGTTCGGTCAGTCGACGAGCCATGGTCGCGTTGCTGGCGTAGCTGTGACATCGCGCTAACAGAGTCGTGTATCCGTCGATGATCCCCATCCAACTCCGGTACATCTTACGTGCCGAAGATTCCGCGTCTTGCTCGTCTCTTAAGTCTTCCGCCGGCCCGAGGTCGTCTTCAACGTCGATGTCTGTGTGAGACAGGATGGGTGACGCGTCGGGACTATGTGGCTCGGAGTTCCACAGAACAGAAGAAAGACGTGGGGATGGAGGAGGAGAACAATTCACGGAAGAACGTGTCGATGATTCGGTGTTTTGTGAAAGCGGTTTGTTTGCTTTGTTGCTGTTTGCGGCGAAGTTCGACGTTTTATTACGACGACGTGACGTCCTCGCTCCCTGTGTCTTATCGTCCTCGACTGACATAGGTTGTGGTACTCGGCGTTGGTGGTTGTCTGCCTTTGCGTCATTGAATGATGCTTCCAGCTTCCTGTCTTCATAACCGGAACGCGACGTGCTATGTCTGGGATCGAGAACGCGCACCGTAGGTATGTGTATTTCGTCGCTACGTTCGACTGACATTGTATTACTGTCTTCTGTCCAAGTTCGTCCTCTCTCCAGCATGCGTGGTGGTCCAGCTGAATTTTCATGGATACCGTCGCTGTATTCAGGCAGTATTGTAGCGCTTCCTTCTGTCCAAGTCAGGTCTCTGCGTGGTGAGCGCGGTTGCCCAGACATATCATGGAACTCGTAACTGTATTCTTCCAATATCGTGGCACTATCTGCTATCCAAGTGAGATCTCTTTCTGCTGCCGCAGGACGACCGCGTGGTCTGACCTTTCGACGAGATTTTCTTTGGCGTGATGGAAATGTCTCGAGCGTAATGTCCTCGACGTCCATAGCAACGTGGCTGCTGTCGGCAGCTGCTGCATCAGTTGGCCAGACATCGAGCAGATCAGAAGACAGACCAACATCGTTGTCAGTTCGTCCAGCACTGTCACGTAGTGACGACGTCAGCTGTCCGTCGTCGACGCCGAGACGTCGCCTCAGATTGTCAACTCTGCCAGCGATCGCTACAGCTTCGTCTTCGTCGTGGAGTTCAGTCCACAACGTTGATATTTCGCTAGTGCCAACTTGCTTCGACGCAACGCTGCTGCGTGTTTTACGTTTTGCACCAGTTACCTGGCTGTCAACTTCATCGTTCAATGACTGCAGGTAACGCGGCGACTCAATAACGGCGTCTCCGTCGACTACATCCAACGACTTTGATTCACATACTGATCGGACGTCTTCAACTGGTGTCGACGACAGTTGATTATTTTGATGTTCGTCCGGGGTTGAACCAGCGCCGTTCGCGGTCGAAAGGGACCATAGCGATGAGTTTTCTGTGTCTAACAATTTTTTCGCCTTAGTTGATGCTGTTGACTGACACGCGTCATGGTGTTTCTCGGGTGATGTCGGTCCAGACCTTTTAGTTGTTGAAGATTTCGAGATCTTTGGCGACTGCAATTTATTGCGAGATGAGGATAAGGCTGTAATTTCGTCGGCAACGGGACCGTCGGTCATAGCGTCATTGGCACAGCTAGCTCGACAATCTGGCTCATCGATAAACCGCGGTGATGACTGACTTGCTTCAGCTTGTTCCGACATCGTTGTCGGCGTTGTCGATGTGGCAGGCTGTCGCTTGGTCTTTGTCACTGAACTGCGTGCATTTGGTAGGCCTAGTAAATGTGGCGATTGACTGGAAGTCTTGTTTTTGCTGGTTGTATCACGTTGTTGGGCTCTGAGTGATTTAGGCTGCCGCGGCGACGTATCACCGACCGGCAAATGCAGCGATGTCTCCAGAGTAAAGCTAGGTGGGTGGTCCAACTCGTCGTTGATCCGCGGCGACGACTGACTGGTCTGGACTGTCTCACACGTCGTTATCGGCCTTGTCGTCGTGATAGACTGTTGTATAGGTTTTGTCGTGGAACCGCGCACTTCTGGCAGGCCCGTCGGTGACGGCGAAGGTGACGACTGTCTGGAAATCTTGCCACTTTTATCACGTTGTTGGACTCTGGATGCTGTAGGCTGCCGTGGCGACATATCACCGACCGGCAGTGGTAGCAACGTTTCCAGTGCAACGTCTGTCTGATGAGGCTGCTGACTCGGGCTTGTTTTTGATTGTGCTTCCGCTCTGTTTGCTTTCTCTTCCGTTGCAGTTCGCGGTATTATCGCTGGTTTCGCGCTCCGTGATGACCGAGAACGAAGAGGCGCTGATGCAAATGCCCGAATGATGAGATCGGCCGGCGACTGTTCTTGTTCGCGAGGTGAAGGCTCAACATGTCGACAATCGTCGTATTTCGGTGACTCGTCTTTCCCCAACGTCGACGAAGCGCCGGACGGTGACAGCTGTGTTTTACCAAACACCACTTTGTCAGATGACGGCTTCCGTTGAGTCTTCTTGGCTGTAGAGCGCGGTGTTACGGCCCGTGAGTGTGATGGAGACGACAGTCTCGACTTGTCTGATCTTCGAGGTGACGAAGTGGCGCTGTCGCTGGTTGCCGGTGTGTTGAGCGTTCCAGACAGACGCAGAGCTGACTTCGGTATCCGTGACGGAGCGAAGCCATTCATTCCCGAAGTCTCGTAGCCTTTGTCGGCGAACGAAGATCGTCGAAAATTGAACTCGGACACCCTGTCCTGTGTGACACTTCTGGGTGTAGAGTTGGCTGTGTCGCCGTCAGCACTGTATGTCCTGGACACGAGCCCGCTGCCTGGCGACTGACGGACTAGCTTCGGGATCTTTGAGGCTCTGCGTGACAGTGACGAGGAAGTTGCTGCAGCTGGTCTGTTTGAATGACGATTCGACGGACATCGAGCGAGATCATCGTCTGTAAGCTGTGGCTGCTGCTGACGGCTGCGAGGGCTGGGTCCAGGTGATGCTGGAACGCGTAGCGGCTGCACAAACGACAAGTTCACAGGTAGATCGCGAAGTCGCGACGACATAGCCTATTAGTCGTCGAGCGGCATTATGTCATTGACAATGTCGCGTTCTGACGGTCCTCCTATTTCGTGCAAGCTATACCTCATCGTCTTAGATGATGTTATTTGCTGTTAAGCCGCTCTGCAACGTGCAAACTGCGCAGTTCTCACAATGAGAGCGACAGAAATCAACAACGAGTGTTTTTACGCCACACATCGTCCGCATCAGCAGAGGAGTCTCTATGACGTCACACGCCAATTCAGTAGCGGCTATATCACTGATAGCAATTTCATTCTCATCCGCAGTTGTTCTGCGCGTTTAAACCTTTCATGAGTCATTTACAAGAACTTAACTCGTAAACAGATCGTGCGTCAGCTGCAGCACACAATACGTTGACAGCATCTATAGGCCTAACTATTACACCGTGACCTTTAAATCTATACTAGGTTAAGGGTCACTCAAGGTCACTGGAAACGGAACCACTGGATAGATCATACATTACTTACTATTAGTCGAGTTATTTGACTTTAATATTATCGTGACCTTGAAATGTGGAGCTATAGTATAGGCTTACTCTGCGACAAGTTGTTTTACGCCTCGTCTAAGATTGGCTGTGTTTCACTCCGGAGTTCGACGGCTTATCAGTTTTTATCGCGCGATATTGATATAGCAAATCTGTCCGTCTGTCTGTCTGTCCGTCCGTCCGTTGCGTTCCCGTAGGCCTATTCTATGGAAACGGCTTAAGATATTTTGTTATAGTTTTAATTTAACCACACGGTAACCCAATCATTAATATAGTTTTATCCATATCAAACACCTTCGCGAAATTCCGACGGGGTCACCCCCCTGCGGGGGCGCTAAACGCAGGTGGGGTATAAAAATTTTGCGATGTTTGACCAATAAGTCGCTATTATCACGCAAACGATACAAGATAGCGCCATAGTTACTATGGAAGGCGAATAGGAAAGTGCACCCAAGCTTTCGAATGGCACCAGTTTCAATGACCTTGAGTGATTTCTAACCCAGATTTCAAGGTCACAAATTATTCAACGCCAAATAACTCTAAAATGGTACAAGATAGAGCTATACGTACAATGGCCGACCGATAGAAAGTCGTATATGGTCTACCGAACGGCACCATTTTCAGTGACCTTTAACGACCTTAACCCAGTTTTCAAGGTCACGCCATTTTTTGATGCTGGATATTTCAGAAACGGCTAAAGATACGGCCATTGATAGGCCTACTATAAACTGCGAATAGAAAACCGTGCTCAAGCTTTCGAATGGTATACCTGTTTGAATAACCTTCCTTGACATATAACCCAGATTTCAAGGTTACGATAAATTGACCAATAATAAGTCGTGTATGATCTATCCAATAGTTTCGTTTCCAGTGACTTTGAGTGACCATTCCGCTAGATTTGAAGGTCGTAGAGTTACTACAGATGCATCCTCAACGTATTGTGTGCACAGCTTACGCGCGACCTGTTTGCGACAGCTATACGTTCTTGTGGTTCATTTATTAAATATGCTTATTCGTTCAAACAGTTAGCCTAGGCCTACTCTGGAATGTGTAGCTAGGCATAAAGTGCATGCATCGTATGGAGTGTGTGTGTGTGTGTGTCACTGCGCCTTACATGCATTCGATTTATGCTTGACTTAACATTGCCCGAGGTTGGCTTATACACATACAGGCCCATTTCAGGCGAAGCAGTGTCGCTGAAAGTTTTGCTGTAGGTATGTTGTATACGCAAGCCTGTATGTACAGTTGCATTTTAGCGTTACCTTTGTGGCACGCGAATACGACTGATTCACCTAATCAGTGCACGAAAATGAAACGTTCGAGTTCATTTAGGCCCTATTCTCTCAGTGTTATGCCTATACACTGAGAAGTAGATATACTAAAGACTGCAGCAGTCGTACGCCTATATGCCTACTACCCGTGCAGTAGGCTATACACCGTAATTCCGAAACCAAACTGGCGAAATTTTACCTTAAGCAAACATGTAGCTTTAAACAAACACGAAAGAATGTAACCCTGCACCGCAATCTCTGCCCATTCCACGAGGGTTGCATAGGTATAACAAGAAGCTTAGCCATTGCTAAGACAGCTTGCGTTACGGTAAGATCAGCGATAGCTGTGGATTAGTTAACCCTAACCGCGTAACCGTGAATATGACTTATGTACATTTTATTAAGCCCTGTGCCAAGGGGGCTTTACGCAGCAGCGATGTCCATCTGTTTGTCTGTCTGTTCGTCTGTTTGTCTGTCGCGTCTCTGTCGCGTAGCGGCCACCATTAACAGTGTCGCAGATGTTTCCTCGCCGTGAACCCCCCCCCCCGTGAAATTTACGCGTGCGGCGGGGGCTTACTCATGATGTCCATTAACGCGCCATGCACACATGTTTCACTAATAGTGTTGTCAATACGTGGAATTCTGTACGCAGTTATGTTGTGTCAGCTAACACGCTAAACTGTTTCAAAAGCAGACTTGATAAAATGATAACGTCTAAACAATATATTTTATGATTTTCGTGCAGAAATTTAAGGAACCGTTAGCCAAAGTGAAGTGACAGGGCCTAATTAAGTTAACAAGAAGCTCATATGTCGCAAAGAAAGAGGCCACGCGATGCTACGTGTTTTTGAAAATTTTACTGTCACTCAAAGTCAGTAAAGGTCATTCGAATTTACACCGCTGTGTACGATGTGTGTAAGTTTCTAATAGTATTCCATTGTAAAATGACCATATATTTATTGTTTTCGAGATAAAGCGAGGCATTTAGTCGAAAATCGCGGTATTTTCATACCCTATTTCTATTATGCATAACAACCCCCTCCCCTGGGGAAAATGGTTGCGCATAAACTTATTTAATGTGTTGTTTTTTTACAACTGAATCAGATTCCTGGCCTGTCTGGTCACTGGTGATGTAAATAGATTCTGCAAAAAGTCTTCTGCTTAGTTACAGCTCACGCACGTTACACAGACACTGACAGACGGAAATTCGATCTCATTAGCGGGGCGTTTACTACGTAGGCCCCAACGCATATTTTACTTTTAATGCATTGTCGGAAATGATGTTTTTTTTTACTCTGAGAGCAACTGAATAAGTTTGGCGGCCAGGACAGGGAAAGTTCGCCGGTAAGAGACCATGCATGCCACGCAACCAACCTTATGTCACGATGTTGGGTAAATCGTGTGAAAAGTCTCTATTTTCGAAACTGTAGATAACCGGACAAACTAACGCGTGACGCCGACGAAATGGGCAAGGCAAACAGCAAGCAGAATCTGTCGCCTGAAGACTTCGACGAGCTTGTGAAAAGCACCGACTTCACGAGCGCCGAGATCGACGAGTGGTTCGAGAAGTTCAAACACGACTTTCCGAAAGGCTACATCAGTCCGCGCGAGTTCAAGGCCATCTACGAGAAGTTGTACCCCGAGGGCGATGCCGACCTGTTCGCCAAACACATTTTCCGCGTGTACGACAAGGACGACGACGGAGTCATCTCGTTCGCAGAGTTCCTGACGACGCTGCACGTGTCGGCGCGCGGCTCTCCGCAAGACAAACTCCGCTCGACGTTCCGCATGTACGACATCGACAACAACGGCTTCGTTACCGCCGGCGAGCTCACCCAAATACTTACCGTACGTCAGTCAGTCATTAGAGGACGCCATATCTGTCTGTCTGTGCGTCCATGCCTGCACCTTACTCAAACGTAAAATACGCCGTGTCCGGAATCCGGATAAAAAGTAGACAAGACCCCTGTACAAATGTCAACAACTGAATAAAACTTAAGAGCGATATTGCGGCTTAATGCGTTGGTGCTGTCCATCTGTTTGTTTGTCCGTTTGTCGCCAAAAAATGCGTACATGAAAATGCGATTTTCTAAAAAAAACTAAGCAATTTCGAGCGATGGTGTCTATTAACGACTTTATATAGGAATCCTACATGAGCTTTTCAAAGAATCCATTATTGAACCGCTAAAGTCCACGGTGGCGGAGATCCGCCATCTTGAAAATCGACATGATGTCATTTTTCTGCCGAAAGCGATCCGATTTGGATGAAATTTTGCAGACTGGTGCAGAATGACATGCCGACTGCGGTGATATGGTCGAAATCGAAACCGGAAATAGAATTCCAATATGACGGACGTTAGGGGTCAGTTTCTGGCCCCCGACCCCATACTGCAAGGCTCCGCCCCTGGATCCTGCTGGGGACTTCCGAACTCCAGACCCCTCTTTTATTCTTGCTACTTTCTGTCGGAATTCCACTCCTAGCGTAGGCAATGGAAAGGATATTTTGATGGACATCTTTGGAACAGTTTCGATGTCGCTGTTAAAGCGGCCAAAACAGTTAAACTTATCCCTGGCGACTGACTATTGCAAGGAGTGGACAGAATGGCCCATAGCGTGTCGGTCATCATGACCATACATCTTGTTAACCTTTTTCGATGTATAGGCTACATCATGGGTTGTGTGTGCGGGAAGTGCGATGTAGGCCAATATGTGTTGTTTGTTGGTCTCTGTAGTCCATCTATCGCTCACGTTCTGGCACGGACTACAAGGAAAGAGCCAAGATGGACGCGGCGTCCATTATATGTCAGCTGGACGCCAACAACGACAAGAAGCTGAGCGTGGACGAGTTCGTGAGTGCAACGACGACCTGTTCACTTGTCATGGATATCCTCAACGCACCCAAGTGACGACTAACTGATTCATCCAGGGCACGCCGACAACACGCGCACCTGCATTAATGTCGCTCTCATTTCGGCCACGAACATTGAGCCATGTTTTACGATAGACGACTGACTTTAACGGACATTTGGGACAATAGCCAAGCGAAACAAATTAATATATTTATGCTGAGCCTGCAAAGTGTTCAGTCGGGAATTGGAACACGCTGGTTTTTGCAGATAAACTCAAACTGTCGTACAGTTCGTCAGTGTTCTCGTTTCTTTGCCATTTTGTATACATTGATAATCCTATACAGCAGAGACTTGTAGTTATAGGCCTAGATCTACAGTCTACACTGTGTTCGGGAAAAACAACTGTAATGACATTTTACTGACGTCCTGTTTACATCGCTGCTAGCAAAGAATATTTAAAAAGAATACAAATTATTTTGATGTCATTGAATCAGAATTTCATTAGCTATGTTGTCTGAAATTTTCATCCAAATTGTTACTTTTTCTAAGAGTTATGCAAGAAAACAAAAGTGGCTATTTTTTCTGAATGCAGTAATAATTTCTGTTTCTGAGTACGCTCCAAGGAGTTTGCCGTTACTTTGTTAGTGTATGTAATCGTTGATAATACGCAATGCAATAGTCCATTTATGAGAATAAATGTAAAAAACTGCGGTTTAGACAAGAGTTAATGGCGAATGACACCGGTCATCGCTACTCGGCATGTGACGCCTTTCAGCTGTTTCGAGCCAACCACCGTAACAGAAGTCGTCAAACTCCTGAAGACTACGCCAGCCAAGTCGTGCGAGCTGGATCCAGTTCCGACCTGGCTGCTCAAGCATCTCGCATCTGTCATCGCACCAACCATCTGCCATCTGTGCAATCTGTCCATGAAGAATGGCGTGTTTCCGTCACAGCTCAAGCAAGCCCGCGTACAGCCACTACTCAAAAAAATCCACCTTGGATCCGGACGACGTCAGCTCTTATCGTCCCATCTCCAATATCCCCTACATTTCAAAGTTCATCGAACGTGTTGTCGTTAGCCGCTTATCTCATCACATGTCCACTTTCAACTTCATACCAGCGCAACAGTCAGCTTACCGGTCTTTCCACTCCACAGAAACCGCCCTACTGTCCGTCCACAACGACCTCGTCTGTGCCATCGACAGTGGCAAAGTGTCACTGCTTGTACTATTAGATCTCAGCGCGGCTTTCGACACCGTAGATCACCAGATACTGCTGTCGGTATTAGAAAACCGATTTTCCATCGACTCCACCGCTCTCCGCTGGTTTGAGTCGTATCTGACCGATCGGGTTCAGTCTTTTAGCTATGCAGGTGTGCAGACGCCCAGTTTCAAAGTCGACTGCAGCGTACCCCAGGTTT
>Ga0209149_1002610_pt1 | contig 10237 bp, 9 predicted proteins | sample WorMetTyACAVOLI2_FD_187423 | JGI IMG/M metagenome (GOLD analysis project Ga0209149, IMG submission 187423) | Marine gutless worms symbiont microbial communities from Max Planck institute for Marine Microbiology, Germany - Olavius algarvensis... ... | reverse complement strand
AACAATGTAAAGTCCTAGCCGAGCCACGTGGGCCCACTCATTTCTGTTTGTGTAGTCCTCAGCCAGACACCAGCTTACACTGTCAGACCACAGTTACCAGGCTAGTGTACGAGCCACGTGGGCCCACTTATTTTTGTTAGTGTAGTCCTCAGCCAGACACCAGCTTACACTGTCAGACCACAGTTACTTGCTGGCTAGTGTACGAGCCACGTGGGCCCACTCATTTCTGTTAGTGTAGTCCTCAGCCAGACACCAGCTTACACTGTCAGACCACAGTTATTTGCTGGCTAGTGTACGAGCCACGTGGGCCCACTCATTTCTGTTAGTGTAGTCCTCAGCCAGACACCAGCTTACACTGTCAGACCACAGTTACCAGGCTAGTGTACGAGCCACGTGGGCCCACTCATTTCTGTTAGTGTAGTCCTCAGCCAGACACCAGCTTACACTGTCAGACCACTGTTACTTGCTGGCTAGTGTACTGCGTGATGTGCCTTTTTGCTGCTGTATTAATTGCACCTACTCACGGAGGGATGGCCAGGCTGAGTTTACTCATGCCGTGATCCCAGTTCTAACCAGGCTCAACATGGAGCAGCTGACAGACTGAGACCAACGCATCAATACGAAGCCAAATCACCAGCTCTATTAGCCGTCTACACTATTGACAGTACAGTATAACACTAATTTTACTGAGTTTTGTTACAAACGAATAGTCTTCTACAGTATGTGTTTTATTCAGAATGAAATTTTCATTCTGTAGGGAACTGAATTCATCTCAGATACAGTAATATTTTTGCCACGTTTGTCTATATATATATATGAATACCAGTTTGTATTGCACACTTGAAGTGGTATAAAAAGAGAGAAGGGAGTCCTAAATTCAACAAGAACCTTAGCTATCGCCAACAGGTCGCGCTTAGCATCATATTACAATCCTTCTGGTTGAAAACGACAGTAGAAATAATTGCTCACGTGTGATGTCTGATTATTGTAGTTGACGTCATGCATTACATAATGATGCTGTATATTTGATAGGCTGACAGTGAAACTGCTACTACTTGAAATGACCTATAGAGATCACTCAAGGTCATCGGAAATGAAATATCATCGTGCTTTTGATCATCTCAACTTACTGTCAAAGATTGGAAAAATAGGCTACACTGATGTTCATAGAGAAATAGCTGTAATGACGTTGAAGCGCGAAGCAGCAGCCATGTGTCTGTGTCACATCGTTTCTCAGATAATCAACGTCGAATAGTGATGTGCCTTGAAATCTGGGTTGAGGTCGTTCAAGGTCATTGAAAATGGCACCACTAGATAGATCATACACGACTTCTTATCAGTCTGCCATTGGAAGCACTGCTCCGTCTTGAAATATTTTTTGACGTATTCGACATTGAAGAATATTGTGACCTTGAAATCTGATGACTCAGAAGTGAATTTGTACACGGACTCTGTGATGCTTATAGTACGCGTCTATCTGCATTCGCTTCTATACAGTGAGCCGTGGAAAAGGTATATAGGGAAGATTGGTGCATTACGGTTGTTTAAGGTCATTCAAGATCATTGAAACTAGTACCAATTGAAAGCGACTTCCTGCTGGTCTTGTGTATATGCCTCTCCAGCATGGCTGAGCACGACAGAAAGTTTGGGAAGTTGAGCTTTCATGGACCAGCACTTGCCACCACCTACGTGCCAAATTTCAAATGTCTAGATTTATCTGTTACATAGATAGGATGGGATCCAAAATTCAAAAAGTGGGTCACGTGACCCTTACCACGCTATCTTTTTGAACCCTTTAGAAATCACTTTCTGCGATCTACCTACCAAATTTCATGCTTCTGGGTTGGTTATGTGCCAAGTAAGTGATGCTTGTCCCATATGAGTCATTTTAATAAAAAAATTTGCCGTTATGCATGCGCCATACCATGTGATCAGTTCGCCAGGGGTCAAAAACAGTTAAATATTTGGTATCCCCGACTTCGGATTGCCTGTCACTATACAACTTTTATGGGCTACGACGACGATTAAAGGTAAGTAAGTAAGTAAGTCTGGATATTTATATTCGGCGCCAAAATCATGAAGACTCTCAATGGCGCCGGGCGGTCGAGAACAGGTGCGTCTTCAGTGCCCGCTTGAAGGCGCTCTCCGACAGGTCCGGTGACCGTAGTGCTGGTGGCAGACGGTTCCATGTGGCTGGTCTGTTGACTGCGAAACTTCGTTGTCCAGTTGCAGTCCAGGCGCGTGGAACCAGTAGAGTGCCAGTCGCTGCAGATCGCAGATGCTGACGACCTGAGATGGCAGTAACGGGTACGCAGAGGTCGCTGAAATAGGCTGGAGCGACACTATGAACACACTTCCAGACCATCAAGGCCGTCTTGAAGACTGCTCACTGACTAACAGATAGCCAGTGTAGATCTTCAAGAACTGGGGTGATGTGGTCACTTCAGCGCACTCCAGACACCATTCGAGCAGCCATGTTCTGCACAGACTGAAGTCTCTGAAGGTAAACTTTGGCCACTCCATGCAGCCAGCGGAGAGTTACAGTAGTCAAATCTACAGTGAATAAAAGCCTGTATAAGAGAATGGAGAGCCTCTCTAGTCAAGGAGCTCTTGACTGACTTCAGCTGACGTAGCTGGTAGAAACATGAGCGGCAGACAGCAGTCACCTGCTGAGACATGGACAGCTGACCGCCAAGAACCACGCCGAGGTTCGTGGCCGTACTGTCAAACTCAACAACTGAGTTTATCAGCTGGAGTTGATTGACGGTCAGCTTGGCTAGCAGTTGCCCAGTTCCTATCCATATTAGCTGAGTCTTCTCGGCGTTCAATTTCAATCTGTAAGTGAACATGGTAGTTTAATTACCCCTGAGCACCCCCAGTGTTAAGCGATTTTCGGTCAGAAATTTTCTCGTCCCGTCAAAGCGGGTCTCAAAAATGGCGGTTTTGGAGATAGGGGGTCCTAAGTATTAAATTTAGTTTTTCTCACCCCCAGAGAGCAGAGCAGAGCTTAAAAATCAGATTTTGAGGTCACAGCTCGCCATCTCAACGAAGTTGAATCTGTACAACACGTGTATCTTACCAACATTCCTGTATTGTTTGGACTGTTGGGCGATGTCTAAGACGGACGCATGTAAGATCGATGCACTCGACCAGTGGTGGCTGCGTATGCTGCTTGGCATCAAAATTGGTACCAATTTGTACGGAATGATGATGTACGGAGGCTAATGAAGCAACCCAAACTCACTGCTATAATCCAGTCGCGCCGGCTTACCCTATTTGGGCATATTATGCGCATGGACGACAACGCAGATGCCAAGAGGATCCTGTTGGCCTCTCCTCTGGCAGACTGTCTGTTTAAGAAGCACGTGTTGCGAGTCACAGGCACTAAGGCTCATTGGAAAGTGTAGAAGTAATGACATACAGTTACCACAACCAGGTCGTCCTCGCATCACGTGGCTCAGCACCGTCCAACAGGATCTGAAACAATACCACCTTACGCTCCCCGAAGCAGCAGATTTGGCTCAGAACCGCCCTCTGTGGAGGATGATGTCGACGTATGGCGCTACGCAATCTTCGAGTTGCATGCCAGAAACGACGACGACGAAAAGACACAACATTTCATATATACGGCGTCTTGTGACGTATTGCGCGTCAAAATCCACGCAGACACCTTGGCTGTATGCAACAACATGTGACCACAAAAATGAAAAAATAGCCTTAAGTTGCCTAACCAGGGCTGCATAACTTGACGCATATGAGAAGATACCCACATATTGATCGGGACAAAATTTTGCATGTGGGTAGACATCTGTGACATAGTTAAGTGTACAATATTTGGTGACGATCATCGAAGGGTTTGGGCGTGTGGGGGCCAAATTTTTCCCTTCTTCGTAGGCTTGTACGGTTGTTGTTAAAACACTCTCATGTATGTTACAGCATTGAGTGTGTGAGTTTTGCTTTTACTGTCCTATGTTCGTCTCAAACCAAACCATCAAGCAAACGCACAGTGTGACAGTGTGTGTGTGTGCTGCTGCTGCTGCTGCTGTGTGCAGGATGCAGGAACAAAGAGATGGGTAAAATGTTAAAGGAGCTGTTTCAGACTCCGTACTTTCGTGTTGTCGTCATGCCAGATGAGGAGACTGTCGAGTTATGTGGCGCTCTTAAGGTGAGTCGTCGCCACATAAACTTTTCTTGGTCTTACTTTGCTTTTCTTTCTTGCTATACCGTTTATGCTGCTCATCTAGCTATGTACTAGTTGATTTTTATTTAATAGCGTCGTGTAACATTGCTAGAACATCGTGGCTCTTGGCGCTGGGTTTGTGGACGGTCTCAAGTACGGCGACAACACCAAGGCCGCTGTCATACGCATTGGACTGATGGAGATGATTGAGTTCTGCAAACGATTTCACACCGGTTTTCACGTCTTCATGTTTATCTCTTGTTTGCAACGTTTCACACTTTGTTGTCATCAAGTGTTGTAGTTTACGTTTTGTCGCGTGGCTGCTATGTCAGTCTGTAAACATTCTGTCCGTCAAGACTTTACCAATAACTCAACAAGACCACAACCGACGCTCTGTCATCACCTGATATCTCTGACACTTCGGTCTTGGATCACTGTGTGTGGTTTTTGCCACACAGTGCTGTACATAAGCACGGCCTATGCCATCATCCGGTGGCTGGCTTTCTGGCTTGTTGTCTGTCTTCGTCATTTTCATGTGTTGTATGGAAACAGCTAAAATATACTCAAACCTTTTTGCTACTATTCTAGTTTGTCATACAAAATACTGTGGCGAAATTCCAACGGGGTCCCCTTAATGGGAGCGTCGACTACAGATGGGTATTTTCGACCAGTATATCGGTTTATCTGGGGAAAAGTACAAGATAGTTAGACCTACGATGGATTCCAATAAGAAATTGTGTGCAAGCTACTGAATGGTACCATTCTTAATGGTCTTGAGTGATCTGTAAGTTAGATTTTAAGATAACGATATTCTTCAACGTCAAATAACGCAAAATTTGCAAAAGATAGAATTATATTGACAATGACGTTCTACTTAAAAGTCGTAATTTCAATGACTTTGAATGACCATAACCCAGGTTTCAAGGGTACGTTATTCTTGAACCCCACGGACGGACACATTGTTGTATATTGACCATCACCATCACCAGCTGACTATCACCGGTCACATACGCTAGAGTAACGTAGCAAAGTTTTCAACAACACAGAACATTGCGCGGCGTCGCTGCGACAGCTGAGCTTCTTGTTAGGTTAATAAAGGCATGCACCGTAGCTGACCACAGAAGCAGTGGCTGCTATTTACAGCAGCCAAGTATACAGTGTGCTGACTAAAGATCTGAAACTGTTTGAGTTTGGGTACTGTAATATCAGGTGTTACTGCAGTATTGCTAGCGTGGGATGATACTGATGTCGATGTCTGTCTGTCTGACAGGTACAAAGATGGACACGTTTCTACAGAGCTGTGGCGTCGCAGACCTAGTGACGTCATGCTACAGCGGACGTAACAGGAAGATCGCCGAGGCATTTGCTGCCTGTAAAAATGCTAATAAGGTGAGCAGTACACTTCTCTGCATTGTTAAAATGTTTCAAAATGATTGTATTCTATTTTTGTTGACAGTTGCATTATTTCAAACTAGTAACTGAAGCTAATTTTGCTTTTTGAACACACAAGAAATTTACGGCAGTTTTCAGTTTTAGGTCCAAATACGTTGCAACTGCAAGATTGTGGATCGAGAGTTTTTGAAATCAGCTGGCAACATTTTCGATAACATTTGTAAAATTTTAGTGACCAACTACTGGTTTGCATTACGGATCTTGTAGCTTTCAGTGTGCTACCACAGTGGTTTAATCAGGTACTTAAGAGTACTTTTTAAATCGCTGTTTGCTTATGTACGTACAGAAAGTGTGTTTGTCTGTACGTACATTTAAATGCTTGTAGTGTTTGTTAACAATGTTTTTTTTTCATTTTTAATGTTGTTTTACTGATTTTTTGTCAGCACTTGCTTTAATTGTTGTTTGTTGTACATTTTTAGCCGCAGTTTTATTTTTCTGTACGTATTTTTCATACTGTGACGTCATTTTAACAATGAACATGACGTCAAGAGCAGTTTTATATTTTCACTTCATGCCTCTAAAAAAACTTCCCGTTTATTGTTTGAATAACTGTGTCAAAATAAACCGTTGTCAGTAATCTTTGGTACACAATATCCATAGCAAATAACACCAAGTCAGGATTCTCTACCAAAACTATTAGATTTGGTAAATTGTACATTCTTCGGGTCATTGAATGGGTACTGCAGAGGGACTGGAGTAACGAAGAGATTGGTGGAGTATGGTGCAGGAGTCGTGGAATATGGTCTGTAATAACGTTATCAAACATAGTTTAGTTGTGTGCTGACCATGTGTTTGTCAAAGTATGATTGACTACTGCAATGTCAGACGATTGAGGCGCTCGAGAAGCAGTTGCTGGATGGTCAGAAACTGCAAGGACCACCCACGGCGGCAGACGTCTACCAGTACTTAGAGCAGAAAGCCACAGACGACGGGTAACGTAACGTAATTGACTTTGATTTGTTGCATTGATGAAAATAGCACAATATTTGTACGTGTTACTGCATGACTCGGCTTAACACTGTTGCAGCAGTTACGACTGCTTGGTTACGTACCGTATGTGCGGTAGAAGTATTTTATTGTTTAATAGTTTTATTCTTTTCTAATTTTTTTACTTTTTATTCTTTTTACCACTCTGCTTATTGTGGCAAATAAACGTGTTCATATCGGTTTTTATCGTGCATCAAAACTGTCCGTCTGTCTGTCTGTCTGTCCGTCTGTCTGTCTGTCCGTCTGTCTGTCTGTCACGTTCAGGTATTGTGTCGAAACGGCTTAACACATCATCGTACTTTCTTGAGCGTACGTACGTAGCCCAATCATACTACCGTAGTTGTCCAGTACTAAACATCTTCACTTTGTGTGCACGGCTGATGCGCAGTCTGTTAGCGATAGCTAAGTTTCTTGTTGTTTTCCCAACGTGCAACTGTTGTGTTGACAGAGGAAACTGGCTTCAAAGGTGAAACAAAACGTTGTTGTGATTTCGTTGTCTTTCTTATACTAACTTTTTAAACTACACAGTGGGCCAGAATAATGTGCCACTTTTATTTTTACAATAACTTTGGCAAGTACGGACCAGTTTTAATAACTGTATTATTGCTGCGTTTGGTGGAGCAACCACCTCACCTCAAATCTGTTGCCGCTTTACCTTACAAAATTTAATTGTTCAGCTCAGCTTTGCCCCACCTGTATACATTTGACTCCTAAGTCATAGACTTTTGTCTTATTATACTAACACGTATTTGTAACACGCAGGCTACTGTTTGTGAGTTAAACGCAGCTACAAAAGGTCGATATTGCCAAAGAAGATGGCGTGGTGATACGCCAGGAGTTTGCTAATGGTAGGAACTAAATTTGCTTTGTTATTTGTACTGTACAGCGTGTTAGTGTGTTTAAATTGTTTGTTTGTATTTTTAACTTTCTGCTACCACTTGTCGTGAATATAAAGATGTTTAAATTTGCAGGACACAAGTTCATATTTCTGATATTTTTCACAAAAAGTTACTTTAATGTAATGTCGATGGCAATGAATCTAAAACAATGAGAATAATAGCAGTGTATTTCAGAAGCACGTATTGCGAGTCACAGGCACTAAGGCTCATTGGAAAGTGTAGAAATAATGACATACAGTTACCACTTTTGCCACAAAGCCATTTACTCAATGCAGATGCACTTATACTGTTGGTAAATATTTGGAATTGTTTCTCCATCTTTCAGTTGTAATGTAAGAGCCTAAGTTGGATTGCAACGTACGTCGTACAGTCTCTGGTGAGTGAGGTGTGTGACAGTGAAGCTTCGTCAGACACGCCAGGCAGAAATGTTGTTTTGTTCTGTTAATTTCGCTTTGTTGTTGGTGTTGACGCTTAACGTTTCTTGTTAGTAAGTAAAGTTGCGCGTTACTGTTGAATTTAACCCATTAAACATAGAAACTAAACAGCACTCAAGAGACTTCACACAGCTGCAAATGGCTGACGGCATTGAGTGTCGATATAGCTCGTTTGTGCTATAGATGAAGAAGAAAAGTTCCTGAATCATGATCCATATCCATATCACCCCAAAAATCCGATGGGTTGTTCCTTATCCCAAGTTCTACGACTTCCAAAGTTCGTAAAAAAATTCATCGACATCTTTTTGAGTAATCCCGCCACTCGGCGCCGACGAAAAGATTGCCTGCAGTTTTGTGAAGGTCACTGGGCCTCGGGGCTTATTCTAAGCGTGCAGTCCAACCAATTTGCGCATGCAGTCCAAGATGTAATTTGTGCAGTCAAAAATGAGAAATTGTGCAGTCCAAAAACACAAAGTTGAAGATATTATGGAATATTATAGATTATGATCGCTCTTAAAATGAAAATGTAGACAGCAAACACGTGCTTAAATACTAGGCTAGGGACCCTATGCCATGGTGGCTCGGCACTGCTAGCGGCCAATGACAGCGCTGCAAAGACTGTCAGCTATAAATATTCCTGTGTTATGTCATCGTCGTATGACTATGACACTCCCATTACGACGATTTTGCATATAGGTAATATTGAACGAAACTCTGTCCCCCCCCAGACCCCCGTTATAGGCTCGCGCTCCGCGCTCGCCATAAATGTCTCCACCTGTGCAGTCCAAAATTGTCCTTAAAATGAGCCCTGCTAGACCTACATAAAGCCACTCCATGCACAGTGCACTCCATTAGGCTGCATTCGACGGCGCTGTAGGCGACCTGTCGTTCTAATCAGTGCATGTTGGTAATCACGATCGTGACAGACGCTGCCGTAGTTTCAATAGGCTTCTGTGCGTATTACGTTACTTGCTAGCGACTGGAGGCCCGCTTAAAAACAATTACAAAAATACGAAACTTTGGCAACAATCGCCTGAAGGGTTACACCGTTAGAAACGCCGTTAACTGAAGTTTCTGGAACCGTAACAGTTGATAATTATATACATCTTATCATTTCGGCGAAATTCTACGCTGTATGAAGACGTGAGTGAGAGGATGGCAACCGGCATTCTACATACTTATTCGTAAAAAGTGACAAAAATTTAGGAAACGGGGACAACAATCCCCAGAAGGACTACATCGTCGGAAAGGCCATACTTTCAGCTTTCTGCGAACTGCGACTGGTAATTCTGTACGTGTTGCCGTTTTCGAGATATTGCCGGTCCAATGAAGCCATGTGGGCCATTGGCCAAAATGCACAAATTTTTATGAGACCCATACAACGCAGACGCCCCCGAACCTAATTTCACCAAATGTGGATGTGAGGGTAGGCTAGATATTGCAGTTTTACCAATTGTTTTAGTTTCCCCAGAATTCTTCGTTTCTGTGCAGCGGCTGTCCGAAGAGGACGGAGTCTGAATTTTCGCTCCAAAAATGGAGGTTTTGAGCTCGCAGTTTTTTTGGGGGGATTTTCACGGGGTGTCACCGTTAACGAATAACACCGTAAAGACGTCTGTTGGTGAAGATTTGGTGAAAATGCTTCCAGCCGTTGCTGAGCAGTCGCGTCAAAAGAAAAAAAACACAGAACTCGTCGTAAAACGTGAGACGCCGCCTTCGCTTGCAGCGAGTGGCGCCGCCTAATAATGTTGTTGCTGACAGCAGTACCGTTGAGTGTGTGTGTATTAGGTGGCGGTTTGGCTGCTTAGTGGTAACACGTTGGTCGTGAACTCGTGATCAACGAAGTTACGCTACGCCAGGCAGGCCCGGTTACTACCTCGATTAGGGTGGCTAAAACATCTCGGTGCAGCTAAACCCACCACCGAGGTCTACACAGCCTGGCCACCCTCCGTGTGTATGCGCAGTGAGTACCAGCGATAGCTGGGGAGTAAACAGGCACACAACGTGATGCACTAGCCCGTGTCCGTGGTCTCGCAGTGTTAGCTGGTGCTTGGATGAGGACTAGTTGACAGAGATCAGCAGCGCGCCGAAGTACGGGAAGCGGTAGCGTATCAGAGGCGTGTTCGGGACGGTGCGCTGGACAACTTCACGTTGACCCTGTACTCGGCTGGTGTTCCGACTGCGACGGTATGACCATGTTACAGATTCGCTGGCTACACTTCACTGGTTGCGTCTACCTGAGCGTGTAGAGTACAAGGTCGCGCTGATGGCCTACCGTGTACTTCACG
>Ga0209149_1002607_pt1 | contig 10238 bp, 7 predicted proteins | sample WorMetTyACAVOLI2_FD_187423 | JGI IMG/M metagenome (GOLD analysis project Ga0209149, IMG submission 187423) | Marine gutless worms symbiont microbial communities from Max Planck institute for Marine Microbiology, Germany - Olavius algarvensis... ... | reverse complement strand
TTATTTAATTATTAATTACTTAATTATTTTAAATTCATTACAATTACTCAGTGTATGTTTGATAAAAATGTCTATAAAATGACGGTTGTCTGCTGTAATTATGCAGTGGCGTCCTATCTGCCCTGAAACCGCCGGTGAGCGTTCCATTGGAGAAAATACCGGCTGTCAGCGGGTGACTCATGCATAGCTAATGAGCCGCCGGAAAACGCTCAATGGAATGCACCCTTGGTGGTGCCCACGTTGCCCAATCAGATGACGTCAGTGTTCTTGGAGTCCAACTCTTGTCCGATTCGTCACTCGATAAGCACGTCACCGTTGTTAGTGCTAAGTGCTTCTTTCAACTACGACAACTACGCCGCATCCGACGTTCTCTGGATGACGACTCTGTCGCTACACTCGTTCATGCGTTCGTCGCGAGCTGAGTGGATTATTGCGGCAGTCTCCTGATTGGCGCTCCGAGGAAGACGACCGACAAGTTGCAACGTGTCCTCAACTCGGAAGCACGAATCGTGTCGAACACGCGCAAGTTCGACCGGGGACTCACTCATTTCCGGCGAAGTCAGCTACACTGGCTGGATGTTGTTGACCGGGTTCGGTTCAGAGTTTGCGTCCAGGTGTTCAGATGTCTGCACAAGATGGCTCCTGAATACCTGTCTACCTACTGCCAACCCGTTTCCGGCATCTCTGGCTGTCGCCACCTGCGATCGGCTGACCGCGGTCATCTCGATTTCCCACGTGTCAAACTTTCTTCGTACGGAGGACGTTCATTTGCATACGCCGGCCCTTCGAATTGGAACTCACTTCCTGCTTACCTTAGAGACAGTAGTCTTTCTCTTTCATCTTTTAAGCACCACCTCAAAACCTTTCTTTTTTCTTTCTACTAGGCTAGCACACGCAGCACGTTTGGGGTTCTTTTACAAAAAACGCACTATATAAATTCACTGTTATTGTTATTATAAGCTAGGTTCATTCCGATGACTACAAAACTGTCAGCCGAGTATCACGCACTGGGAAGCTAACCCTAGTGGTGTTGAGACTAGTGAGTCGTGCCCATACTGTGAGACCCTTGAATTGCTTTAGTTTTGTTTGATACCCAGCTAAGCTAGCTGAGTAAGCTAACAGCCTTAGCAGCAGGTGCGTTTTGATACCCGCTGGAGTATATGCTACGTCCGAGCGTAAAAGCTATTACCAGTGAGGCGCTCACTGATACGAAATTCTATCACCGGTGAGGCGAAAAAAAATTTATATAAGGGTATAAGATATAGTAAGGGTTTATATAAGATGTAGTAAGGGTTAGTGCTAGTTATAGGCCTAGCAGTAAGGTGGTGGGATGTGGGGGAGGGGTCTGAGGAGGGGGCAGGGGCCTTAACGCCCGCCCCCAGTCGCTTGGCCCTACCTCAAAGTTATTTTTTCAGTTGACATGTTTTTTTCTGATGTCTTATAATGTGCATACTGTTTTCGCCCTCTGGTGAATGTTTTTAAACTAAAATTGTTCCTCCACTGGTAATACAATTTCATATCAGTGGGCGCCTCACTGGTAATAGATTTTTGTAGTTGCTATTACCAGTGGAGGGCCCATTGATACAAAAATCTATTACCAGTGAGGCGCCCACTGCTATATTGCTCCTCCACTGGTAATAGAATTTCATATCAGTGGGCGCCTCACTGGTAATAGCTTTCTGTATCTGTGGGCCCTCCACTGGTAATAGCACTTACCACGTCCGAGTACGTCGCTACACGGTATCGCACTAATTATGTCATCTACACCAACTCGAGCATGTTAGCATCGAGCTGCTCGCTTTGTAATGAACGACTACCGTCGCACCACCTCAGTTACCTGTCTTCTCAGTCAGCTTGAGTGGTCACCTCTGTCAGTTCGCCGAAGAAATAGTCGCTTAGTAGCATTCTACGAAGCCGTCAACAACCTGTCTCCAGTTCCAGTTGGTCAACCATGTACCTGCTCTCATCAAACCAGGTCATACGACCCACTGACATTCACTCCTCGAACCGACTACTATAAGTACACTCCTTACTGCGTACCATTGTCGATTGGAACTCACTGCTGTTCTCACTACGAGCCAAGCCATCGGTTGAATTATTTCGTGCAGGTCTCCAGCACCTCACTGTCTCAACATCATCTCACTGATGATGTCGAGACAGTGACTTCAAGACTTCAGCAGTAACGGGCCATGCCCATAGCTGGATATTCCACCGAAGTACCGAAGAAGAAGTACATCGACCTCCAAGTGCTCTGTACTGGGAGTCTTCTGGTATCTTAAGCTTGTTCTGTCAGAGCAGAATATAAGCACCAGATTCAGTCCAGTCCCACTCAGTCATTTGCTGCAGTGCCGCTCACTGTTATGCTCCTGCTCATCCAGTTTTTAGCCCACTAGCTCTACTCAATCTTCCACTTCACTCACAGCTCACGCTCTGCTCACATGCTCTGCTGTTACGATAACTCACTGGGTGTGATGGAACCTGGCAATATTTTTCTATGTATCTTTACCAACTCCGTAACTTAAGATGTAATGCAGTGTCCAGAAATTTGAGCTTAAGTTCAGTAATTTTACGTTCAGTTAGTGTTAAATTTGTTATATTGCACATTATCGCACTTTACATATCGCACTTGCTTTTTTTGCTTAAATTTGTTTTGTTTCAAATTACTACCATTCGTGGTAAATAAAGATGTCTAATATGATACATTAATTACAATTTACTATTCTTAACTGTAATAGGAGTCTGACTTCATTGACTTGGTTAGTTGTTAATTTCTCCTGGCCTTTATAGAGGAAAGAAAATTTTTTTTACAAAAATTGTAAAAGTTTTCCAGAACTTTTTGCTTATGATGAACTGTGGTTAGCATAAGTTTGAGTATGTAGCAAGAAACAGAAGTGTTTGTCAGGTAGTTAAGTTTATTTGAATTTTGTGCCTCTGTCAGTTAGACTGGCAGGAAGCATAGTGTTTTCGACCTGTCCGTTCGTTTGTCTTTTACCGATCTGGTGAACACGAGATTTTTAAAATGAATGAACACTGATTTTGCTGCAAATTGGCACTTGTGATCGACAGGTCGGGGGAGATGAAACGATCTACTTTTGGGGTCAAGAGATCAAAGGTCAAGGTCACATGACGCCGAAGTAAATTTGGAGGTCTGGCAGAGGCATCATTCTTGACACTTTTGGTCAAGTACTTCCTCTCATATGCATGTCATGAACCATAACTGGTCAGCCACGAAACAGCGTCTTCATCCGCAGAGTGTAGCCGAAATAAGCTGCCATTCAGTTTTGTCATGGGACAGGATTCGACAATGTGAGACATCGTCTGGGTCTCGCCACAAGGACACTGATCAGTGTCTGTAAGTTGCCATTTTCTTCTGCAGGCACCGCAGTGTCCCTGTTCCGTGCGAAAACGGTTAAGCAGAGACCACTGTTGCTGAGGGAGGTCGAAACCCAGTTGCCGGATTGTGGGGTCACACACTAGGTGAGAATTGACCACCTGAGCTGACGTCCAGTTATGCCTCCATCGACTTTTGATGTCAACTGGTCGCAAGTCCAGCCACAACGGCTTCCTGGATGTCAGTCGTAGCAATGGTGGCTAGGATATCAGGCTGGATTGGCCAACTGTCATGTTTGACGATTTTCTCCACCAGCTTGTCAGTGGCAGCCTTCCTTTGTAGTGCTGGACGTTCAGTGTTGGGGAGCATAGGTATTATACTGAATTAGTGTGAATGTGTTATTAAGATTCCGTAAATGATTATAAATTGGTTTTGTTTCGTGTTCAAAAATACATACAGCTTAGTTTCATAAATATATGCATACATTATTTTGCAACTGCAGTGCCCAACAACTGCATTCTCTGAAAAGGGATATTATGATAAAACGATAAAATGTCATATTTCTTTTTTACAAATTTAAATGTAACTTGGATTAAGGTCAGTTAGTGGTATATACTGTTTGATGCATTAAATTAATGAACTAGAATGTCAGAGACATTAAATCACCACCTGTATGCTGCAGTGCATCGGAACCCAGCCATTTTCGAATTCGTACGAGCTTTTGACCATATCTTGCTCCCATAAAAAGTTAATGATATCTCAGACAGTTAAATAGCTATTGCATCGACAAACACATGCATACACAAGCAGACACTACTGAAAACAATACCAGTTAGACTGTGCTATTGTTGTGCGGGTAGTATGAGGCCAGCGTTAAGCATGATTACACATTGCAGTATGCAAAAGTTGTCAGTCAGTTAATGCGTCGCATCTAAGAAGGAAAACGTTATGTGGTCATCAACATTAGATGTGAACAGCAGTGGCCTTACAAACAAGTCACTTAATCATACTGCCTAATAGATTAGAATATGTACGCTTTCTGTATATCAGTTATTTGTATATTGTACAGTATGCTGTTGCTGTACATTGATCGTTCTATTGCAGGTTTTTTTGCGATTAGATGAAACGTTTCAGTATGGGAGGTGGAAATACTGCAGCTACTTCTACAGTGTCACCGGGAGCTGCAGTGGCTGTCATCAGTCCACGACATGTTCATCTTCCAGACATTCCTCTCGATAACAATGTCCTGTTTGAACTGATTGTTTTCATGTATTCGGCACTGGTACTTGGACTTCAGTACGTCAACCTGTACAAGACGGTCTGGTGGTTGCCACATTCCAGTGCCCACTATGGTCTTGTAAGATGTGTTTTTTCTCTTTTGTATATTTCATTTTAAGTTCAGTTACGGTTTGCTGTACTTTTGACTATATTCAAGTAGTGTCAGCTCTTGCATGTTTACGGTAAATCCTGGCACATCTGAATCTATTATACTTTATATCACTGTGTTTCAGAATTTCTATCTCATTGATGCACATCTCTCTGGTCTGCTAATTATCATTACCAGTCGACGTCTACTGTACTCTATGTACAAAGAGGTGAAGATTTAATTTTTTTTAATTTGATAATATTATGTTGGGGTGTTTCATTGGTCGTTAATGACATTATGAGCCGTGAGCATCCATAGTAGCTAGTCAGTTTTTCGTGACCAGAAATTATTAGCAGGTAAAATACTCAAAGACATTGATGATCTATTGATTTTCTGATTTAGCACTACAGGATGGAAATTGTTTTTGTTTGTCATATTCGAAGTTTTAGAACTTCTTTAGCTGCTGTTTATTGTGCAGTTAAGTGTCATTGGATTGGATGGCCGCTGGTTTTATCTGTACTTGCAGGTCTATACGTACAAGCCGAGTCGTGCATGTTTATACTGGATAGTTCGTCTGATTAAAGTTGTTATTGTTTTCCTGGTGTTGTTGGCATTCTTTTACTGCTCATATCATGTCGTGCTGAAGTACTCAGTTATTTACAACCTCTTCCTCTGTTATCCGTAAGTAAAATTGTAAACTGAAGTGTTCTATAGCAGTGGGCTTAACATTTTTTGATGTACTTACTTAAGATGTGGAATACAGTTATGGAACTTTTTTGTTATTTTTAGCTACTGAGTGTATGCACGTGTCAGCTGTGATTTCAGTGATCATTAATTGATATCAATAATTAATAAATTTATTCATGGCAGTTCATGGATGGTGTCCTAAAGAACTGACCTTGTCCATGAAGACAGGTCAAAGACAATTTTTTTATCTTTTAATTTAAGCTTGTTATTGAAGTTATGATGTTGGCCATGACATAGAGTTAAGTTCTCTAGACAAGGTGCCTTTGTGTTACTGACATTCATTGTTTGTTTGTAATTTTACTTACTTAACAAAACACAAATTACTTTGTTTTCCTTGCAACAGCTCTAAGTGTAATTTTAACGTATAAATTTTCTAATCTATTTTTGTACTATTTTACCAGTCACTTTGTGCAGAGGCTTTTTTGAGATCATTTGCCATTTAGCCATTAAGGGATTTTTGGCTTTTAGTACGCATACTTTAATATCCAACCATATGTAGTTATGTCTCGTCAATAATAAGTGCATAACAAATGCTGCTTTTATATTCTGCATAGCAGATAGTAATTGTCTAGGAGATTGTCTGAGTTAATTCAACATTTACTTAAGATAGTGTAGTTGTGTGTAATTTATAAACATTACTGCAAATTGCAGGTTAGTTACCTATTTTATTCTCTTTCGCTTTGACTCAAGACCGTTTTTCGGAAAGGTTATACCAGTACAGCCATCCTCTTGGCAACAGGAGAAAGGTATGCTGCAGGCTTATTGCTACAGTTAATGTGGAATATTGGATTTGAAAAATCATTCTTATTAAAAAGTTTCATTTATTATGACTCAGGTTGTCTTTGAATAAGATGTGGTTTGACTTGTCATTGAAATATGACTTGCCAATTGCCATATATGTGCACAGGTGGTGGAACACCGCGACACCGCGCTGGTCGTGGAGATAGCGCCGGCCATTCCAACCATGCAGCGGCGTTGCCGGTTCACGTTTGCACGATGTCGCCGGAAGCAATACGTGACGAGGTTGAAACTCTGAAGACCGACTTCAACAGTCGCGTGACACAAATACTGTTTGACTCGATGCTGTGTGCATACTATATGGGTTGTGTTCCACTCTGTTTTGCACAGGTAATGCACTGTATGTGTTACATGTTTTTCTGTATTGCAGCATCGTACTAGTTACTGCATGCAGTTTTGTAGAAAACCGCGTTTGGTGGATGACACACCTGCTAAAGGTGGTGAACAGTGAGAAAAAAATGGCAAAAATATAGAAATAGGTGGAGAGTCGGGCTGTGGTCACAAGTTTAGTTTTGAATGTTTTTAATCTTCTCAGTGCCTTCGGATGATTTTATTTACTGTAATTGTGGTGTATCTCAATATAATGCAACTTCATGTGTTTTGTGTTTGTGTGTGTATGTTAATTTTCAACACGAGTATGCATGAGTTAGCTAAAAGCGTGCCCCTTTGCCTCCGTCTACTGAAGAATGCTGGAATCAAACATTGTCTGATCTGTCACAAGATATGCTATTGAGCTCCAGCTTAATTTTGCCGGATAATAGAAATCCAGCCAGATTCAGATCGCCGGATTGGTTATCTGTCTTCTCTTAAGTTATAGTAATACAAATAATATATACTGTATGCTACAGGTATTTGCAACACAGTTTCTATTGAGAAAAATACTTTGTTACACATGTTACACACATTTTTGTTAAAAAGATTCTAAATGTGTATGACTACTGTGGTTGGAAGTAGTGTTGTCATTCTCAATACCCATTTATTTCTGTGAGATTTGGAACAAAAATTTGCAAAACATGAACAGGAAAACGCTGCATATTAAGCAGTTTCATAGCATATGCAGGGTGCATTGTAACTTTGTTGGTGGCATTTGGTGGCATGCAGCATCTTAGTGATAACTGTGACACTTGCTGGGTAAGTAGTAATGCTGAAGTCATCAGTTGTATTTGTGCAAGTGATTTTTCCTGAGTTGACATATCTCCTATACATGTGATGTTTTCTCTGTGTTATTGTTTGATTTGTACATGAGTGTCATTTTCATTTTTATTAGTTGTTTCATCTCATGTTGAAAAACAGCTGTTACTACAGCTTTGCTGAGACAGTGTGTGCTGTCATGACCTTTTCTGTTTAATTACTAGAATGATTAGACTCGGTTTACTATTTGTGTAGCAGTATTTGTACAGTTATGTATACCATATGTGGATATTTTCAGCTCCTCTGTGTTCTGTAGTTTTTGTGCTTTTTCACATTAAAAAATTATTTTGTATTATACAAATTATTTTGTGTACCCAGCTGCATTTGCACACAAGTTGGTGTATTTTTATCCTGTGTTTGTTATGTTAATATATGTAATGCATACATTTGTGCTTTAAATTATTCTTTTGTGTGAAAATTATTGCCAGTGGCAGGCGTCTCTCACAGGCATTAAAATTACGCTCAGGTCGAATTTGCAATTTATCAGATGCTATATCCACAAATGAGAACTGATTGCTACAAAATTTGGCATGCAAAAGAAACACGTGTAAAAGTCACCTCTGCCAGTTTTTGCCATGTGATGCTATGCAAGCGCAGCCTATGCCGTCATGCAATTTCTGTCTGTCTGTCTCTGTGTCTGTCACATTCCTGTATTCTGCTGATACGAATGAACATATCTTAAAAATTTGTCACCGTCAGGTAGCCACACCATTCTAGTTTTTCTATACCAAATGTCATGGCAATATTCCATTGGGGACTCGATCCCCCCTAATGGGGGCATCAAATGCAGGTATAGTATGAAAAATCGCTATTTTCAACTAGTATCTCGCTTCATTGCGTGTTGTCAATGTTGCGACCGTCAGATGTTATCAACATGTTGCCACCGGACTGTGGCAAGTTGATGACACTCATTACTGGTAGCAGTAAATTGGCAGAGTTTGTTGATGGCGGGAGACAGGCGATGAAGTGTTTATGACAAGAAGCATCAACGTTATGCCAGAGACAACAGAACAGCATTTAATTGTATACAGTAGTAAATCTGAAGCCGAACTGACTAATAATGGTAGTGTGTGCAGTGTGCACGAGGTATTGTACTATTGAAGCTAACTACTGACACGAAGCATCGTGCAGCCTCTCTACAACAGCAGAGCTACTTGTTATTAACATGATCGTTTCTGGCACAAAAAGTGAAGCGATGACAGTCTTTTTAGTTGACTTTTTAAGCGTCCATATCACCTGCTTAGTCCACGTGTATCCATGATCTTGTTGTGATGAAACATAGTTCAGTGAAGATGTTTTTTTATTTGCTAGAAATTTTCATATAACAGTGTAGCCAGTGTGGTAGGGCATTCACATTTGGCAGAGGGGTTGATCACATGATCTGCAATAAGTGGCATATTATCTTTAACTGTGATGATTCTTAGGGGGATCTTTTTTTGGCACACCCTATAGTGTAAATGTAATAGTTACATGGTTTTGAGTCTCCATCCTATATGGCATTTTCTATCAGTTAGCTTAAAGCTGACAGTCTTATTTTATGTCTGTTATGAAGGTTTTGTGATATTGATCAAAGTCCTGGCTAGTCACATAATGCTAATTGTATCGATGATGCAATAATGTACATGAAACTACTTCATGCCACTGAAACATCGTATAACAGTAACTGTAAATACATTATCAAAGACATAATGTATGGTCAGTTATCTTTGACGATGCCCATTATCATTGTGATGCAAAATTGTACAGTGTGAAAGCTGTTTCAAATATCATTTTATACATGGTTTATGTTTGCAAGCACAGTATTGCATGTGTGTAGAATACGCTGTACTACGACACATGGTGGGTTGGACAGCATGTTGGACTCGTCTGGATTAGCGCTTTCTTCCTGTTTGCTGTTCACTATTTACCAGCAAAATACCTCGACGTTTTCCATCGTACTGCACTTCATCTTGGACACTGGGTTAAGGTGGAGGGTCGACACGCCCATGTTCCATATACAGCGTTTGTATTAATAACTGCTGTGTTGTCTCTTTGAAGCAGTTTCAGCTGTGCTTCTTGTCGCATGATGCTATGCATAGCACGGCCAGTGCCGTCGTGTGGTTTCTGTCCATCTGTCTGGAACTTATGCCCTACTCAGCGAATGAACTTGAGTGACCTTGAGTGATTTAGCAAAATTTCCAACAACTTGCAGCATCGCGCGACCTCTCAGCGACAGCTGAGCTTCTTGTGTTACATGTTTATGATGGTTGTGATAAAGAGTGGGTGTGTAACAACTGTTCCTAATACACGTGTGTTAGTCGTAATGTAGTAGTAGAAAATAATCTAGAATTCGAAAAATTGCAGTTTTAACACATTCTGAAAGTTTGACTTCCTTCTAGTTACTGTCATCATTTTACACATCTTATAGATTGTGGTATTATTGTTACTACTGCTATTACTACTACTAACCTCTGCTGCTGCTGCTGTGACTACTACTACTACCACCACTAATACAGTACATCTATTATTATGCCCCCGCCTCTGTAGGGGAGGCGGGGGCATTAGGCGGTCATCGGCGTCCGTCTGTCTGTCCGTCTGATGTCGCGTACATCGGCTCTAACTCGAAAACCAAAAGGCCTAGGAAGACGAAACTTTGCACAGGGGTACCCTAGGTCACATGCGACTCCCACACTGACTTCAAGGTCAAAAGTCAAGGTCACGGGGTCAATTAGTGCACCGCAGCGAAATGTGCCAATATTTCGCAAACGGATAAAGCTACGCCCTTCAAATTTGGCACGCACATAGGCCGTGGGCAGTTCTTGCCCC
>Ga0209149_1002606_pt1 | contig 10241 bp, 10 predicted proteins | sample WorMetTyACAVOLI2_FD_187423 | JGI IMG/M metagenome (GOLD analysis project Ga0209149, IMG submission 187423) | Marine gutless worms symbiont microbial communities from Max Planck institute for Marine Microbiology, Germany - Olavius algarvensis... ... | reverse complement strand
CTACGATGGGTGGTCAAAAACTTTTGAGCCTAGATATCTTCTCCTATATTTTTGGATGAAGAATTATTACAGGCATTAGCAGCAGACTCTTATTAGTGTTCTTGAAAAAGAACATGCCATCTGCTTGTTTACTTTACCAGATACAATATATTGAAACTAGCTGGTTACATAGATTTTAACAAAATATGCTATCGTCCGGTGACAGATTTTTTGACACTGAAGAATGATTGTTGTATACGGAGAAGATGCGCCATCAAATACTGTCTCTTTATTGAAAACAAGTAACAAACGTACGCGCAGTCAAGTGCTGGGCTGCTGAGTTTCGTCAAGGCAGAAGAAGCCTTCAAGATGAGCCCCAGTTGGGACGTCCATTAGAACTACTTGGCAGTCTCGGCCAACTAAGGCTCTACGAGCCCTGCCCCTTATTGGAATGGAATGAAATGGGACGTCCATAAGAAGCTGTCTGTGAACAAAACTGTCATGCTATTGAAAATACTGTATTGCAGAATCATCGAGTCAACGTGCAGCTGATAGCCGATGGTGTGGGCATAAGCACTGGTTGAGTTAAGGTGATCTTGTGTGAACATTTGCTGATGACAAAACTCCGTGCACGATGGGTGCCCCAAAATGCTTGACCAAAAAGTGAAGGACTCTTGATGCAAAAAATCAAGTGAAAATCTGAAGTTCATGCAGATGGACTGAAATTTGTGAGATGCATAATAACAGGCAATAAAACCTGGATAAACCACTATGACCCCAAGACTAAATAGCAAAGCATGCAGTGGATAAACGCCATTCTCCAAGCCCTCACAAATTCAAGGACAGGCATCAGCTGGCAAGATAATGCGCACTGTGTTCTGAGATGCTGAAGCTGTACTGCTGATTGACTATATGCATCACAAACAGACAATTACAGGAGTCTACTATGCTGACTTACTATGCAAACTGCTTGTTGCAGTTAAAAAAAAGCGCCGAGGAGAGTTGACCCAGGTACCCCTACTTTTGCATGACAATGCATCTGCTCACAGACCTGCGCTCAGTAAGACACGAAATAAACTGCCAGCTCACTTCACGTCTCGTTTTTACATCGCTGCTGGCGCCTGTGCTCAGTAAGCTACAAAATAAACTGCCAGCTCACTTCACGTCTCGTTTTTACATCGCTGCTGGCGCCTGTGCATAGTAAGACACGAGATAAACTGCCAGCTCACTTCACGTCTCGATTTTACAGCTCACTTCAAGCAAATAGATTATAAAAGGATCTAAAGGCATAAATTTCTGAGAAATGTAATGTAATGTAAGTTTGACAATTTATAGGGCGCAGTAAGCGGCACGAGCTACTTCTACAGTGCCTAACACAGTCAATGTACACGTAGTCACGAGCTCTACAGGCTAGAGAAAGAAGCCTGTGTGAAGTGTTGCCCATAAATACCACTGAAAGTGATGGATTCACAGCATAACTTACCACATCAGAACTTTGAGTTCTTGTAGTTCATCTCGCGGAATCTCACTCCTGATTGCTTCCAGCCAGAATGCCATGATATAATCCCATGCCTACACAAGACACTGCCATCATCAACTCATGTATAAAACTCACCAGACTCCTCTCGGCTTTGCTGACACACTGCACTAACCAGTTAATTGTGCAGGCAACAAACAACAACACTTCTCTCAACTTCCACACTTCTATAATCAGCCTTAATTAATCTTTTTGGAATATGTGCAATAGTTATCTACCATATTTTCCGGACTATAGGTCACTCCGGAGTACAAGTCACATGCCCGTAAAATGTGCCTATTTGCCAGAAAAATCAATACATAACTCGCACCATTGTATAAGTCGCATGGGCCAGCAGACGTGCATAGGCCTAAACAACGTTGTATTGCCCTCCTGCCGGGTGTGAGTAAAAACTGCGTCGGCCTTGTGTCACTGACGTGTTCCAGGGGAGCTCAGTGTGTGGTTGTGGTCCCAACAATTAGTGCTGCAACTCACGAGTCATCATGATGGACCAGCTGTCAGTTCACTGTTCACGGCCGGCTGTCGCACGCCGAGCCAGCCGCCGACACTGATAACTGTCGTCGCAAACACCGACAGAGCCGACGTAGTATTTACCTACACCACTGCTGCCTTCCCCTCTCTCCGTGGAGAAAGAGCCGTCTTAAGTCCCCATTGCCTTATACTGGTAACAGCGTAATCGCCGCCCAGAACAATGGCCCTGTTAGTATGCACCCGACGCCACTGCACAGGTCAAATCCCTCACATGCCCACAGTGACTTCATCTGCTGCCTGCATAATGGCTCTGATCCGTCAACGCAACCACTGGAATACAGCTATCAGCCGTAGCCCAATGGTTTCTGACCGAGGTTAAGAGGCATGCAGATGAATTAGTCCACACATAGGTCGCCCCCGGAGCATAAGTCGACCCGCTGCCGTGGCAAGAAAAAACCGCGACTTATAATCCGGAAAATACGGTATTTTTTCAGATTACTCAAACTTTTTTTACATTATTTTTATGGTGAGAATATATGCACTAGGTCAAAATCTAAACTAAAATGCTAAATAGAAAATAGTAACATACCTTAAAGTTAACAATGCCATAAGGAGCCAAGCAAAGAATCCGGTTAAGCCCTTCCTTGATCTGCAGTGTTCGACTTGAAAGAACGTCACTGCACATAAATACAGATGTTAACCGAATGCTACATTACTAGGTAAACTGGATTCATATCAGTCCAGATACTCATATGCTGTTATTGTTACAGCAACAGCATTGTCAACTGGCAAAATAATTTTGAGATAAAGTGTTAATTCATAGAAGTAATACAGTAGATAAATATCATACAATAGTGTATCTATATATCTATATACCCATACCATGTCCCATGTTGTGCAGCAAATAGTATGTAAACGGAATACAATAAAATTAGAGTAGCAGGACTGTGGATGAATTCTACATGACACTGCCACGTTTTGTTCAAAAGTCTTCAAATAACCAAGTTATTGGCTTTAAATCGCGATGTTCTTGCATGTCAGGAGCCATTGTTGTCAGCCACGTGATGGCAGCCTCATCCACTACATTTAGATGCAGTAGATCACAGTCGAATTCGGTGAGTGGACAAGTGTTAATGATGTGTAACACTATCTGGATTTCTCCACAGTCAAGTCAAGTCAAGTAATCATAGGCAGTGCATAAGCGCTGCACTGTTGTAAGGCCCATGCAAAAATCAATAGGAAAATCGAAAATTCGACTCCCAGTAAAATCGTAACGCATGAAGATATCAATTTGAAACTTGGCACACGTGATTATGTCACGGACATCACCCACGATGCAACTTTTGGGTTGAATCAGTCCAGTGGGGGCTTCCCTCAAAATAGGGGAAATATAACCCTTTTGTGACTTTTTGTTGTCCTGTATTTTTTCTTCACGCGCTCAAGTTGAACTGTCACACTGACTCTTAACCTGAATGGCTCAAACGACGTGTTTCCGCCCAAGGACGGTCCTTTTGGGGGCCTCAACGATGGGTGGCGTCATATGCGGAAAATATGCCCCAAAAACTACCCAAAAGGGGTGTGAATAGGCAGTTTCAAGCCAAAACACCAAAATCTATACATCGCGATATCTCAGGAACTTTTAATCCGACGAACTAGCGATCTGAGGACCGAGTTCAGACCATGAAAGGCACTTTGTGGGTGGTCCGCCATTTTGAAAATTGATATGACGTCATTTTTCCGCAGTCGATGTTCTGATTTAAACGAAATTCGGCAGACTGATGCAGAAATACATGCCGATTATGGCAAAATGGTGGAGATCAAAACTGGAAGTAGAATTCCAATATGGCGGACGTTTTTTTTTCAAAACCTGAGGTAGTTATATCTCAGCAGTGAATTCAGATATGTCCACTAAATTTGGTTTGCTGATAAACATTGACCTTCTGAAGGCAGCGACATCAACAAATACGAAACCGGAAGTAGTATTTAGCGGTAGCAGCTGTCATCTTAACAAATGGATATGACGTCATATTTCAACCTGTGCTCCAATTTCAACAAAATTCAGTACATGCAGATTATGGCGAACTGGTCGAGATCAAAACTGGAAGCAGAATTCCAATATGGCGGACGTTTGTTTTTCAAAAACGGAAGTAGTTACATCTCAGCCGTCAATTCAGATAGGAAATGAAATTTGATTTGCTGATAGACTTTGCCCTTCTCAAGGCAGTGACATCAACAAATACGAAACCGGAAGTAGTATTTAGCAGTAGCGGTCGCCATCTTGAGAAATGGATATGGCGTCATATTTCCGCTGTGGGTTGTCCGATTTGGATGAAATTCGGCAGCATGATGCAAAATAGCATACCAATTGCGGTGCTGTAACCGACATCAAAACCAAAAGTAGAATTGGAACATGGCGGACGTTTTTTCCGAAACGCAAGTAGTTCTGTCACAGCACTCAATTGAGATATGTGGACGAAATTTGGTTTGCTGATAGACTTTGCCATTCTGAAGGCAGTGACATCAACAAATAAGAAACTGGAAGTAGTATTTAGCGGTAGTGGCTGTCATCTTGAGAAATAAATATGGCGTCATATTTCCACTGTGGGTGGTCAGATTTGGATAAAATTCGGCAGCATGATGCAAAATAGCATGCCAATTGCGGTGCTGTAACCGAAATCGAAACCGGAAGTAGAATTCAAATATGGCAGACGTTTGTTTTTTTTCAAAATGGAAGTAGTTCTATCTCAGCCGACAATTGACATATGTTGACAAAATTTGGTTTGCTGATAGTATTTGACCTTCTGTAGGCAGTGACATCAACAAATACAAAAGCGGAAGTAGTATTCAGCGGCCGCGGCCGTCATTTTGAAAAATCAACATGACGTCATATTTCCGCAGTATGTGCTCCGAGTTGTACGAAATTCGGTAGCCTGGTGCAGAATAACATGCACATTACGGTGATGTGGTCAAAGTCGAAACCGGAAGTAGAATTCCTATATGGCGAACGTTTCAAAAAACGGAAGTAGTTATATCGCAGCCATGAATCAAGATATGTCGTCACTCGTCATATTTCCACAGTAAGTGGTCTCATTTGAATGAAATTCGTCAGTCTGATGCAAAATAGCATGCAATTTCCGGTAATATAACGGAAATCGAAATCGGAAGTAGAATTCCAATATGGCGGACGTTTGTTTTTCCAAAGCTGAAGTAGTTATATCTCGACCATGAATTGAGATATGTTTACAAAATTTCGTTTGCTAATAGATATTGACCTTCTGAAATTAGTGACATCAACAAATAGGAGACCAGAACAAGAATTGTGCAGCCGCGGCTGTCATCTTGAAAATTGATAGGACGTCATATCTCTGACCTAATAAGATATTGGTGAAATGTGGCATGCTGACGCAGAATGACATGACAATTATGGTGATAAAGTCAAAATCAAAATTGAAAAATAGGGCAGACTAAAAACAAAAATTGCTCAATGGTCATGCCAGTATGTAAGTCCGGGATGTTATTCCAATGTAAGAGCGTGCGTTTTCCCCGGAGTTGCACAACTGCATAATTTACTAGCATAGCAATTTACAGCTGTAGCCTGTATGCCGCAGAAATGGCCGGCAGCGTTTGCTTAAAACTATAAATTAATTTTAGTAGAAAAACTGCAAATATAAATGTTATAAATTGCTGTTTTATAACAATGTGTAAGGCCCATAGCAAAGTGAGACATATAAAACAGCAAAAATATTTGCATCACCTCAAGGGCCGTGGATATAATAAGGACTGTGTATTATATCCACGGCCCTTGAAATGATGAAAATATCTTTCATCACCTCAAGTCGCCATTTCCTTCTGCAGGCACCGCAGTGTCCCTGTTCCTTGCAAAAACGGTTCAGCAGAGACCACTGTTGCCGAGGGAGGTCGAAACCCAATTGCCGGATTGTGGGGTCACACACTAGGTGAGAATTGACCACCTGAGCCGACTTCCAGTTATACCTCCATCGACTTTTGATGTCAACTAGTTGCAAATCTAGCCACAACGGCTTTCTGGATGTCAGTCGTAGCAATGGTGGGCTAAGGATATCAGGCTGGACTGGCCAACTGTCAATGTTTGACGATTTTCTCCGCCAGCTTGTCAGTGGCAGCCTTCCTTTGTAGGGCTGGTGGTTCAATGTTGGAGAGCACTGAAAGCCGTGAGAGAGGTGTAAAACGGAGGGTACCAGAGATGAGACACATGGTAGAGTTCAACTGCACATCGACCTGACTTGTGTGAGCAGAGCGTGACCATACTGGGGCACAGTACTCTGCTACTGAATAGCAAAGCGCCATAGCAGATGACCGCAAAGTGTTGGCGCTGGCGCCCCAGGTGGAACCGGCTAGCTTCATCAACAAGTTGTTTCAGTTCTTCAGCTTGCCTGCAGTCTTCCTCAAGTGTTCTCTGTAAGACAGCGTACGGTCCAGAGTCACCCCAAGATAGGTTGGGTGGCACTCATGCCGAAGGCGCTGGCCATCCAGAAAAACTGACAGTTCACGGGTGGCGCTGATATTATGCAGTTGGAACACACTGCTGACTGTTTTGGAGGCGCTTGGTTTAAGTCGCCACTGTCGACATGCAGTTGCCGGATTGTGGGATTGCACACTAGGTGGGAATTGACCACCTGAGCCGACTTCCAGTTATGCCTCCATCGACTTTTGAAGTTAGCTGGTTGCAAGTCCAGCCACAGCAGCTTCCTGGTCAGTCGTAGCAACGGTGGATTAAGGATATCAGGCTGGATTAGCCAATTGTTGCGTTTGACGATTTTCTCCAACAGCTTGTCAGTGGCAGCCTTCCTTCGTAGGGCTGGCGGTTCAATGTTGGAGAGCACTGGAAGCCATGGGAGACATGTAGAACAGAGGGTGCCAGAGGTGAGGCGCATGGTAGAGTTGAACTGCACATCAACCTGACTTGTGTGAGCTGACCGTGACCAGACAGAGGCGCGGTACTCTGCTGGTGAGTAGCAAAGTGCCAGAGCTATACAGTAATAGAATTACACAAACTACAGGAAAGTCGGATTCCAGGATCTGCCACTAAAGTGGAGGTGATCATCATAGCCAACCGCCAGTCATCCTGTCACCGACTTGAAACATCAATTATTTGCGGATCACTCCAAAATGGCTTGTGAGATTTCAAGTAAAGTGGAGGACGGTAAACTGAAAGATGTCATCGTGTAATGTAAATCTTGATAACAACAGATTACACTTCCCAACTTTGCATGAAAGAGAATATCTACAGTGCAAAATAACTAAAAGCCAAATTTCCACACATAACCTGGACAGTCTAAGGTTTGAGCAAACACAGTGAACACTATGTCAGAAAGTGTGATATGTCATCAACATTTGAAGACCAGTAACTCGGTCGTTTAAAAACATTTTCTGGCAAAATCTGGCAGCTTCATTCGGAATTCACCCAAGGTCCTGCTAACATAATTTTATTGCATTCCATTTACATACAAATACACCGTATCCAGGGAAAAAGGGACTGACAGTACTTTGCACATAACTTTGACAAATTCAAATATATAGTTGTAATTTTTTGCAAGGAATATCATGAAGGTAATGCGAAGCTACTAACACAACGAAAGTCCGCCTCACCTAATCAATGTTTCTACTTTACCTTGCAAATAAGACAATCGCCATGTATTGCAAACTGCAAAGTCATAACTGACAACTGCAATTAAACCAAACTGGCCTAGCTATTTGCATACAAGTGTTTGACAACGACCCTGCCGAACGTGGGTGCAGCAGATCGAGGACGACACTGGGCTCAACGCCAACGACACCTGGAGGATCACACATGACTGCAAGTCTTGGATGCGCTACGACCCGTGGCCGGTCAAGCGTTCCACTGACTGACTGACTGACTGTTTGACAACGACAGTAAGAAAGGTCATAGTTATCGCTAAAAACACAATGTCTAAATCAAAAACAGTGCTCGAAATGGCCACTGCCGGCTTTGATGGTGACGGACACTAAGAGACGACTATGCCACTGATGCACAGAAGCTGCAATAACGGCATGATCCAGCTTAGCCCACTCAGTTCTTATGCGGTGTCCAAGGTCGTCGAGAACAGTCATGCATGTTTTGTTCACCTTGTCTTGCAGTATTCCCCACACACTGTAGTCAACTAGATTTAAATCCACCGAATTTGGAGGCCACAGTAGAACCAGAATAAATTCTGGCATTTCTCTTCTTGTGGAAACAGCATTTTTCAATGACGTCACAACTACCACATCAACACGTAGTGTCGTGCAAGTATTGATGAGACATTGTACAATTTTTCAGTTACACAGATTGTCAGGATGATTCGTGCCAAAAATTATGAAAATTTGTCTAAATTTGTCAAAGTTATGGCCAAAATACTGTCGGACCCTTTTTTACTGGACACGGTGGAGTTTGCTGCACAGTGTTTAGGGGCATACTATATGTGGGAACCGGTGTAGTACACAAATAGCATTGTTTTCTATCAAATGTGTAAAATTACATGTAACAACAATATTAGTTGTTAAGCTCATAGCAAGTCATGTTACCAAGCTAAATAAATAAATAAATATAAGGACTTAAAAAATTTAATTGCTTATTTTATTTGAGCTATTGTCTACTAAATCATATCATTCAGTAGCTCATTATATGTCTATGTCTATATTTAAAAAAGTGTATTGGAAATGATACGAAAGCCAGAGCTCGCCAAAGCCCAAACTGCATTAAGAAAACAAAAATACGTTCTGTCCCATTGCCAAAATGCTATAAAAAGCTAATAACGTAGAAACTTCTTATTGTACACAACTGAAATATGTTACCTAATGACAACGTTTCATATTTGGTTATCTGGCTGCCATCAAGTTCCAAATTTGCTGTTGCATACCAAATTTAATCGAAATAGGATGATTTTTGCCGCGCGATGCTATGCATAAGCGCAGCCTATGCCGTCATGCGGTGTCTGTCTGTCTGTCTGTCCGTCCGTCCGTCTGTCTGTCACGTTCGTGGATCATGTCAAAACGAATAAACATATCTTCGAAATTTATTCACCATCGGGTAGCCACACCATTCTAGTTTTTCCATACCAAAGGGGATGCCAATATTCCAACGGGAACCCCCCTAACAAGGGGGTCGAATGCAAGGGGGTATGAAAAAATCACGTTTCACGATCAGTTTTCATGTGGTCTATGCTCTGCACTGCGAGATAAAAAGTGGTGTTAATACGACAAAGAACGTCAACGATTATAACAACGTACGGTCTAAAATACGTCTTTTTATACTAGAACTGTTCAATTGTCTACGCAGTGAAGTAAGAAAATGTAAATAGACGAACGTCTGGATGTTTGGGCTTTAAGCTTATGCTGCTTATATTGACTGTGGTGCCATCTGGTGAATAATGATGCACCGATGAAGTTTTCGAGGCTCGAGAAACAGTAGGGCTAGCGTCCATGCATTGCATAGCATTGGACAGACAACAAACATAACGGTACAAACATTAATAAAATAACATTTATGGATATTATATGAACATCGCGGTAAGTCGTAAGGGTGACCGCGATCACGCAAATTAATGGCGTTGTGTCTCCGGGGTGGTAATTGGTTGTGCAGATAATGATAATCTCTAATGATCCTGTAGAAATGTTGCCTGTCATATCTCTATAATAATTCTCCTATGTTATAATTTGTAAAAACCAGCCTTCATTTTTATCGCGCGTCAGCATACTGATGCGCAATATTGATATAGCAAATCTTTCCATCTGTCCATCTGTCTGTTACATTGCGGTATTGGATGAAAACGGCTTAACGTATCTTCATAGTTTTTTTCAGCATACGGTCGCCCATTCATTCTAGTTTTATCAGCATCAAACATCTTTACGAAATTCCAACGGGGTCACCCGCTGCGGGGGCACTAAATACAGGTGGAGTATAAAAATTTTGTGATTTTCCACCAATAAGTCGTTATATCTTGCTAACGATACAAGATAGCGCCATAGTTACTATAGAGGGCGAATAGGAAACCGTACCTAAACTTTTGAATGACATCAATTTCAATGACCTTGAGTGACCTATAACCCAGATTTCAAGGTCACGATATTATTTAATGTCAAATGACTCGAAAATGGTACAAGATAGAGCTATATTTACAATGGCCGACCAATAGAAAGTCGCATATGGTCTATCGAACGGCGCCATTTTCAATGATCTTGAACGACCCCTAACCTGGTTTTCAAGGTCACGCCA
>Ga0209149_1002605_pt1 | contig 10241 bp, 6 predicted proteins | sample WorMetTyACAVOLI2_FD_187423 | JGI IMG/M metagenome (GOLD analysis project Ga0209149, IMG submission 187423) | Marine gutless worms symbiont microbial communities from Max Planck institute for Marine Microbiology, Germany - Olavius algarvensis... ... | reverse complement strand
GCTGCTTACTTAACTGTAGTTGGTGCAACGCAATTTTCGCTAAGTAGGGATCACGCCGGAGTTAATCGCTGTTTAAATTTGAGTATGGTCATGGCTGGTGCAATCGGTCCCTGAAAACTGTACGTATATAGGGCCTGTGTACTTAAAACTTCCTTTAGGTTCGTACAGCTTTACGTACGTTCTTGAAACTGTAAGTACTTACGGCCGATCACACCAACCGTGCATACTTATCTTTAATTAGAGATTAGGCCTAACTCCAGCGTTAGGAATACGAGTTAATCACTACTTGACGTTAGTGTGGTTGGTGCAATCGGCCCTTAGAATTGTGCGTACGTATAGGGGGCCTACAAAATATTTAAAAAAATCGGTGGCCTGTTCCGGGCTCCGTATATTCGCGCAAAATTATAGGATACTATACGATACGAGTACGGCAGGATGATTTAAGCTGACGCGTAGCCAGCTTCGTCTAGTACACGGAACCAGAACAGAAAATTAAGAGAAGGCCAGATAGCTCTACTGCTGTATAGGCCAAATGTGAAATTTTAAAACAAATTCGCCAAAAATTTAAAAATCAGTTCTACAGTTTTTTTTCTGTATTAAGACACAGAACATGTGTGCCAACTTTCGTAAGAATCGGACAAAAACTGTAGAAGGAATAGCGACTCGAGAAAAAGTGTGACGACAGACGGACGGACAGACATCAGTCACCAATACTATAAGCTCCACTGGCTGCAAGCGAGCAACGGAGCTAAAAAGTGAACTGAAAATACACCAATGAGCATGATAAGTCCGGTCCAGTATGATTGTCCGTAAAGGCAATCCGGGGTGCTAGCATGGTGGGAACGATTTGCGGAAAAGGTTGGTTATGAGCCTGGAGTGAAAAAAGTGTGGAGTGAAAAAAAAGTATGGGAGTAATGGATGCTGAGAGTGGTGACGATAATATTCTTAGAAACAACAACTCTGTACTGTACAAGATGCAGTTATTTTATTTGTACTGCACTCATTTGGGGGTCAAGCATGCAATCTACGATTGACAAGAATGTCATAAAATGTAATAGCGTTCACGGTGCATTAGGCCTATGCATAGACTGCTAGACCCTTCATACGCCACCGCGCCGAATTTTTGCCAATGTACAGTCGAATATTAGCCGCTATCCGCCGAACAAAAAATCGACTTGACAGTTTTGGTTTTCGATGGCGGATTAGCCTTAACTTGTTTAGTGGCTAACATTGATGTGCGAAAAATGGAATTAAAGGCGTACGCCGTCCGCACAACTATAATAAAACGGTTTCAGCGACGCTAATAACCGTGAAAATAGCGATGCTAAAACAGTTTCATATTTGTTGTGTAGCCGTTGTGCGGACGCCTTAAGAGTTCGTTGAGTGATGACTGAAAGCGAGATGTTAAGACTGCGTTTTTGCCAATTGCATTTTGTTTCTATCTACTGTCTGTTTATAACAAATTAAATTTTTATGGTACGTTCAAGTTGCGTGCTGTCTCGGACTTGTTTGTTATTGCTAATTTGCTATAGCCGAATTTTAGTCACATTTATTTGTAATTTTAGTAGTAATTTCAGTATCACAAAACAATGCGGCTAGACCAAATTGTCGATTAGCTGAAATAACAAGTAGCTCTGTCGCAAAGAGGCCGCGCGATGCTTTGTGTCTGTCAGTAGTTAGCTCCAACAGTACAAAACGTGGATTCTTTTATTGTTAGTTACGTATAGGCTACAGATTTATCACTGCGTGCAGTTAAATGCGCTGTTCTGTTGTCTTTGGCGTAACGTCGAGGCTTCTTGTCATAAACATTTCGTCGTCTTCTCCCGCAATCAACACCGACGCATACTACCAGCGATGTGTCACAATTTGCGAGAGGTTGGCCGTGATATACCGGCGACTCTGTTGACAATACTGGTCTGTTGTAGCGCTAACAGCAGGCATTGAAGTCAGATATAGGCTCAGAATCGCGATTTCTGCCTACCCCACCTGCATTCGACGCCCCCGTTAGGGGGGGGGGTTCTGTCGGAATATTGCGATGCCGTTTGGCATGAAAAATTAGAATGGCGTGGCTACCAGACGGTGAAAAAAATGTGATATGTTTATTCGTTTTGACACAACTCACGAACATGACAGACAGACAGACACGCACACACACGGCATAGGCCGCGCTATATGCATAGCATCGCGCGGCAAAAAAATTCGGCTGCAGAGTGAGACTGGAATAAAGCTAGTGCATGTAATAGTCGGCAATCGTCAGCGCATTCAATAATTCGACACGTGAAATAAATAAACTATACTGTGCTCAGATAGCTCAAATTCCGCCCAGGCTCCTGCACTGTCTCGAGAGACCGCAGCTGCATAGTCGGAGAAGCGCGGTGGCGCCCCCTATCGAGTCAAAATACATCGTATATAGTCGGATCTGCGTTATGTAAATGGAAGTGGAAAGTGATCGTAGATCCACATCCGGCTCCGGATCAACACCAAAAATTAACCACTTCTAGAGGATCATCCCTTGTCCATGCCTACCATGTTTGGTCGACGTCCGTTACCGCGATCGTGAGTTATCCTGCTCACAGACAGAACGACAGAACGAACGATTACATAACTCCGCCAGCATTGACGGAGTGATAACGGCTGGTTTATCACTGAATGCGGTAAAGATATGCAGTGTTTAACTCCGACATGATAATATACGACGCAAGTTCACGAATAAAACGGTCTATTTATTCCAACAGTTGAAGATTGCCAAACAGCTTAATTCTCGATGTCGCTACAGCTAGCCTACCACCGGCATAACAACTAACTGTACATATAAAAGCGGACGTGATATGAGTACTACAAATTGATGATGATGATGATGACAATGATGACAACGACTCGTAGATGTGTGTTTGAAGAAAACATGAGCTTACTGAACAGTATACCTGTGTATATACACTCTTCACACAACGGCAAACCTGGTGCAGAAAACAATCTAAAGGTGCAGGTTATTTGTTATAAATAGAACAAATAACAAATGAAACACTGCACTGCAGCAATATATGCTGCATTATTGAAAGTAGCTTCAAACGCCGTCAACACACGCCAAGCAGAAACGTTTCGTAGAGACGCTAAATCAGTAGTATAGACGTCAATTAAAACAAATGAACTCTATTGTGAACATAACGTTTAGGCACTGTTCACACGTTCATACAACGACTTCATCACATATCGGCTATTGTTTCGATTCCGTCTAATGTCTGCATTTTAAATTTTCATCGCTCTCCTACAATTTAGCGTCGGTGCTTCGAGACTGCTGGTTGAACGGCAGGAAGAGCATCCGGCTGGTAAAACAATCCCGCTCCAGAGATCCGCAAACATGTTCCTCTCCAGACCTTTGGGGAGCGGGACTCGGCCTAAGCCCTGATGAACAAGAAAAATTGGCCAAGAAAGTATACACTACTGTCCGATAATAGGTTCTTGTTCCTGGAGGCAGTTCTAAATGAATTTTAGTAGGCCTCGTCCCAATCGCTCACTAGCGGAATACGGCATCACCCAATCAAGTCTCAAAAATTAAGGGGCTGATCAACACTTTGGGGCTTGTGCCCCATGCCCCTAGAACCATCCATGCTTGTTCCCACACTAGACTACAGAAGCGTATTTGTGATTATTATTTTTACAGACGTATATCTAACCAGGAGACACCGCTTTCAGTAAGCCCCAGCGTTTGTAAGCAGCGATAAAACTGAGAGGATAAAAGTGCCCCTTCTCTTACTGTAAACTAATGGTAATAACTGTCATACTTGTACTTGGTATTCGTACTTGTTCTTGCGATGGAGTACCTCTTGCCAACGGAATTTTTGTTGCATCCAAAAATATATAATATGCATGTTTTTTTTTACTTTTTTTTGACTTGCTTTCAGACTGATTGTTTGTAGTTAGTCATTTTTTACCGTATTTTTCGATGTCTTCTGCCTGACTGGCGAATAAACTTCTTCATTTCGGTTATGACTGAGTTTAACGCAGTCGCAGACCACATAAATACAGATTTGTTGTACTTGGTATTACTCAAGTACCGATTTTGAGTACTTGTACTTGAACCGTGGGTACTTGTAACTGCACTTGCTCCTAGAGTACTTGATACAAGTTTGATAATTGGTTCCAGGCACGTCAAACCTCGTCACTCGCCTCACTGCAGGGTGCTGCGACCTGCCAAATTCAATGGCATGATCTTACAGCCACTGCCCATCTTTTCTGAAAGTTTCAAGACGCCAGTTGTAACCGTTTTCCTGCAACCGACATCGTAACAAACACTATAACAGACAAACAAGCAAACATAAAACAGGCAAAACAATATCTCGCTGGCTATTGCCGGGCCAGGAAATACAGACGATTATTTCATTCTCACTTGGGGTTTTCGGCATCTCGCCATCTGGCTCCTGGAAATTAGAGGTCTGCATAGGGAGTGGAAAGTGTGGATTCCCATTTTCCCATGGAAATCCCTCGGGAATGGCAATAATCATGGTGTATTCTGAGAACGGGAATGGAAATTGTTACATGGGAATAGTAGGGAATGGTGACAGGCGACCGCAACAAAATTCCTGAAAAGCACAGCGGTTTTAGTCATCACTCACAGGCCTCGTTTAGTATCTATCTGAATTTCTGGGCAATTTTGGGCTATCGCTATAGGTCTGGTGGGCGAATTATCTTACATCAAGTGTGCAAAACTGACTTAATAAGATAACTATTTTGCAGTAATAGCAGTTATCAAATTAAAACTTACAATATACGGGAATTTTCTCGGGAGTGAATGGGAATTCAGTTTGCATTCGCCTGTTCCCATTCCCTACTATTCCCACGTAAAAATTCCCATTCCCGTCCCCAAATTCAGTTTGGGAATTGCATGGGAATAAGAATGAAAATCCATACTGCTTGGAAAGGGAATGGGAATAGGAACAGCATCACGGGAGTGCAATGGGAGGGAATGGGAATCCAAAAGCCTTTTCCGCAGACCTCTACAAGAAATATCAGCGACTTTCGCATATTACAGCAGTCATGTCTCTATAGTAATGTCGTAATTCTTAGGATATTGCCGTACTGTCACTAAAACGTGAATTTTTCTCCCTCCCATTCCTATTTAACTTTCCCTGTTTGCAAGGCACAAAATTTGGTTCAAATAAACTATGTCTGAAGTGACACCCATACAAATTCTTAACAGGTCTGTTTACAGTTAGTCGCAGTATATGCAATTGTTATAGTTGTGAAAAATATCTGCTGCCTGCACTATATGATAAAATTCATAAAGATCGATTATATACCAGTGACGAACAAGAAGCTCAGCTATCGCAGAGAAACCGCGCGATATATATAGTTGTAGTGAAATTGGAAACTATGCATGAAAAGTAGGATGCTACATTTATTCAACTGATCGGAATGCTGTGTAACTCCTTTAACTTACTGCAGCAAAGTGCAATAAAGTTACAAGAACACAGCAAACAACTGTTACATTGTGAGGAGCTCTTGGCACGCTACTCTCTTAATTAAATTTTAAGTCACAGAAATAAGTAGGGCTCCAAAAATTTTCGGCTGCTCCCCAACTGGAAGGCCATAAGCGATTTCCTCCCCTTCGCTACTGGTAACAGACGGCATATCGTCCACGGCTTGGCGATTTGGTAGCATATAAAGGCCCAAAAAATCGCAAATTTCATACACTTAGCCATCATTTAACGCCTCTTCAAGGGGTGATCCCTGGAAACGCATGCATGAACTTTACATTGCCAAAATCTAGAGACCGAATCTATCTTTATGATGCTGAAAGTATGGATCTCCATTCACATTTACACAGCGGGTTTCAGCAAACCTAATATAGGGTAAAATGGTGACTTAAGGGCACGTTACGTCGTTCAAGGTCATTCAATGTCATAGAAATTGTTACCAATTTCGAGTCAAAAAACTGGAGTCCCTATTCTAGCTATGTTCACTAGTCTTGATGCAGTACCAGACTGTGACTGACGGACAGACAGACAGACAGACAGACAGACAGACAGAAGACACGCTGCCTGTAGCTAGCACGCGCTACAGTACAGCTTCCGTCGCGCACAAAAGCGACATAAGTGACAGATAAATACTCATCCAAAAATTTGTAAGCAACTGACAGAACGCAATGTTATATGAATATGCATAATTAAATTTTTATAATTCTTTTTGCAGCTAAACATAGTAGGTCATATATGGTCCAAATACATAACTTCACGCTGAACTATGAAAGCATGTGTAAACTATGTGTAAAACTAGGAAACGTAAGAGAAAATGAAAAACAAAACACAAAGAAAAATGAAAAACAAAACGCTAAAGCAACTCAATAACGTTATCACAATACAAATAAATAACTCCTAAGTGCTATAAATTATTATTCACTCTCTGAAGAAAACTCAACAATTATTTTACAATAAAACCAAATAGCAGCAAAAAGCACGAATGACGTACTATTTCACAAGGAACTTGGATAAGTGAAAGCAAGCAGCTGCAGTCAGTTCAAATAAAGTGCAATACAAGGTATCACTTTAAGACGTCGCCAGGCCATTCCAGCAAAATCGGCGAAAAGCCCTCACCGAAACTGACACAAGATCAATGGAGCTATCTCTTATCTATGCAAACGATTGATAAATAAGCAAGTTTCACACAAATAAACATCTGTCAGCCACTGACGGAAATTCGTTTTGCACGCAACAAAACGACGTGATCACGACTATATTCAATCAACGTCTAAAAAATAATCCGGCCGCATATACACTAACAATAAACTAAAAAAATTGAACAAAAACCCAACTCAACAGCAACGCAATACTCAGAAATGAATCCATTTCCTCACAGCAAGCAACGATTAAGATCAATTATAAATGATAAAACAAACAATAAATATCCAGTTACCGTATAATAGTCAACAGCAGAACCAAGTTAACACGGCAAAAGTTGCACACAAATGTTAGTGAGACAGCGCCATTTACCGAACTTACTTACTTATTTAAACATGACGTAACTAATGCGGTGATTGTTGCAAGCAGACTCCGTGCCAGCTCTGTCCGTTCAAGCACCTCGCAAGCAGCAGATCAACGTCGACTGCTCGAAGTTGGGATGAAGTGTGGCGAGCAGACGAGCGAAGCGCAGTCGGCGACGACGTCAGATCATCATCGAGCACTACGAACATCATCGGCTGTCAGTCCACGTGCGCGACGCCAACATCACGACGTCAGTCGCCGGTAACACGCTGTCAGCAACGTGGCGGTCAGAGTGAACATGAACATAAGACGCACTGGTGCTGATGGACAAGATGCCGCACAGTGACTCTCGCTCTCCTGTCACACCCAGCAGCCACTCACAGCTTCCGTATCTTTTATCATCATCATCGTCACTTATTTGCTCAAAATGAATATAAAAGTTGACAGCAGTAGTGCCAGTGAGCAGGACAAAAAGCACACAGTGCTCTAACATACGTGAACAACAGCACATATAAACATATGTTATACAGCATAGTAACAGTGCAAGCTAATTGCTAAAAATTAATTATTAGAAACACCTAAAGTAGTGAGATAAATCAGCAAGTTTAACAGTGCAAATAAAACTAGTAAGCGAACTAAAATCAACACTGCTTGGTAAGTTGTTCAAACTTTCTAAAAGACACGATGATTACTAACAGTTTTTTTGTGGTTTTGTGCTATCAGTCAATCAATCAATCAATCAAATATAATTTGTAACGCGCCATGTATAGCTTAGCTAATCATGGGCGCGGATAGCTAGCCTAGGCATCAAAGGCGACGCTGAACAAGTGTGTTTTTAATGTTCGCCGAAAAGTATCCAAGGTACTGCAGGATCGTAGCTTGTCAGGTAAACTGTTCCAGACACGTGGTGCTGACGAGCTGAAACCACGTTGTGACAAGACGGTTCTGGTAGGATTAGTTTGTAAAAGCAGTTGTGATGACGAGCGAAGTGAACCAGTTGGTGTGTGGTGGTTTAGCAGGTCGAGAAGATATGTCTGTTGATGAAGGTATCGTATCTTGAATGTAGTTGTAGCGATTTTAAAGGTGACATGTTGTTTGAATGGGAGCCAATGTAGTTCTGCCAGAGCTGGTGTGATGTGATCATACTTCCCCCTCCTCAGCACGACTCTTGCTAGGGTATTTTTGACATATTGAAGCTTCTTGAAGTTAGATTCTGACATTCCAGTGAACAGTGCATTGCAGTAATCAAGCCGAGACTGAATGGAACTGTTTTGGCTACGTCTTCAGGAAGTGATGCTCTGACTTGCCGTAGGCTCGTATATGAAAGTAACAGTTCATGCAGACAGCGGCGACATGCTGGTCAAATGACAGAGATCTGTCAAGGACAACTCCAAGACTTTTCAAAGTCGATGATGGTGTAATAACTGAGCCAGAGACCGAGATTGTATCAACATTAGTATGTGTGTCCTGCTGACGACTGGGCCTGAAGACTATTGCATCTGATTTGGCAGGATTTAGACAAAGTGAGTTATGAAGTAGCCACATGTGTACTGCAGTAAGACAGTATTCCAATTCTGATAGTTTGTTAACGACATTTGTCTTATTGACAGCTATATACAGCTGATAATTTATTATATCTAAATGTTAAAAAGACCAACTATATTTTATTTGGTAATAAACAGATACCGGATATTGACATACTCAATAACAATGAAAAGATTAACAGAGGATATGAAACCAAATTTCTCGGAGTAATAATCCAACATAACATCAAATGGCATGCTCATTCGTATTTTATTAAAAAACAAAATATCAAAGACACTTCTGTTGCAGGTTTGTTGCTAATTTGTCAAAATATATGTTCTAAAAATTATCAAAATAATAGTTATAATAATGATATGTTCAATGTTCAAAAAAAAGTTATAATAATAGTTATAATAATAATAGTTTAATAGTTGCTGCAAAAATGGACGCATTTTTGCCCCACAGTGCAGTTATTAACGAGCTACAGATAGTTAAAACTACTGCTCACGGAAGGATTGTCTTGGTAGCACGGCGGCCTTCGTCGATATCGCGGTTCTGCTTGACAATGTTCGCCAGAGAAAAATGGATCTTCGGGTGAAAAAAATTAAGGAGACAGTAACACAACAGTTTGCTGAGGTTTTCTCAGCTATCCAAAGTCTGCTCGATCTGTCCATAGTGGTAACGGACACAGACGTAACAGCCAACCAGATAAACAGTCACGCGTCAAAAGTTAGAGTGGATCAAGTCAACTGTCTTTATGCCAGCCATCAGCAAACCCAGAGAGTCCATGAACCATGAAGATGACGATGAAAAGCAGTGAGAATCAGAAACCTGAGAAAAGACCGAGAGATCAAGAAAACACTCCGAGAGGTACTGGTGGTTTGTGGTTGAAAGATCTGTGAGAGAACTGAAGATGAAGACGAAGATTTAGAATGAATTCGTTTACTCACCTGTGAAGGCAGCACGAGAATACAAAAGTTAACCGACAGACAGAAGACAGACAACGCACAGATACAAACACATAATCAAGTAATTACAATGAATAAGCCATTTTCTCGTTTTTAAAAATATTACAGTTTACCTGGCATCAGCAGAGATATCACAATAATAAACCAGTTTCTTAACATTAATGGTTTCTCCTCACCCAGAAAGTGACACATGTCCAGCGTCGTTTGCAAACAAACTACAGAAGCTGTAACCAGAAGAATGTGGAGCTGGACTACACTGCAGTGACGGCACGTCTCCAGATACGTCTTGGTCTTGAGAAAGTCTTGAAACAGTATTTTCAGTACCTTTGTCTCAGTCTTAAAGGTATACTGTCTCGACAGACAGTCTTGAGACAGTATTCTCAGTACCTTTGTCTCAGTCTTAAAGGTATACTGTCTCGAGAGACAGTCTTGAGACAGTATTTTCAGTACCTTTGTCTCAGTCTTAAAGGTATACTGTCTCAAGAGACAGTCTTGAGACAGTATTTTCAGTACCTTTGTCTCAGTCTTAAAGGTATACTGTCTCGAGAGACAGTCTTGAGACAGTATTTTCAGTACCTTTGTCTCAGTCTTAATGGTATACTGTCTCGACATACAGTCTTGAGACAGTATTCTCAGTACCTTTGTCTCAGTCTTAAAGGTATACTGTCTTGACAGACAGTCTTGAGACAGTATTTTCAGTACCTTTGTCTCAGTCTTAAAGGTATACTGTCTCGAGAGACAGTCTTGAGACAGTATTTTCAGTACCTTTGTC
>Ga0209149_1002604_pt1 | contig 10243 bp, 5 predicted proteins | sample WorMetTyACAVOLI2_FD_187423 | JGI IMG/M metagenome (GOLD analysis project Ga0209149, IMG submission 187423) | Marine gutless worms symbiont microbial communities from Max Planck institute for Marine Microbiology, Germany - Olavius algarvensis... ... | reverse complement strand
CAACAACCAGTGTACCAATCACCGTATTGCCGTATAATGGTCCGTTGCTCTGCAGTTTTAATGTTTCCTTAAAGGATTAATCCTGCTTTGACCGTTGCTTGTTACGGTAAAATTGTCAGAATATTAGAAAGAAGTGTATCGCAGTCGATATGATAAACCGCGGCTCGCTGCCAGGTGCTGCCACGTAGCGAATGACTTAACAAATTTTACCGGCGACAGACTAACGAACAAACAGAAAAACAGAGGGACGACATCGTCGCTTAAAGCCTCTGCATTTGCGAGCAGGGCTTAATAATTCGGAAGCGGCGTCGGACAAAAATAGTTATTCGAACTTGAGCGGCGCGCTGACCAAACATCGGCGGCGGCGGCAGCAGCGTCAGACAAATGTCGACGGCTCTAACTTCGATCCCTACGAACGTAAATCACGTGACCTCGACTGCGTCACGTGTCGGCGACGCCGACGAATGGCCGACGTGACATCGGGCACTTGCCGGCGTCCAGCTGACCTTGCTGGTGATGCTTTCCTTTCACTACAGCTGTCCTTGCTGCCCACACGCTGTGTCCACTTGCTCAGCCATCTGACCACCATCTAAAGCTCTGCTCAGTCACTCGTCTACTGCGATTCGACTGCGTCACGACACTTTGCAAGGAAGTGATATATGTTAGTTCCCCTTTCCCGATGACGCAAATGTTAATGCCTGCACTGTGCGCGCTATCTGATCAGCCTACCGTCATGGCCTGGCTTCAGTTCCCGTTCAGATCGGACAATTTGTGTCGGGATTATTAGTCGGTATTCTTGGAGATTAAGTTCTCAGACAGGCATTATACCTCAGCCGGCGGGAAAACTGCAAACGCAATATGGCCTCAGCGTTTGAGCGACCGCAAGTCTAGTTGATGTTGCTTTTTTTCTGAATTAAGTAAAACGAACGTGTCAATTCCTTACAAAGATAAGTTTATATTAAGATTTAACTGTACTAAAATAATATTCTCTAACACAACCTAAAATTGTACCTAAATTAGTTGCGACGTTTCGCTCGCCAACGGCGAGCTTCATCAGGCTTGTGGTCACGTGATGTTGAGCACGTGACCAAAAGACGGCCAAAAGACGGTTTTGGTCACGTGCTCAACATCACGTGACCACAAGCCTGATGAAGCTCGGGTTGTGTTAAAGAATATTATTTTAGTACTTAAATTACCAACCTAATGAACGTTTTCAAGCAAGATTTAACTGTGTCGAAAATACTTTTTTTACAATGTCCGAGTGGAATATTTAATTATCTCTATTTAAGATAGTTAAGTTTATTTGATGTTTTTTAGTGTTTACTTTTATCTACTAGTTGACGTGGAGCAGTCGAATGGCAGATGGCGATTGGTTGCATTGCACAGCGATAGAACGTCGGGTTTCGACCGGCGAACTTTCTTTGTCCTGCGCTTGACCTACAGCTGACCACTTATGTGGGTAAACCGTCCGCTATAAGTCAGCCAACCAGGCCAAAATCAGCCGTTTATCTTTTCGGGGTTGATAAATGAGTAGTAAGCTGCAATTAGATGTTTGCCACATCAATCAGTGGTGGCGCCATCTGGTGAACGCTTACGAGGTATAGGCAGGTACGGTGTCATTTGGAGGTAAAACTGTGTGATCTGTGCCTGAGCGCCTTGAGTGTGAGCCTACAATAAAGGCGCTATATAAATCCACTTACCTTTACCTTTTTAGTCAACGCATGCGTGCTCAATGGACTATGTTTCCTAAAGTCCCTGGGCTACCGACGGTGAAACCCGCACACTCCTGCGTTCACTCGTCTGGACGTGGTAACTGTCTGTGACAGACAGACAGACGGACGGGCACAGATGTGCCGTGCAGTCGCGCGTAAAAAGTAAATCGATCAAAAATTTTAACATTAAATTTCAATTCTAAAACGTTTAACGATAAGTCGATTAACTCATTTATTCATTCACAACAATTTGTAGAGCGCAGTTGTCACTATATCGAGATTGTCGAATTAGAGACGCTGGAGGCAGTCGCCAGGTGGTCAGTTATTGGCAAAGTAGCGAGTTTTTAAGTTGCGCTTAAAGCTGTCGAGTGAAGGGGACTGTCTGACCGAAAGTGGTTTGTCATTCCATATTTCAGCGGCACAATATGAAAAGCTTCTTTGTCCCGAGTTTCTGTTGCAGCGTGGCGCAGATAACAAATTCTGGTTGACCGAGTGAAGGGAGGGACCGCTGAGCTGACGAAACTAATGTTTCGGTGTATGTTTCGGTGTGCGGCATAAATACAACGGAAGCGTAACGTGAAGGGGTGTTTATAGCGACACAACTCAACTCAACTCAACTGACCCAGTTGAACAGCGTGCAGCCAAGTCAGTCGTGTTTTTGTTTATGACGTCACGACCTACAAACTGAGTCAACTGTTGTTCACGCTGTGAACGTGTCGACAACTCGACGTCGAGTTGAGTTGAGTTGAGTTGTGTCGCTATAAACGGACCTTAACGTATTATGTTGACGTGAATGTACGGACAGATAAGCTGTTTCGCAGAGATGCTCAACTCGCCGGGCTTCTGGCGTACATCCGCGACACACAAGCGGCACGCCTGCACGGCTACCACGGTTCCGACGTCGACCTCATCCTGCGACTGCTCCGGCAGCCGCTGCCCCTCTTCACCGCGCCATATAACGGCAGCTCGCCCGATCGAACGTCCGAGACGGCAGCGGTCGCCGGGTCCTGGACGGCGTCGACGGCGCCACATCACGCGGACCACCCCGACGAACACGACACTATGCACGAGATCGCGCACGGTCTCCACTTCGCCAGCATCGCGATGCTCGGCTTTCTTGTGGTCGAGGTACGTGTCGTTCTTTCCTACAAACCGAACTGAACCAGTGGTGCAAGGCACAACACACCTTGCCCGCTCCCCATTGCAGCGTGCATGGCAAATTTAATAACGTGATGACAATGCCGTCCTGAAAGTTTCATAATAATAACTATAACCGTTTTGACAGAAAACATTATGTGTGTTGTCACATAATGTAAATTGTTGAATTCTTAAATAAATAAATTAATTAATTAAAATAAATAAGTAAATAAATAAATAAATAAAATAAATATATGAAATAAATGAAATAAATATATAAAATACACAAAAATAAAATTAATTAATTAGATAAATTAATTAAATAACATCATAACAGAATCAAATACATTGCCGGCTGTCATCTGGCATGGGGAGAGGTAGTAACTTTTTACTGCCAGTCGACTGATATTGAATGTCCAATTTTTGAAGAATTTATTTGTAAAAGTTGGTTAATTATAAAAGATGCTTCAGTCCGTTTATGTTCAAACCTTTTAGGTAAAGGGTAAAGGTAAGCGGATTTATATAGCGCCTTTTTGTAACACCTAACACTTAAGGCGCTCAGGTATGGATCACATACCTGCAAATTACACCATACCTGCCTCTACCTCGTAAGTGTTCACCAGACGGCGCCACCGCTGATTGTATTGGCAAACATCTAATTGCAGCTTCCTACTCATTTATCGAACTCGAAAAAATATAAGTCTGAATTGGCCTAGTTGCTGACCTATAGCGGACGGTTTACCCACGTAATTAGTGGTTACCCATCAGCTGCAGGTCGAGCACAGGACAGGAAAAGTTCGCCGGTCAAGGACCGACGTTCTACCACTGTGCCATGCAACCAACTAAAAAATCGATTCAGATATACGAGTCGAATGAGGTCGTTGTCTCTAAATTGAACTGCACTGATTGGGAGTGAACGATGCCCCGTCTAAGTGCTTTAAAAACAATGCACTTGGCTTGGTTTAACGTAGGCGGCGGCGCCAGTGCAAAGCGGTAGACGACAGACGCACCCCGGCCGTTTTCAATTAACAACGTCGATAAATAATGACGTTAACGTGGTGTGTGGCAGGAACCTTCCACACGAAAGCTCCTTGAGAACGCGTTATAGGCGAACTTTCACTGTCCTGCGCTCGACCTGCGGCTGACGGGTGACCACTTATGTGGGCAAACCGTCCGCTGTAGGTCAGCCAACAAAAGTAAGGGTTCGGTTCAGTTCGAGTTCTTTACAGATGCAGAAAATTTGGGTTAGGTTTGGGTTCGGTTCTTATATTCTGAGTATTGAGTTTGGTTCGGTTCTATATGAGTTCGGCTGTTTGACGGTTTTAAATTTAACTGTACCTCAATGATCACAAAATCGTTCAAACTAATGTAAAAAGTTAAAACCAAGCATTAAAATCGTGTGTCACTAAAGTCCATACAGTCTGACATCAAAATTCAAATACTCACAAATGTACCGGCTAATCTACAAATTTGTCGAACCCAACCAGAACCTTGTTCAGAAGGTTCGGGTTCGGTTCGGGTTCATCACGTTGATGGGTTCGGTTTCGGTTTGAGTTCTGTATATGTTTTCTCCACGTGAGTTCTAGTTCGGTTCGGTTCTTCCCAAAATGTGATGGGTTCTAGTTCGGTTCGTTCGGTTCTGGTTCGGTTCGATTCCCATCTCTAATTTTTGACGTCTGGTGACCGTGACTGTTGCCCTTTCAACCATATCATTGCGTTGCCGGTTGTACGTACCATGTCGAAAATGTGTGCCAAATTTGAACTTTCTACTCGACTTTCTGTTCTTGAGTGACAACCCGTTTAGTGTCCGAACTTTGCGTAGCTAGTGACATTGACGTTGACCTTTGACCTTTAATTTCAAAATAGCATCACGAGTTACGTATGTCACAGGAAATATTTTCGCCAACTTTGAACGTGGTATCACGTTTCGTTCTCGAGTTGGGAGCCCGTGCGTGATGGACGGACCGACGGACAAACGGGTTGCAACACGCAGTGATGCCTCCTAATGGGAGCGTCGTGTAACACGGCGATTAACAGACCACTTACGCTGATGATTGTTTATTTCTTTATTAATCTACAGTATTCAGCCGTGTGCCTTTAACAGCAGTCCGATTTATGGCATGCTGTTAACCCTTTGTAGTGCAGAGGCAGTCATAGTGCCACATCGAATGACATGAAGTTGGCACAATGGCCGTTGGTGGGTGGACTGTTACATTTGGTACAGCGAGGAGGGGACTGGGCGGGGCCGCAGCCCGCCCAGTCCCCTCCTCGCTGTACCAAATGTAACAGTCCACCCATCAACGGCCAGTCTACCAATCACTGTATTGCTGTACAGTGGTCCGTTCCTCTGCGGTTTTAATGTGTCCTTAAAGGGTTAAGCTGCTAAATGGCTTGCTGTTATGTCATTGATTTATTCAGAATATTCATATCACACACGTAAACAATTACACACACAAGTGCTCGGACCTTCTATGTACACGCCTGGAAGTGCAGGCTGTTGTCTTATTTTCCGGCTCAGTTTTTTTAGTTATTTTCACGTGTTTTATTGATGTATTATGTGAGCAAATGATGATGATTTAAATGAGTGAACTGTAGTGTAGTTGACTATTGCAGGTAACTGATTCGGTACATCATCTTAGCTGGATGAATCGTGACTGTACCGATCATTCGTTTGATGTAGCATTAAGTGACCGGCATGTTTACGTCGTCATCGTCTGTTTTTGTGGAAATCAGGCTTGAGCATTCGTCTGTGTGTGCGACTTATGAGTATTCTGAATAAACCAAAGCCGTCGGAGCTGCGCCGTTACAATAGCTGTTTCATCGCTGTCAGTTTTCAGAAAGAAACTGAAAACTCACTTATTTCAGCAATCTTATCCGGACATTATTTTGTAGTTTGCTATGGTTTTTTTTTGTCGCCATCGTGGTCCTTGAAGTTATTTGTTACTTAGGCCACGTTAAAAAACGTAATGTAATGTAATATATATGCATGTGTTCTGAATTGGGAAGAACGACAGAAGTATAGCTTATGCTATTTTTGCGCGCGACATATCACGGAATATGCTGCGGAAATCCTGTCTGTCCGTTTGTCACACTCGTGATCTATCAAGCGCCACTGTCGATGAGTTTGAGTGACTTTCAAGGCCATTGTGCAACCATGATTACTCCAGTGATTTTGAGTCTTGATCTTGGTCTTATAGTATTACTTCAGACCGAATTTTATGGTCTTGTTCTTGAGCTTTTACACTTGTGGTCTTGGTCTTGACCGGTATGGTCTTGTTAATATTATCGACCTTGTTTGCAAGTTTAGCTTTTGTTAGACTTGGACTTAAGCGTTAATCTGCCGCACCAGATCAACGCAAAAGATTAACACGAGAGATAGCAATAAATAACAAGAAGCTCCGCTATCGCAGAGAGACCGCGCGATGTTTTGTGTCAGTGAATATTTCGCTAAGTCATTCAAGGTCACTCAAGGTGATTGAAAATGATACTATTTGATAGCTTGAGTGCGGTTTCCTATTCACATTTCCATAGTAACTATGGCTGTATCTTGTATCGTTTCTGAGATAAAGCGAGATATTGGCCCCCAAAATCGCGATTTTTTTCATACCCCATGCATTCGACGGTTCCCTTAGGAAGGTGCCCGTCGGATTATTGCCATTACACCGTTTGGTGTGGAAAAACAAGAATAATGTAGCTATACCGGCGGACAGACAGACATCTTGCTGCAGCATAATCCGCGCTATACATGGCATCGCGCGGTAAAAACCGATGAACATGAGATAGGTCCTGCGAAAAGTGTCCTAAAGTCAACGAAGAGAGCATAGAGAGTACCAGCAGTCTACAGTGGAAAGAAAAAAGTGAGCTTTAAGCCGCGCGTGAAGGACCTTTTTGCCACCGATAACAAACATGTATTATAAGAATCCCTTGATAGTCTGTCGGGCGTCATTCAGTGTTTGTCTCTGTGTTGCCGGAGGCGACGGGAAAAATCAATGCGGGGACAGGACGGCTATATCATGTGGCCGAGAGGCTGGGCTGGACTCGGTCAGATTGGCTGCCGGTCGTACGTCCCTCTGACACTCCTCCGGCCGCTCGGACGGTGTCGTCATTCCGTATACTGCTCGACAATCGTTCGAGCGCATCTATAATAGTGTAGCGTGGCTTGTCCGATGCGGATGCCGCGATCGTCTTGATCGCTGCAGTGATAATAGAGACGGATGGCGAGCAACAGAAAGCGCATCCTCGACCCACGCTCCGATGCCAGCCAGTCTCGTTGCCGCATTTGAATGAGGCGCCGCCACTTGGTGCCTAAGTCGATCGTAATCGACCTCAGTCGAAGCCACGTCATCCTACGCACCGCGCTGGCAACGCTGCAGTCGTCGGCGTCGTCAGGAGAAGACGTTGAACGAATCGAATGCGCATCCAGTCATATCTGATGACACAAGAAGCTGAGCTGTCGCAGAGAGGCCGCTTCGTGTCATTGAATATTTCGCCAAGTCACTCGAGATCACTCAAGATCATTCGAAATGACACCCTTGAGTAGGTCATGTGTGAGTTCCTTTTAGTATTCCATTGTAACTATGTCTCATACCGTTTCTGGGATGTTCAGCGTCAAGTAATGACGTGAGGTTGAAATCTGGGTTAGGGGTCGTTCAAGGTCATTGAAAATGGCGGCGACTTGTCTGCCTCGTTAATCGACACTCATAGTCAGTCAGTCAGTCAGTCAGTAGAACGCTTGACCGGCCACGGGTCGTAGCGCCCCCCCCCCAGACTTGCGGTCATGTGCGATCCTTCAGGCGTCGTTGGCGTTGAGCCCAGTGTCGTCCTCGATCTGCTGCACCCACGTTCGGCAGGGTCGCCCTCGCTGGCGCTTCCACACCGGCCTGATGTCCGGAGTCATTAATTCACTGACTATCAGATCGTAAGAGAGGGATCTGGATATTTCCCCCCAGAATATATTCCCCCCGGACATTATTTACGGGCATTTCCCCCTCCCAGACGATTCCCCCTCTCTTTTTACATGGTGTAGGACATTTCCCCCCTTCCACCACCACCATCCGCCAATCTACAATATAAAGCGATTTACCGCTATCGTGAACAAAATCGATAGCGCTTGGGGTCAGGAATATGGGTTAGTGTCAGTTTTCACATAATTCCCCGCCCCGTGGGTCGGTTAGGGTTAGTGTTAGGGTTAGGATCAGGACCCCACGTCGTGGGTCGGTTAGGGTCAAGACCCAGAGTAGTGGGACGGTTAGGGCCACGAGTATGCAGATTGGCGGATGGTGGTGGTGGAAGGAGGTATGACCTAGACCATGTAAAAAGGGGCGAATTGTCCGGGAGGGGGATGTGTCCAGGGGGAAATGTCCTACACTCGTTAAAGACAACGACGCTTCAGAAATGATGGCATCGATGACTCGCTATATCTCTCGGGCTTCTGTCGATAAGTTGGAGTTAATATTATGTTCAGTAGTCCTATATTTCCAGCTGACATGCGACTTCACCGTTGATAAAGGAACATATGTCTTACATTTAACCAGGGGCGTCATTTGAGCTGGGGGGGGCGGAGACGAGACGCCGAAGGCGCGGAAGAATCGAGGCGCCGAAGGCGCCGAGGGGAGTGGGGTTTGGGGAGGGGATGTCCCCCTCCCCAGTGTGGGTGGGGTCTGGGGAGGGGGTGTGCCCCATCCCCATAAAATTTTTGAGGTTTTTGTATAGAAATAATGCAATTTGGTGCATTTTAAAGTAAGTAAATACATTTATAAAGCGCCATCGTCGTAAACGAATCAGAGACGCTGAGATGGGTCGCTAGGCAGTGGGATAGGTTAACTGAGTATTGAATATGAATAATAAAGCTAGTGCCTATTTGTTGTTGATTTTACTTTATGACTTTAGAGTTGACATCAAAAATGTAAATAGAACTATGTATTAACTATTTAAATATTAAGAGAACATACAGAATTCTCCTAAAGCCAGCCCGATGCGTCATTTCTTAGTTTTCTAGTTACATGCCACAAAAACTGACAAAAGTAAACCATGAACTATCGACATTCATGTCACTCAAACACACTTACATGCAATATAACAAGTGGTCAAAGTAATTTGACAAAAAGCGCCTCACGGGGGGCCCATTCCCCGGTTAGGGGTCACTCCAGGGGGTCGAAATTTGTACCGTTGAATTCCTGGGGTAGGGGTTCCTATTAGTGTTCCATAGTAACTATAGGCCTAGGATGCACCGTTTGGCCACAGTGCACGCGCGTGACAACCAACCAACGACCAACGACGTCACGACACAGCCTATCTCAATAAGCGCCTCTTTTACTAAAGTAAAGTGAGGCGCTTAAAAAGTACATATCGATTGAACATCTACATTTAGCATCAGTTTAGTGAATCAACGGATATCTGCGTGATTTTAGTCGCGCAAAGTTATCCACCACGTCCCACACATCGAGGTCGTTCGCATCCTCACTAAGACAGAAAAGAACTAACAAGTCTCCGAGTCGCTCATCACCACAGGACTTTCTGAGATAGTTCTTCACGCGATCAAGAGTTGAAAACATTCGCTCGTTTGATGCTGTTGTCACAGGAAGTATCCAAACAATATCAACAAGCTTTAGCAGATGTGTAAACTCGTCAGAAGACGACGACAGGATGTCGCGGAATGCAAAGATGTAATTGGGCCTGGCTGACAGTCTGACAGTGATTTGGTCATTGCAAGTTGTGCGTCGGAGAATGAGTCACACTTTGCCGGGAAATGTGTGGTTCATTCGATCACTCCGTGAAAAAAAAAACTTTTTGATTCACTGGGAGAGGTGTGATAAATACGGCCGGCAGGCTTAAATGCTGCCGTAAGCAAAGCGAGTTTTAAAATACACCATTTAAGTCATATAACTTACCGAATAAAAAAAATTAAGATCTCTTTTTGTATCCTAAGTACTAATTTAATAACTATAGCCTAAAGATACGTTACGCAAGGTCACGTGACAGTATAGCGAGTATAGCGAACCGTTAGTCACTTGTCGCACGCAGAATATTGCTTTCTATGCTAGTGTCGACCGCTGATTGGCTGACCGACGGAAGACGGAAAAAGCCGAGCCGAACCGAGAGCTGTGATTGGCTATCGTCTTTGCTGGGCGCTGTCGACGAGTATAAAAGCGACTGCCAATGGTGAAATGTCAGTTGCTTGTCCAGCAACTCGAAGAGACGGACGTCGCCGGCTTAGACTAAGGAATAAGGAAGCGAAAGTGAGAAACTTCAAACTTCAAAGTGCGAAAGTGAAAGTCTTCAAACTTGAAACAACGAAAATGAGAAACTTCAAACTTGAGTCTTCAAACTTCAAAGTTAACATCTCAAAGTTGAAACCTCAAACTACGAAAGTGAAAGTCTTCAAAGTTAAGAGC
>Ga0209149_1002603_pt1 | contig 10244 bp, 14 predicted proteins | sample WorMetTyACAVOLI2_FD_187423 | JGI IMG/M metagenome (GOLD analysis project Ga0209149, IMG submission 187423) | Marine gutless worms symbiont microbial communities from Max Planck institute for Marine Microbiology, Germany - Olavius algarvensis... ... | reverse complement strand
GATCAAGAATCCGCAGGTAAGAGCCACGAGCAGATCCATAAACAATGCAGCCATAATCAAGTTTGGATCGTATGAGAGATCTATACAAGTGAAGCAGTGTTTCTTGGTCTGCTCCCCAGGAAGTGTGTGCTAGGACTCGCAGTAGGTTTAGAGCTTTTGTGCATTTATCTTTCAAGTGTTTGATGTGTGGGATGAAAGATAGTTTGCGGTCCAAGATAACGCCCAGGAACTTAGTTTCCTCTACGACAGGAACGGGGGTACCGTTTAGCAGCAGGATGGGTTCTGGGTGGGGTTTGCACAATTTACAGAAGTGTATGCATACGGTTTTAGAGGGAGAGAACTTGAATCCATTGGTGTCAGCCCAGTCTGTAAGTTTATTGAGACACTGTTGGAGGAAAATTGGCCGGTGACTGTAGCAATGCTGATAAATCTAAAATCCCCATCTTCCACAATGGTGAGGAAAATGGAGAAGTGATCCAGAATCCGTATCTGGGATCAGAGCCACACCAAAAGTTAATAAGTTCTTCCGATTGGTGGGCCCAATCATAACATCAAGTATCAATGTAATAGGCTCATTATTTTTCAGTAATGCTGCTTACAGAATGACACACAGACACACAACTCCGCCTTGCTGGTGGAAGTAAAACTAGATGAGTCCAAATACAAAAAATCATCTTACTAGCTTCTTCATATGTCTCGAAAGCAGCATCGGATGCAGAGTTGAAGAAACCGACGATGAGAACAGCGGAGTCATCAGACTTGCTTACTTGCCTTGCAATATCATCCACTGCAATCTCTCTCGACGCCGAACCTCGCAGCGAGTTTATGTAGCCCACGATGCCTTCACACAGTTATCACACTTGTTACAACTCAATACTGGCTTTCAGATAGACTCAAATTTAAAACAAAAGAAACGAGAAAATCTGTACTGTAAGCCACAGCAAGCATATCCGCCCCTAGAATTTCAACACGGTGGTCTCTACTTAAGTAAATCGGATGATATGCGGCAGAGTTACAGTCGAAAAAAATTTCTACATTTTCACATCCTGGGCCTTGATCTGTGATGTTCCAGCTTCCAAAATGTAACGGCGCAATAAAGGGAGCATTGTGGGTTATTCCGTGGAGCTACGGCAAAAAAAACGATTTCGGCACTTCTTCATGCTTAATCTTGACAAAAAATGTAGTGGAGCAATGGAGGGACCAACAAGGAACCACTTTCAAGAACAGACCCACGGACCCACGGACCCACAGATGGACGGATAGACCCAAAGAGTACCTGTCTGCCAGCTGTAATGCGGGGGGAGGCATGTAATTAACAAAACACATGAATGCACTTGTGAGTTTCATAACACACCTAACATTTCACACCTGCTCGACTAATAGTTTTGCTTAGTTTAGATGTTGCAAACACTGTGTAACTAACATCTAACCGACCTGTATCCATACGACTGCAACATAACTTTTCACGCACTATGCAAACACAGTATACACACACGTACCCCATTTCTCGCGGGCATCACTTTTGTACTTTGACACTTTTCCTTTGCGGAAGACCTTTAATGTGGGATATCCAGTGACACCGTACTTGGTGGCAAGGTCAGTCTCAACTGTGGCATCAACTTTGGCCAGTAGAACAATCCCTTCTTCCGGTGATTCCTTCAGCTGCTGGGCTGCCTTCTCGAACTCCGGTAACATCCTCTTGCAATGGCCGCACCTGACGTACAACATTATATTTAGCGATGTTACTTTCAAGTGCTGTCCCCTGGAAGTTGGTCTCAACAAACAAGAGTCCCTGGCGTTAGGGACAAGGAAGTTAAGATGCAGGACATACGACCAGCAACAAGAATAAACTTTTTATTGGCATTTATCCGTGGATTTAAATTAAGCTATGCACCTTAGCAATAGCATTTTCACATGTAACTTGTAAGTCAAGTAGCTGTCCTGTGTTACTATCTTGCAACGAACAGAATCTGTTCACAAGCTGATCAGGTCGGCTGGTTAGAGTTTAACAGCATTTTCAGCACATAAAGGACAATTAACAATCAACAACATGTGGCACTGGATGTCTATGTAGACAGCAAGGAAGACAGCATGCAAACCATGGAGCATAGAACATGACTATAACGAGTTCCTCTTGTGTGGCGATGTCAGTGAAGTTGTCCTTGGTCAATACCAGCAGAGCTTCTGGAGGCGGCTTCCAGTCTGGGCTGCTTCGTTCCTTCATGAAGTCAACAATTCCTTCACATGCGGCACACAATAGATACCTATTGCTGAGTTAGCCTGAACAATATGTCAACATAATATTTTGAAAACAAGAGGTCAAAGTAATTTGACAAAAAGCGCCTCATTCCCCGGTTAGGGGTCACACCGGGTGTCAAAAGTTGTACCATTGAATTCCTGGGGTAGGGTTTCCTATTAGTGTTCCATAGTAACTATAGGCCTAGGATGCACCGTTTGGCCACAGTGCAAGCGCGTGACAACCAACGACCAACCAACCAACGACCAACCAACCAACGACGTCACGACACAGCCTATCTCAATAAGCGCCTCTTTTACTAACGTAAAGTGAGGCGCTTAAAAAATGAAATGATTTTGCTGCAAACTGGCACAAGTTGTCCACAGGACTCAAGGGCATGTAACGATCAACTTTGAAGGTCAGGAGGTGCTAGATCACTCGTTTCTAGTAGCTTTTCTAGATAATCATGAAAACTCTGACTGCAAACATACAATAATTTATCTACTTCTTCAGAATCTCCATCAATATTTCAATGATGCTAACTGGAACTATGCTTCACTAAATCTACTGCGAACGTGATATATTACAAGTTGTCTTTCTTGTTAAGTTCATCAGATCTACTTGAATAAATAAGCACACAAAACTATCCGTACCATTTTCATGTCGCGGACCTTCATAGTCAAATGCTCGGCCACCTTTGAACCACTTCAAGGTGGGGTAACCAGAAACGTCAAACCTGACCACACAAACGATTACACAGTACTTTCGAATCATTCAGCACAACTAAATAGACCACTGATGACCTTATGCACATTACATTACTTATTATGCCTGCACCAGGCTAGAAGGCTTGAAGTTTTCCACCTATCTCTTCGTCCGTCCACTCATTTGACCATCCATTAATTCGTCGGTTTATCTGATGAATGTACAATGGCGCCAAGCGGCCGCCAACCCAAGACCAAGCCAGATGACTTAGGCTGTGAGTCCACCTGTACAGGCTGCCTTGAGTATACACTCACCACCATCATTTATTATTATTACTCAGCCCGAAAGCTGATACTCATTCTACCGTCCTACGGAAGGCAAAGGCTGAGTCGCCCTAGTTGGCTGGTTACATACCGAGATGGTTTACCTGCTCACAGACAGTCACCCATCTTGGTAACCAGGTCTGAAGTAGCACAACTATGTTGATCGAGCCCAACGCGTTACCACTAAGCCAAACACCAACCATGTGGAGATGTTAAAGGTCAAAGTCATAAGATGCTAACTTAGATTTGGAAGCCTGGTGGAGGCATCATTCTCGACCCCTTGGGTCAAATACTCGACCCCTTGGGTCGAATTCTCGACCCCTTGGGTTGAGTATCTTTAGCAGTTTTATTTATTAGCTCATTCCACTGCATTTGTTCTGTATTCTTTTTCTGCTTCAATCTCGTGTTTTTCTCTTTCTCAATATATATATAAATTTTGTTATTTTCTAACAATCCATTTTATGATTGTCCACCAAAAACTAATAATCCACATAAAACTTAACAGGTATGTGTGATACAGCAGCTGAAATATTCATGTTCAAAAAGTACCAAATTAATAACTCGGTTCGCAATGTCCCCATCTATGTAAATGTGCAGGATTCTGTAACGGATGCGTACTAAGAGCTAAAATATTGCACTTCAGTGATCTAATGTTTGTCTACACGTGCCGACAATGAAGAACATCTGAGATGGTTACCTAGAGACCGCCGGTTGAATTGGCATGGAATGACCCAACAACAGTGGTAAATCAGTGATCTACCTGTGGTCCACTGGTCCTGTACGATGATCACAAAGTGATAGGGGTCGACCCCCTCTAACCATAGCACTAAATGCTAATACATAGCATTAACCGTAACACTAACTCTATCCCTGACTATTACCAACACAACCCTGAACTTTATTCTAACAATGGTATTTTCCTAACACTAGCAATAATCTGTCTTATCAATTTCTACGCCTTTATTAGTAATTCCGATCTACCACTGTAGTCGTTGTTTACAAAATAGAGTAGGGGTAGATGATGACAATGGAACAGCATGCAAACGTGAATTACGGTAAGCAGTCCAAATGTATATGTATATGGAATGACCCAACAATGGTGGTAAATTAGCGATCTACCTGTGGTCTACTACAGCACGCAAAGGTGAATTAAGCAATCCAAATGTATATGTAAACGTAACCCGGACTATCAGCTGTCAATAAAAACTGATAAAAACAGATAGTTTGCATAGGAACTACATTCTAAATAGACTGAAAATTATGCACACTATTATGGTATGAAAAATACTTAATAAATTCAGCTTCTCAATACGCACTGCACTTATTCAGTAGACTATATAATCACAGGCAGCAGGACTGTTTACTTACTGAATTTAATTACATCAAGTACACTTACGGACTGCAGAAACGAGCAGTTCACAAAACGAATTAGTGCACAGACAGAACATCCATTCTGTGTACCTTGATGCTAGTTCATTTTCCACAGTAGCATCAACCTTTGCAAGAACTACTGGAGGATCGTTTTCTTTGAGCTGTTTGGCAGCCTTCTCATATTCTGGCGCCAGTGACTTACAGTGACCACACCTAACATTCGCAACAGATATCAGCTGTAGCTTCACTACAACAACAGATAGACAGTGAATAAAATCGGAGTCAAAGACGACAGTATCCACAAAATCAAAAACGGCTCATTATCTATGTAGTAATCAATTATACTACACAACAGGCAATGCTATGTTTCATATGAATATGCAGTAACAAGAGGGGGCAAATACCTTACGGGCATCACAGCTACAGCAGCAGTCATAAACATAGTGATGCTGCCACAAAGCGAATAGTGGTGAATAACCATTAACCGCAATCGTTGATCGTGGCATTCACAAACATGAAGACCTAAGACACAGAGGCGCTTGGAAGACAGAGAGCTAAACCAAGCGAGATCAAAGCCCGATACAGTCGACCAACCTGTAAGAACTGCATGTACCTTTGTGCACCATTATATTTATTGAATATGCAACTAATGCAGCACAATAACACAAAACACGATCAATCACAACATAATAGCACACAAACAGATAAACAGTGTTGTGTGCTATTATAACTGTTTCTGTGTTACATAACACAGAAACAGTTTTCTCTATCTTCCCCTTCCTTCCAAACCAACGTCACATCTCCGATGTGGCTCAGTGAAGCTAAAGGGGGCACCATAGCTGACAAATACCATTCAACAGAAAGCAGGATTCGGACAGTCGACAGTACATGCACACTGGTGCCAAGCAGACCCCATGCTGACTGGACCAGACAATGAAAATAATACCACACCACATGGTGGCAATGGCATGGTAAATGCACATCAATGTTGAACAGTGTGGATTTAAATTTGTATTAAATTTTTTAAAAGGCTGAAAATTTGAATTCTGTTTAACATCCTTAACACTAGCATAAAACGTCGACATACCACGGTGCATAAAACTCCACCAACACGACATCATTACTGCTGACTGCATCATCAAAATTGTCATTTGTCAGAACCAGAACTCCGTTATCTTCTGTTATCAAAGGCTCTATCACTTCTGGTTCTGCAACACCGACAATACCAGTTATCAGGTCAGACGTCATTCAGCTGCTGCCAGCATCAGCAACAGCAGCGTACATTACACAACAAGTGCGTTAGCAAAATACAATACCCGCCATATGGCGGTGGGCAGTTAAAACTATGTGCAACACCCTCACACCTTTTCAAGGGATGGCAACGTCTCCATCGCTGATTGTATGTCTCTATCAAGCATACACGTGTAGACTATTAAAGTTAACAGCAGCGTCCAATGCAAGTGATGTATGACAAAATAGCGATCGATAACTGCTGGTCGTTCGTCGCGTGCGTCGTCGCATGACATCAACACTGTGACCATGTCCCCCCCCCATCAGCAAAGATCCTCTCATGAATGGCACGGCCACGCATCACTGGATCCTCGCATTTATCACAGACGCTGGTTCAAAAACTCAAAAATTCAACATATTTTGCTTATAATGGAATCCCCTGGGGGGGGGCTACTGCCCTATAACTTACATTTTTAGAAAGCTCTCGTCGAGCTGATGTTACGCTGTAACTCACATGTAAAGCTGCATCTTATCGTCTGACCTATCTATGGTCAAATGACCAAACTTGAGGCCCAAAATTTTGGATTTAGGGGATCCCCTGAGGGCACCTCAGTCAAAAGGGGAGAATACACATCCGGCACACCTATATGCCTGCCATCATGCAAATTTTCACACTGATTAGTGCCACCGTCGCCAAGACAATAAACATGTGTAACCGGACACAGAAACAAACAAGTGCGTCAGCAAGACACATATCCATCAAACACTGGGATGCAGTTACAACTATATGCAACACCTGTCCGCAAACATCTCCGTCGCTGACTGCATTGCCTCTGTGTAGCCTACTCAAAACTATTAGAATTAATGGATTGGAGTCATCAAATACAGGTGGTGTATGAAAACTGGCAATTCTCGATGAACATCTGGTCAATCACTGCTGCACGCTGCACCGTCCACTACAGCTTACAGCACCTCAGCCGAAGACTGTCTGCACAACAAACAAGATCCAGTGAAGCGAGGTGGGCTCTGCCACCCTCAGTGGATCTTGTTTACAACACAAGCCGATGACGACATAACACGCTGAAGACAAATTGTCCAAAAAGTACCATTTTTACCCCTCCCCCATATGGAGACCCCTAAAGATATTGCCAGCAAGTGGAGAAACGTCCAGGGCAGAGCTCTACCACCATGCAAATTTTCACGACGATCGGCCTGAGATTTCTGTCCATAGGCAAAAAATATAATTTGGGGCTACTGTCCTATGCTATAGATTTTTAGAAAGCTAGTGTCGTCTGTCAAGCCGATGTTACGAGTACGACCCATTTGACATGAAACGTTGCAAATTACCATTTTCAAGCTATTCGCGGTCAATATTTTTTATTTTATTTCAGGGACCATACAGGGTACCACCCGCCCCCCAACAAAGACCTGTCCAAGACCCATATCTACCATCATGCAAAATTTCAAACTGATTGTCATGGTCTCTTAGACATCTGTGCCTGGACAGATACAAACATGCAAACAATTACAGCAGACTCAACATCCAACAGAACGTATACTAGCATTGCGTTTGTCGGATAATAATGAATTATAACTACCGCTGAACTGTGAACAGTCAGGAGCCGGTTCTGAAGGTGGAGTGCTGGTTCCAGTGATTTCGCGGCCGTGTTCGTCGACGCACCAGTGGTATCCAGTGCTGGGGTGGAACTGCAGTGGATGGTAGTTCCCATGTTCATCACAGTGCGGCACATACACCCCGACCATCATAGGTCCGTCCACCGTCTCTTGACGTCTCGCTTTCTCCACTTCTCTTTGACAAGCCGTCAGCTGATCTGGCCCTAACAGTGACACAAACAAACATTACTGTTTGTGACAAGCCGTCAGCTGATCTGGCCCTAACAGTGACACTAACAAACATTAGATAGTTTCTTACACATATAGAGAAAGCTACTTTTGCGCACATTGTTTTTTACCTGCATGTTATTATTTGTGTTGTTCTTATTATTATATTTATATTATTATTATTATTACTACCTCTGCCATAGATGTTATGCACCACATTGAGGTGGGCAATTAAAACTATGTGCAACACCCTCGCCCCATTTTCAACGGATGGTAATGTCTCCGTCACTGACTGTATACCTCTATCTAGACTACTGTAGACTATTATATAAAAACAAGTAGCTCTTCTGTTGCAAAGAGGCCGCATGATGCTTCGTGTCTGTCAGTAGTTAGCTTCAATAGTACAATACCTCAAGTGCAGTTTTTTTATTATTAGTTAACTTACTTCGGCTTCAGATGTAACAGTGCGTACAATTCGATTCTGTTCTGTTGTTGTCTTCGGCGTAATGTCGAGCCTTGCTGTCATACACACGATTCACGGACGACCGTGACTGTGTATAGCACGGTCTTGTCGGTCTCGTGCTGTACACAGTCACAGACAACCGTGACTGCTTATAGCGCATCTTGCGCTTGGTCGTCCAATACCCACAGTCAACAAAAACCGGAATGCAAAGTGCCATAAACTAACCGTGGTGCAGCAGTTACCAATCACAAAGTCAGATATTCATTGAAAATTGAGATTTTAGCTCATCTCCCCTGCACTGACACACCCATTAGGGGGGTTCCCGTTCAAATACTGCCATGCCATTTGGTATGAAATAAACTAGAATGGCTTGGCTACCCCAATAGTGAAAAAATTTTGAAGACATGTTTATTCGTTTTGACACAATCCACGAATGTGACAGTCAGACAGACGTACAGACACCGCATGACGGCTAAGGCTACGCTTGCATAGCATCGTGCAGCAATTAATGGTGGAGTCCAATGCCAGTAGTGTATGACAAAATCTGATCCTCTCATGAATGGCACGACCACACATCAGTGGATCTCGCATTTATCACAGACACTGGTCCAAAAAACAAAAATGCAACATTTTTGCTTATAATGGACTCCTTGGGGTGGGGGATACTGCCCGGTAACTTAAATTTTTAGAAGCTCTTGTCAAGCTGATGTTAAGCTGTAATTGACATGTAATGCTGCAACCAAACGTTTTCCAAATATTCGTAGTCAATCGGCCAAAATTTCAGATTTTAGGGATCCTCTGGGGGCATCTCCCTCAAAAGAGGAAAAGACACACCCGGGACACATATATACCATCATGCAAAATTTCACGTTGATCAGTGCCACCGTCGCCAAGACACATGTAACCGGACACAGAAACAAACAAGTGCATCAGCAAGATGCACATCCAACAAACGCGGGGATGCAGCTACAACTATGTGCAACACCCTGTCACCGTTTCAAGGGCAACATCTCCATTGCTGATTGTATACCTCTATCTAGCCTACTCAAAACTATTATAATTAATGGCGGCATCGAATGCATGTGGTGTATGAAACATCGCGGTTCTCCATGAATATCTGGTCGATGACTGCTGGATCATCGTGTGATTACTATTTGCACTGTCCGTTAGAGTAGCCGATGACCATCTGCACTACAAGCAAGATCCAATGCAGTGTGGCGGCCACTGCCACCCTCAGTGGATCTTGTTCAATGCTCATGACACAAACCGATGGCGACACGTGAAAGACAAATTGTCCAAAAAGTATCACTTTTGACCTCCTCTCAATTGCAGACTCCTAAAGATATCGCCACCACAAGTGGAGAAACCCATGTCCGGGACAGAGCTCTACCATCATGCAAATTTTTACACTGATCAGCCTGTGATATTTGTCCCCGGGCAAAAACACACACATTTTTCCTTGCAGGGAACTCCCTGTGGGCTACCGTCCTATATAAATTTTACAAAGCTCCTGTCGAGCCGATATAACGCACCATTTGACATGTAACGCTGAAACTTACCTTTTCAAGATATCTGCGATCAAAATTTGGGATTTCAGGGGCCATCCAGGGTACCCCCAACAGACAAAGACCTGTCCAAAACCTATATAGCATCATGCAAAATTTCACAGCGATCGGCATCATGGTCTCTTAGACATCTGTGCCTGGACAGATACAAACATGCAAACAATTACAGCAGACTTAACATCCAACAGAACGCATACTAGCATTGCGTTTGTCGGATAATAATGAATTATAACTACCGCTGAACTGTGAACAGTCAGGAGCCGGTTTTGAAGGTGGAGTGCTGGTTCCAGTGATTTCGCGGCCGTGTTCGTCGACGCACCAGTGGTATCCAGTGCTGGGGTGGAACTGCAGTGGATGGTAGTTCCCCTGTTCATCACAGTGTGGCACATACACCCCGACCATCATAGGTCCGTCCACCGTCTCTTGACGTCTCGCTTTCTCCACTTCTCTTTGACAAGCCGTCAGCTGATCTGGCCCTAACAGTGACACAAACAAACATTACTGTTTGT
>Ga0209149_1002602_pt1 | contig 10245 bp, 4 predicted proteins | sample WorMetTyACAVOLI2_FD_187423 | JGI IMG/M metagenome (GOLD analysis project Ga0209149, IMG submission 187423) | Marine gutless worms symbiont microbial communities from Max Planck institute for Marine Microbiology, Germany - Olavius algarvensis... ... | reverse complement strand
GGTGCTGCCTGGATCGCGGGCCAGGATCGTTCGATGTGGAGGACGCTACGACCCTCAGCTGGTCAAGCGCAGCAGTGAGTGAGTGAGTGTGTGTGTGTGGCTCTTCACTGCGTTAACCCTTTAAGGTGCAGAGGTAATTATACTGCCAAATCGAATGCCAAGTTGGTAAAGTGGCCGTTGATGGGTGGGCTGTTACATTTGGTACAGCGAGGAGGGAAAGCCCGCCCAGTTCCCTCCTCGATGTACCAAATGTAACAGCCCACAGGTCAACGGCCAGTGTACCAATCACTGTATTGCTGCATAATGGTTCGTTGCTGTGCGGTATTCATGTGCCCTTTAAAGGGTTGATGGATCGCTGTGCTATAGAGTAGACTATACAGATATTTGTAAGTCTTAACACTTTACGTACAAACGACAGAAGTAGCAGGAATAACAGTAATAATAGTCTTTGATTATTTAATGTGTTTGTTGCGGACGCGTAGGAGCGGCAGTTCTTGTCGGTGTCCAACTACATTTTCAGTGCAATATTTGCACTGGAGATGATTATTAAGGTGAGTGCTTACTTACTAAATTACTCATGCGTGAATAAGATGCACAACGTCAGTAGTTAAACTGAATCTATCATCGTCGTCATCATACTGATTTAACAGAACAATGACACGCTGCGCAGTGAACAACAGAAAGCAAAAATATAGTAAAAAGGTTATCGAATAAAGAATAATAAAAATTAATAATAATAATAAGAACAATAATAATAAGAATTTTCTTTGTCAGTAGGCGTTTCTAAAGAAGCATACGTGTGATAAAATTACAGTTGTTATAATAGGACGATTTGCGTGTCAGTGTAAAACCATGACACCGGAAGTCACTAGGTGGGCAGAATTAGTAATGTAGGGATATGAAAAGGTAAGTTTGAGAGTATCAGTAATGGGAAAAGTTTCATATCGAGAGGTAATTCGTTTCATTCCGGTCTGTTTGAGCCAACTAACAAAAAGATATTTCACCAAATTAGATTGAGAGTTGCGGATGCAGGTCTTATTGTACAAGTTACTGAAAAGCAATTTGTAATTCGTTAATAACGTATTTGTCGATGATGTCGATCTAGTTATAAACTTGCATCGGTGTGCGCGTGTATCACGGAAAAATTTTTGGAGCCAAATTCAAATGTGCCATATGCACATTACCATAGAGTACTAATATTAGCAATATTCTGAAGTAAAATTGTAGCAATCTGTTGATCCTTTTAAAGTGCAAACGTAATTATAGTGCCACATCAAATATGTCATTTTGGTACACTAGCCGTTGATGGGTAGGCTGTTACATTTGGTACAGCGAGGAGGGGACTTGACGGGGTCGCAGCCCGCCCAGGCCCCTCCTCGCTGTACCAAATGTAACAGCCCACCCATCAACGGCCAGTGCCAATCAGTGTATTGCTGTATAATGTCCGTTGCTCCGCGGTTTGAATGTGCCCATTAAAGGGTTAATGGCAGTTGTAATAGGAATACTTGGCTATATGAGAAAGTTAGAACGACGAATGCCAAGCAACATTTTTGCCGCGCGATGTTAGCATCAAGCGCGGCCTAAGCCGTCGTACGGTGTCCGTCTGTCTGTCTGTCAGTGTCTGTCCGTCACGTTCGTGAATTGTGTCAAAATGAATAAACATATCTTCAAAATTTTTTCACCATCGGGTAGCCAAGCCATGCTGGTTTTTCCGTACCAAACGGCATGGCAATATTCAGACGGGAACCCTTCTAGCGGGGGCGTCGAATGCAGTGGGGTAGGCAGAAATCGCGATTCCGAGTCAATCTGGCTTCAATGCGTGCTGTGAACCGTTCAAGCGGCAAGTGCAATACACTTAGCTGCGACGGACCATAGCGAGTTTATAACACTAGTCGCTGGTAAACGGCCGAGTTTGTTGATGGCGGGAAACAACGACGAAGTGTATGACAAGAAGCCTCAACGTTACGCCGAAGACAACGTAACGCAGTGGTAAATCTGAAGCCTAAGTAATAATAATAAAAGACTCCGCACGAGTTACTATTTTTTTGAAGCTAACTGATGACGGATAAAAAGCATCGTGGGGCCTCTCTGCAACAACCGAGCTACATGTATCAATTCGTGCAGTGTGCCAGATATGTTAAAATGTAGAACGTGAAAACGTGGCATGGAACAAAGGTGTTTATAGAATATCAGATAGAAAATCAGTTGTGACTTCGGAGATAATTTCTGCTACAGACCATTATACTGCGACACGCGTCTGTGACAGGTATGTGCTGACGGGTTTGTATGTGGACGACGTTCCTACCTGTCGAGCGGCTGGAACATCATGGACGGCTGTCTCGTCGTCATATCGCTCGTCGACATCGTCGTCTCCATGTCAGCATCTCACAGTCCTCGCATATTCGCCATTCTCAGAGTCTTCCGCCTTCTTCGAACGTTACGCCCTCTAAGGTATCAGTTGGTCTAGGCTTATATTTATATGTATATATATATCTAATAAATTAAAGATAATGCCATCGATTGCAACGTCGCCGAAGGCTTTGGAATGCTGATTTTGACCACTACTGGATTACCCCATTATGAAGCTTCGCCGTCAATTAATAGTTTTTACCGCGCTGCGATATCAACACAATGAAGCGACACTAATATGCATCAGCTGAAGGTTTGGCGACGACAACCGCACTTCATTTATGCGTCTTGTCTCTGGCTGTTGATGAAAACGACGCTGATCTTCACCGGTAAGACTGTATGAGTAAGATAGAATTTACAATGAATTTACATAGAACTGATTTACAATGAAGTAATTAAGTAAAAAGACCAAAAAAAAGATTACGCCAAAAGAATAGGTCGATAAAATTGGTTTTAGCAGAACGGTTTGGCACCGTTTTTACCACTTTCAGTTTTCGTTACTTAAATGAGTAATGTAATGACGTGTCTGTAGAGCAATGTCGAGATGTCCTTACTGTTGAGATGGTAACGATTAATAACTTTCGTCCTAATGAACTTTATACTGGAGATAAAAAGGTATAGGTTTATGACGACGGTATAATGTGTTATTTTGGCGTACGAAATGCAAATGAAAATGTATCATTTGCTGCATTCATTATTGTTTGATTGTTGCTACTCACTTTCTATCATGATGACCCGAATAAATATTTTAAAATGATGACCACAATGACACTCACCTGTGCTGCTGCTGCTGCAGGGTTATCAGTCGAGCTCCGGGCTTGAAGCTTGTGGTACAGACTCTGTTGTCATCGCTGCGTCCAATTGGAAACATCGTCCTCATCTGCTGCACGTTCTTCATCATCTTCGGCATCCTTGGCGTTCAGGTTTTCTTCCGCATCTTCGCAGTTTCTGGTATCCAGAGATAAACCTTCTGGAAACATTCCCCGGACATTACCCCCCTAAAGAAAATCCCCCGGAAATAACCCCCGTGCGTCGGTTAGGGTAAGGAGTACGAGTTAGTGCCAGATTTCAAATTTTCGCTTAAAGAATGTTGCCCAACCTGCGGGTGGTTTAGGGTCAGTACACCGCTTCATGGGTCGGATAAGGTTAGGAGCACGGGTTAGTGCCATTTTTAAATATTCACTTTAAGAATGATGCTACACTCCATGCAGGGTTACCTCCGGGGGGGGGGTTCTCTAGGAGGGTAATCTGCGGGGGAGTGTCTATAGGGGGTGTTATCTAGTAGAATCACAGTTTCTATGTCCTTGAACTTTGTACCACTTTTACTTATATTTCGCGTCCTTGTATTTTTCAGTTTTGTTTTTATGTGCGTCGCAAGCTACCAGTTTATCAGATTATTATGTCATTCATTTACGCCACTTTAAAACCGCAGAGCAACGGACCATCATATAGCAATACAGTGATTGGTACACTGACCGACGGTGACCGTTGATGGGTGGGCTGTTACATTTGGTACAGCGAAGAGGGGACTGGGCGGGGCCGCAGCCCGCCCAGGTCCCTCCTTGCTGTACCAAATGTAACAGCCCACCCATCAACGGCAAGTGTACCAACTTCTTATTATCCGATGTGGCACTGTAATTGCCTTTGGAGTCTAAAGGGTTAATCAAGCTTGACTTGTGTTGATACGTATCATTATTTACTTACTTATTTCGCTGAATAAAACGTTTCTGTATCAGCAGTAAAATGGGACTTTACTGGATCATCAGAACAATTTGAATGGAGTCTAAAGGGTTAATCAAGCTTGACTTGTGTTGATACGTATCATTATTTACTTACTTATTTCGCTGAATAAAACGTTTCTGTATCAGCGGTAAAATGGGACTTTACTGGATCATCAGAACAATTTGAATGGTGTCTTACTGGATACTGCCGCAAGCAGTGGCTTATTTACACTTGCTAGAAGTTGAACTTAACTAATAACTTTACTAAGTTAACTCTATGACGTTTTTTTTGAAAATAAACTGAGGAGTTATAATATTATTAAAGCATCAGTTGCTGACTAATATACTGCTGTGTTTTTATTTTGTAGTTATTCAAGGGAATATTTTACCACTGCGAAGGTCCTGATATAAGTCATGTGATGAACAAAACCGACTGTCTCAACAAGGGACCTCCACATCGCTGGATCAACCGCAAATATAATTTCGACAATCTCGGCCAGGTGTTGTACTGTGCCTCGTGAAATATGAATAACTGAGCGGGGCTGCAGCCGCACTTATTTCTGTTAGCTATGTTTATTTGCGTCTGTTTTTCTGTCTTTGTTTTTCTGTCTCTTTTTCTCTCTTTTACGTAATTATGAGTTGTATGTACATCATCATAGGCTGCCAGCTCTGCTGGACATTTCTATCTGGTAGCCTGCCTTTATTATATTATTTGAAGTTATTACTACTCTGTATTTACTTTTTACAAATAAAATATCTGATATGAATAACACGATGTAATTATACATAGTGTTTAATCAGAGTTGCGGTTAAACTTGTAAACTGCTTAGTTTTGTTTTCTTGTTTATATTGTCAGTACGCTATGTGCTATGCTGATCAGAGAATTCTGTTCTGATTACTATACGTGTGTATAGTGTTTGATAGCACTGTATTAACATCAACTTAACTCTTTAATCGCCACATTAAAACCGCGGAGCAACGAACCATCATATAGCAATACGGTGATTGGTACACTGGCCGTTGATAGGTGGGCTATTACATTTGGTGCAGCGAGGAGGGGACTCAGCGGGGCCGGGGCCCGCCCAGGCCCCTCCTTGCTGTACCAAACGTAACAGCCCACCCATCAACGGCCAGTGTACCAACTTCGTATTATTTGATGTAGCACTATAATTGCCTTTGGAGTCTACAGGGTTAACAAGTGTATCGGAGTCGATACGATAAGCCCCCGCTTGCTGTCAGGTGCTGCCACCTGGCGAATAAATTACACATTTCACAGGCGACAGACAAATGAACAGACAGACAGACGAACAAGTCGCCACTGCATAAAGGCCACGCTTTTGTGAGCGGGTTCTTAACAGACTGAGCTGCTATTGTCTACTTTGCAAGTCTAATATACACTGCACAGCGATTAAACATTTGATTATAATAATAATAATAATAGTGAAATGGACAATAAAAAATGAAAAATGATGTTTAATTTCAGCTTGGGTTAAGTTTGGACTTTGGTAAATAATATTGGAATAAACACTAGGGTCTGTTAGTATTTGGTTGTTCTTCTATTGCTAATCTGTGCAGACACATTAAGCAATTTCAGAACGTCAAACGAAAATTGTAAACAGTCAGTGATCATACTTAGTAGACTCATCATACAATAACGTAGAAACGTCATGTGTATTAGAGTAATATATCACCGACGTAGACTCGATGCATTATGAGACCCAGCTAAGTGCAGTTATTAACGTGCTGGTGGTTAGATAATGTTGAAGAGATAAACCCTTTTCCGGTGCAGACTCAGTGACATGTTTTAGGTTAGACATTTCAGCCACATAAGTCTAAAAGTTGGGTACACTTTGGTGGATTTTTGGGACAGCTTCTGGCTACGTGGGCCCAGTTCCCGGGCCACTTATGTCTGCGCCTGAAGAAAGTTTGGTCGGTGAATGTTGAACGTGTTTAAAGGCGCTGATGTCGCTGTTCGTGCTGGCGTCGAAAGACGGCTGGGTCAACATCATGTACACCGGGCTCGACGGTGTCGGCATCGATCAGCAGGTCAGTGACTCGATCTCACTTGCCAAACACAGCTGCGTCCACAACTTTGTGACCTGCTTCAAACAGGCCAAGAATACTGTGTGTTCACAAAAACACCCACTTTTATTTTCATGAATAACTGCTACAGATATTAACGAATTTGGACACAAATTTCAAGCAGTATAGCTAAGGGAATTCTAATTCTATGCATTAACTGAATATGCTGATTCAGTGCATCTAAAAATAATTAGCATATTAGTTATATTTTCTTTGCCAACAGCAGTGTAAAGTGGACGTCACCACAAGCGCTATTGTAGTAATGGGTGTCTTAGCACTCTTACTATCACATTACATTACTGTTGGTAAAGAATATTTAACCAATTTAAACATTATTTTAGATGCATAAAATCAACATTCTCTTAGCTTTCTTTTTTTTCTTTGGGGCGGCACGTGCTTCTTTCGCATGCTAGCGCTGAGGCCTGCCTCACAGGCTGGCCCAATGTGCAACCTCAGGGATGGGACTAGTGGAGTGTAGCGGAGATAAACATTTCACTATATGATTCATAAGTGAGTGAAAAGTGTGAAACAAAACACTTGCTTAGTTGTAGTTTCCTGACAGAGAATGAAACCTTAAAGTCACTTTCAAGAAAATCAGTGCCAGGTCTTTAATTTTGTCGATCTTTGCAGTTGTGCAGGCTATGCGTGGTCGACCACGACTCGGACGTGAGTCAATGCTGCCACTGCTGTCACTTTCTCCGTTCAGTGTCTTTAGCCCACCGACATTTCCTCCTCTGTGAGGAAACATCTTAAACAGATATTTTGTTCCATGCTTTTTACTCATTCACAACCATTTAGTGATTTTATTAATGGTAAAACCCGACCCGTAGCTGCAACAGCACTCTTACTGACTACCACGTTACATTACCGTTGGTGAAGAATATTTATCCAATTGAAACATTATTTCAGATGCATAAAATCAATATTCTCTTAGTCTTAGCTATGTTGTCTGAAATTTTCATTTATATTCGTTAATTTTTCTAAGATTTATTCAAGAAAACATAATGAATGTTTTTTATGAACACGATGTGGAATAGATCTGTCTGCTAGATTTATGAGGCAACTATACTTGGTTATAATTTTGTTAGTCGTCTGATAGTTGTATATTTTGTTTTGTGCTTTCTCTTGCTTGCTGCTATACGGTTAATTTTTTGTTTGTAGCAGTTAAGTGATTGGCTGTGTTTCTAGTTGACCAAACTATTCCTCAGCAAAGCTGCCTATAAAAGATCCAGAAAATATTATCTGATAGTGCACATTATTTAGTCAGATGTCAGATTTACCGCCGAACGCATCTGTTTATCACTGGGCTTCAGCAGTCGTCACTGATGAGTGAGCGCAGTATTGTTGCTTGTAGCCTCGAGAGAACTACAACGAGTGGCGTCTGCTGTACTTCATCTCATTTCTGCTGCTTGTTGGCTTCTTTGTGCTGAACATGTTCGTCGGAGTCGTCGTCGAGAACTTTCACAAGTGCCAGGAGCGTCAAGAGAAAGAGGAGACGTTGCGGCGAGAGCAAGAGCGCCTCGAAAGACTCGAGCGCAGATGGCAACGTATGAAGCATTAGTTACAAGTCATAGTTGATTAATTATATGTTAATATATACACTGTGAGTCCAAAAAAACTGGACCCTTTTTCATTTGAGCATAACTTTGGCAAATACTGTTGGATTGTAATAATTCTTTTACTGTTGCAGACAGACATTAACTGCGACCAAGTGTAAGTGTGAAAGATTATTAAAATCGGACAGTATTTGCGAAAGTTATGCTCAGATGAAAAATGGTCCAGTTTTTTGACTCAGTATATATGGTCCATTTTTACGAATCCGCTGGCTATGTGCTACTATGTTTTCACTACGTCGCGCTGTCCCGATGTCCCGTGCCAACATCGACTCGTCTGCAGGGCGGGCAAGTCCATTACACATGCAGCCGCAGTCTTTGCTATTTACTTGTTTCTAATTTATTTCTTGATAACTTCAGCGCTTTATCAGTACTATTGTCCTACTAGGTATACATTTTATCATTATAGTACGTATTCTCAGTTAATTAATATTTATTTAGTTAGAAGTCTTTGTAAATTAATTAGTGTGCATCATAAAATCTAAACAGCTGTTACCAAAGTAAAGTAATGACGTAAGTGCGACGTGAGACGGAATCAGTTTTACATTCAGGACGTGAGTCAAAGTTTAATGTCTTCCTAAACATTAAAAAGGAAGGACATGGATTTATATGGCGCTATTTTGTGAGCACATCACCTTCAATGCGCTAAGGCATGGATCACACAGTTTTACCTGCATATTACACCTTACCTGCTCTACCTCGTAAGGGTTCACCAGATGTCGCCACCACTGATTGTTGTGGCCGACATCTAATTGCAGCCTACTATCCATTTATCGACCCCGAAAGGATGAAAGGCTGAGTTGGCCTAGTTGGCTGACCTATAGTGGACTGTTTACCCACATAAGTGGTTACCCGTCAGCTGCAGGTCGAGCGCAGGACAGTGAAAGTTCGCCGGTCAAAGACCGACGTTCTACCACTGTGCCACGCAACCAACTAGTGTAAAGTTCGTGTGTGGTTGCACGGTCTGCTGATCAGGACGTCACGAAGTGCCGTATTGGTCGCTGTACTCCAAGCCGCGGATGCTTCTCTACAGCGTCACTGTTAGCAAGTACTTTGACTTGGCCATCGCCGGCGTCATCGGGCTCAATGTCATCACCATGGCTCTCGAGTTCTACCTTATGCCGAAGGTTTGTCCTCACTTTGTATTTGTTATGTCTCGTCATCGCCCCGTGTTGTCCTCGCCAGCGATAAAAGGTAAAGGTCTGGACACTTGCTATAGCGCCACTTACATGAGTAAGACTCGTGACCAGCAGCGCTTTACAATCTCGGAAGTGGCAGCTGATTGGCATGAGCCAATGGTGCCGCAGCGCATTATGTGGCCATCCATTGCCCGCGCTAACGAACAATTGGATCCACGGTGCAGCTAGCAGACACACCGTCGCCCCAATCAGCCACACTAGGCCTTCTAGTATAATAATAGGCCCGATCCATTTCCTGGCTGGATGGCGTAAAAGGTGACCTGAACCAGGCTTCAGTTTCGGTAGATTTAGTTTTGCATACGTTATGTTAAGCCGGGTAGACACTGGCGACAAAGTTGAATTCAACACGGTCGACTTTGTTGAAAGTCGACAAGTCGACCGTGTTGCTTTGGCCCCGTACACAGTGGCAACAAAGTCGAGAGGACGTTCGACATTCGGGCGACAGAGTCGACCGTATTGGCGACAGAAGTCGACCGTATTGGCGACAAAGTCGACCGCGACCAGCTGTCGAATTCAAGTTGTTGCCGATTTGTCGCCGAAACCGGCAATAAAGTCGACCGTATCGGCGATTTGTCGCCAGTGTTGGTAACAGTTAACTTTGTCGCAGTGTGTACCGGGCTTTAATAGTTTTCGGTAATTATTGCTGTTCAGGTTTGGTCGTACTGTACGGTATATTTGTTTTGCTAGTACAAGCCAAGTAATTGGTTAGGAAGACCGTTTTTACACCAGACAAGTGATTGGCTGGGTAATTCGTCTCCAAAATGACCTATAGTTTTGTCAAGTGGGACGTTGAAAAAACCATACCACGTTTCGGCGTCGCAAAAAGTACAATGTACTGAAGTTTATTCGCATAAAAATACATATAAAAATACGAACCATCAATAACACAAGCACGTGTGCAAGACAGTCAGGCAACGCGATGTTGCTTTAATTGCTGCTTATATAAATTATACGAAATCCTGAATCTTGCTAAATGTTTAACACAAATTATTAACAACTAATTATAATATTAGCAACAAATTATTTAATGAATTGTTACTGCTGTTAATACTGGATAATGTTAGATTATTTTGTATATGCATGTTATATTAGCACATTTAAATTAATTATTAACTTACTGAGCTATAGTTTTTAAGCCCCTCACTTTACTTTAGTAAAAGAGGCGCTTGTTGAGATAGGCTGTGTCGTGACGTCGTTGGTCGTTGGTCGTTGGATGGTTGG
>Ga0209149_1002601_pt1 | contig 10246 bp, 3 predicted proteins | sample WorMetTyACAVOLI2_FD_187423 | JGI IMG/M metagenome (GOLD analysis project Ga0209149, IMG submission 187423) | Marine gutless worms symbiont microbial communities from Max Planck institute for Marine Microbiology, Germany - Olavius algarvensis... ... | reverse complement strand
TCCGGCCCGATCAAATTTAGATATTGTGCCCTAGTTTAAGAATTAGTGGTCATTTGCCAGCTGCCGTTGTAAATGGCGGAGGAGATAGATTTTGAAAATGGAAGGAATTCAAACTTTGAAGGGCTCATGGCCTTGACCTTCGATCCGGCCATACGGCATATCGTCCTGCAGCAGTCATCGACCTCTACCTATATACCAAATTTCATTCAAATTGAAGAAACTTTTTGTGGACGGATGGACGTACGGACGGACGGACATTTTTCCCCTCTATATTATTAGGTCGACTTTCGGAAGTCGACCTAATAATGGCATTGCCGGACCATGAAGTACCTACTGTTTTTCGTAAGTACAGAGACAACAATCTAGAAAGCATGCTCACTTGTTTGTACGTATTAGCTTATTAAAATCATTCATTTAATCATCATTTATTGAACAAAGAACATTACCTATTATTACATCAAATACTCCAAAAAATAAATGCTAGTTTTCTAGACAATCATTTATATGTAAAATGATTTGTGCCCCCGAAGAAGTTTACAAACAAAAAATGCAGCAAGAGGTCAAAAAAAACGATGTGCACCTCTGCAACAGGATTTCTAACTAAAACAAACTGATATGGTCATTTCTTTCAAGACATAATAAGATTATACCACCACAAATGCAGCTAGTTGTCACACATTGTACACGATCTACCGTGAAAATATTAAGCAACTATCTTAAATAACTGTAACTATGTACAGTACGCAGTTACATACTTTTAAAACTTCCAGTATGTAGTATCGAATGTCGTAGTCGGAGAAGGTCTGATACAGTTGCTGCAAACACCATCGACAACGTGGTAATTGACAACATAAATACCGCTTACCACGGCAGAGGTGACGCATTTAAACAATGCATGGAATTCACATCATTTCTTTCAGCATAGCATAATGTATACCTGGTTGGATGGATGGCAAATAAAATAACTGCCAACTAATAAGTTATGGGAAGTCACAGGTCTTCAGTACTGTGTGGTCTGTACATACTTGTGACCATATTGTGAAATAGTTAAGAATGTATTAGGGCTGTCACATTGACACGATACCGAATGTGTTAAAGTGTTAAAGAATTAATCGTGATTCAAAAAATTAATGCCATTATAAATTTTAACAAAAACATGACAAAAAGACAGCAATCATTCATTTCTTTAATTTGTAAAACTTGATTTCAATTACCAAATAAAATCAACAAATTAATTTAATCAATCAGTTCAATATTATTCAATCACACAATGGACTTGAGGTCGCCTTCATCCAAGTAATCAGAGCATAACTAGGTCTCTATTCCAATCTTCCACTTCAAATTGCCAGTTTAGTGTAGCAGTAACATGCTCCAGCTGATGAACGTAGTTACTCTACACTAGGGCCGGTTACGGCGGTTAGTGCCTAGGTAGGTGACCGTCTCTGGACGGGTAATCCACATCGGCATGGAACCACAAATGCAGGCCTACTTAGCTACTCAGCCTGAGTCTGCCCTCTGTGCAGACTGGAATGAGTACCTGGCGACAGCTGGGTGAGTAAACAGGCATATCGCGTGACACATCAGCCTATGACCATGGTCTTGCAGTGTTTGCTGATTTCCTGGCTGAATGGACTGGCTAGCAGAGATCAACACCGACTTATGGGAAGTGGTAGCGCATTAGAGGTGTGTTCTCGACGATGAGCTATACAAATGGCTGTGTTTACTTTGCGTTTTACTTTACTTCTACTGGGGATGCAATTCAGACCTTCTTGGCATTGGCATTAACATCAGCATTACCACATGTATACATAGAAAAAATTTAATCTAACCTTATCATAAAAGGAAAGCTTTTGTCACAGAGCGGTTATATTATAAGAGCAATGACAATGATCTGACACAACATGCATATGTCAAAATTTAACTGTCTGAATAGCACTGCAAGCAATAAAATATTAATATGCAACTAACTGACAATGAATCTAAGTCATGTGCCTAAATTCCAACACTATACAATGAGTATGTACATTCAATAGACCCTACATGACAATAATATGACAAAACATTGCAACGTATACCTTGAAGTCGGTATTGTTGACATATTCAAATATCAATGCAGGTGTCCGAGACTGCACACACAGACGTAAGAGATAACCGTTTGCATTTGTTAAGCAGACAATCAGCACTGAACAAACCATAGCCTCTGCACCTACACCAAAGTGTCACACTCGGAAAGGACCCCCAAAAATGGTGTCTGTAGATAAGCAGTACCTCTGAAATAACCGCTGCTATTCGATCGCGTACTTCAACTTTAACTTGACATTAATACGTGGCAGCAATTAAATATTCTTTCACGCAAGCAGATGAAATATTACCGAAAATTAATGGGTTTAAACAATATTATGTATGCAAGCAGGAATTTGGGATCACGATTCTGATGATATTTGTCGCATTGCTAGAGGTCTGTGGTACAGTGTCTAGCTATTTCTATTAGTATGTCTATGCAAGAAACCTTTAGCAGGTGTACCACCAGTCCACCACACTTAATGCCACACTCGACAGTCCATCTCAGTCAGTTAACTAACCAAGAATGGCAAAATGTAAACAAGGCCAAACCAAACAAAAATTTGATTCATCACAAGCTAAGAATCCACAAATGCTGACCACTTGTGGCAAATACAAAACTAAAATACACCTGTATGCAAACTAGCAACCACCAGCTGATATGTCTGTAATAAGTAGGCCTATCTTGCACACAACAGCAAAACTCAGAATAAATGCTGCATATGAACAAATAAACTGAATTAAATACCACTGGATCCTTGACGATTGCGATCAGATTAATAATATTTGTTCCGTTTCGCAAATTCTCTAGAATCTTGATTTCTCGTTTGATTTTCTTCTTCTTTACCGGCTATCAGAAACACAATTACAACCAGTGCATTATTTCATTGGACTCAACTCATTATGATCACAAAAATTCAAAGTCTATTGTTTCGACAGTCCATCTCAGTCAGTTAACTAACCAAGAATGGCAAAATGTAAACAGACACCAGGATCGAATGACTGCACTCTTGGATTTCACACCATAGCCCATAAAACATTTATTATCAACACGAACTGCAAAGACTATATTAATAGATCATGCAATTGCAAAGATGAGATTTAAAGACATGAACTTTGTGATGGTATGGTATAGTAGAGTTTAACGTCCCACTCGACACATTATAGGTCATTTCGGAGACGATTTTACGGGTCACATGACCCAACCAACAGTGTCATAGCATGAACTTTGTGAAACACAGACTTAAAAATCCTTATCCCTCAAGATCGAGAGTTCATCAAGTGCTGTTATCGTAATCAGCACTATTAAAAACAGTATCACTGTCAATAAAATAACAACATAAAGCACTAATGTTTACAACCATTCAATAAGTGCTGGGATAAAAGTCAAGTTTTAATAAGCATACACAACAAGAAGTGTGGCTGCCCCCGCTGGCCTCTAATGACACAAGTACAACATTGGGCCAAGACAGCTCAGACTGATCAAGTGACCTTGCGACCTTGACCTTTGACCTTGGAGGTCACTGCACCTGTGGCTGATGTGGGGACGTCATCCCCCATCTGTATACCAAGTTTGAAGTTTGTAGGCCTTGCCATTCGGAAGATATGGCGGACGATGTGTGTCACCATTAATAGGCCTGGTGCTCTTGACCCTTTGACCTTGAAACTAATATGCAAGTCACATCAAAGGTGGGGAAGCTTCATTCCAAATTTGGGCATGCTAGGCCTTCGGGTTCTCCAGTTATTCGCTATGTATGCGACGGACAGACAAAAGCAATGCTTAATGCTCCCTATGGACAGGGGCACAAAAAGTATATGGTAAAGGCTCTGAGTAAAACAGTTTCATGTATAACAGAACACAAACAGCAGTATGCTCTGAAGACCTGACCAACAACACGCAACTGAAATATAATAAGCAGTCATTAACTGCACTGGACAGTGTACACAGAACCAAACAAAACCCCATCTCATGTCTGTGTGTGAGACTGCGACAAATAAAGCAAATTCTACGATACCTTGAGGATTTTGATGACACATTTTTCGTTAGTAGTGACGTTAACAGCCTCAAAAACTTCACTGTACTTTCCACGACCTAACTTCCGCACACACTGATAATCATCTTGCTGACTGCAAAACACAACAGAGCGTTAATCCACCGATTTAAAAATACATCGATTCAACTGCACTAAAGATTAGATCAAAATTTTAAAACAAATCGCAATTACAGAAGATCATACGATAACCAAAATAAATTTTCGGTTTAAACTAAAAAAAATATAACCCAAGCAGCATGCTATAAATGTGGTCACAGAAAAATGTAATTCGAGCTGGCTAAATAACAGAATGTATGTATCATTTTTCAACTAAGACTGCTCTTCAAAACATCCAATTACTGCTGAGTGCTCAGTGCTAAAAATAAACTAAAGCTTGGTGCTCACCCCCATGTGACAACATGCGACTCGTAATCCCAGTAGTCACGTGATCGATGAGTGTTGACGTCGGCATAGACACGGGCCCGGCTAGGTACCGGCATCTTGGCAGAGCAAATCGACTGTTTATGGATGAGAAACGACGAAACAGTAACTAAAAACAACCGCAAACAATTACAAATCAACGACAGCCGACCAGCAATGACCATGCCATATAGATGACGTGAAGCACTATCACAGTTTACAGATCTGCTACGAGCAAGAAGCTTACCTATCACAAAAGAGTGCTAAAAAAGCTATATACAAACTTGTAAAAAAACAATCACAATTAGAAATCAGAAACAACGAAGGCTGTTTTGACAGGCAGGGATAACGACACTGTGTCCACAAAAAACAAAGCCAATAATATTTTAGCATAGCATCATCAAACTGCAGCTAAATGCTAAAGTTTGGCATTTGGCATAGCGATTTAAGGAACATTTTGAAGTCTGGCTGTGATTACGTCTTTCACCTCACCTGCAAAATGTCCATACCTGGTAAAACAATTAAGACAAATTACATGTTGGTAATAACAGAACAGCTATAAACAGTAAAAACCACACATACAGAAATTTACTCAGCATTAACTTAACACAATGAACCATGAAAACACCACAAAACGTGATCAAAATGTCCACCGTAAGCCCTTACACAAGCAGAGAGACGGTGTCGCCACTGACTGATGGCTGCAACAACAATCAAATGGTCCAGCTTTCTCCATTTGAATAACAGTCTCTGTTTCAGTTATGGAAGACGTCATTAAAATAAAACATCTTAGGTAAGGGCTTTGTTGGAAATGCAACTGCAGTTGTGTCGTGAGTAGACTCTGGAATAAGTCCTCCAAATTTTACCAAATTTTATCAGTCCTAATTAAAACTACCCGGTATGCTAAAAATTTTCTAGCCTTGTTTTTCGGTGGACACAGTAAATGAATAACTGCTCAATGCTTTTACTCAGCTACGTCAAAGACATTCACATGGTAAACATAATACTGTGCATACAACTAACTACTTCTCATGCTTCTGAAAGCGGCATAATAGCACTAAAAGCTGGCAATATTTGCCAATAGATAAGTACAAGTACTGCTAATTCATTAAACAGGCAAGTCAGCAAAACAACCACATTAGTACCAATGAAAACATTATTCTCACTATAACTCAAGTCAGATTTGACAGACTACTGTTGCTGACCTGAATTATTTAATATAAGGTTAATTTGTTACATTTTACCAATAATAATGATAATAGTGATGAAGTCAACATAGATATTTTAAGTAATAAAAATACAAGAATAATAATAATAATATAAACAATGAAGATAATAATAATAAGGCAATGATGATAAGATGACGATAATAACAAGACAGTAAGATAATATTTTAACAATAAAATATTAATAAAAATAATAAGATAATAACAGATGATAATAATAATAGCACATTTTATATGTGGTATGTTACAAATTTGTCAGAATCGAATTAAAAATTTCTAAATAACTTCCAATGACTTTTTACAATCTGTCCTACAAAAAAATTTAGCTGTGTTACAAATTAAGTAGTTTAATTAATTTACCAAAATACCCTGTTAAACAATCAATTCTTAATAGCACAAAATAATACTGACAGAAATGAAATTAACATAAAATAATTTAAAGGCATAATAAGCTAAAGGCACTTTGACTAAGATGAAACAGACAATCACAGAAGCATTTTCTCAGAGTTTAGTCGGGTAAATAGATTACAGACTTTACAGTAACTCATTGCTACAATCTGCACCTGCAGAAAATTTTTGCACGAAACATATACTCTGACACAATAGAACGTTCAGAAATTTTGTCAGCAACAAGTTCACGCAAGCAAAAGCCTTGAAAGCAGAAATCATGTGACATACAGTCAACTATAAATGCTGCAAAGCTTCAGACCGACCATGCCTGCAGCTTTGAGCTACGACCAACAAATAGCTTGCTAACTGCAGTCTTGCGTAACGACAAATGTTAATGATTACAACACTGATCCAAACACACTTCGTAAAATGTCCTCGATGTACAAAATTAACCATATCAAAGCTATGCACACTAGTGTTGAAAATTGTAACAACTCTGACTGACCATGGACCAGCATAACACCCTCAAAAACGTTTCCCATTATATTTGGTCAGTGTTTTGTAGTTTAAGTAACAAGTAACTGTAACAATTTACAAAATGAAAAGTGTAACAAAGTAATGTAAGAAGTTACTTTTTAAAAAGTAACAGTAACAAAATATTGCAGATTGTCCTTCACTGACATGACAATTACTGCACTACTTCACCCGCCTCTATATTTTATGGCTATGTCCAGAAGAAACTACTGTTACAGATGGGTAGGTTTCTATGGTTCTGCCACCAAACATGTTATTTTTTGGGGGGTTAGAAAGGCACACTGTATTCAAATAAAATATGAAAATGGGTTATAACTATAAGCAGTTAATGAAGTAACTAATAACGGAACTCGTTACTACTGAAATCGTGACAGTAACTGTAACACGTTACGTTTTAAATGAAAGTAAAAACTGTATAACAAGTTACTTTTTACCAAGTAACTTGTGACAGATTACATTTTAAAGGTTACACAACACAGGATGTGGTGCAGAATTAAATCAAAAGACAAAAAATACATAAATCTGTCTGGCAGAAATATATGGCAGAATATCAGTAATTGCTGTTTCAGTGTTTCTTGATTTATAAATGCAAAACAGCACAAGCTAAATAATCCCGCAGATCTGTGCAATGATCAGTGAGCTTTAGTGATTATTTATAATTAAAGAGTATGCAGAAAGGTCGAGCAGCATATAGTTTGTCTTTGATAGCCATTACTAGCAAAACATTAACTGGATAGTGGTTACATCAGGTCCAGGCTTTTCAGATATAACTTAATATTCCAGTTTTTGATTGTTACACAAATTCCTCTAATGTTTATTGCTTATACTAAATTTAAGATATTTCTAATGTGCAAAGGCAAACAATGCATAATATTTCGTTTGTGAAATAGCAGCTGAAACAAGTCCCATGACAGAAAGTTTATTTAAGCTTCACATTCAATGATTACATCATAAATGAATGGATGGTATGTGGAAATCCAAAGAAAAGTAATAGCCCAAAAGAGGAGCAATTAAAAAATACATTGCCAAAGAGTACAAACTATATACTGCAGTAAAAGCTAATAGCTACTATTAATGCACAACATCTAGCTCCCAATACATGCAAACAAGGCTGAACTTCCTGAAAGGTATTACCAGCAATTACGTAATAACGGACTGTCTGCCTGATTCCGACATTCATCGACAATGCCAACTTGTTCCACAAACTAATGAAAAACCAACATTTTCTAAATATAACCGATTTATAAACACTCTAAAGACTCAAAAGTCATTTATTTGACTCCACTCATAGCCCGTTTGTTATTCTGTTGGTTTAGGTTTTTTTTTTGTTTTGGTCTCTTTAATAACTAGTCAGTTTGATGGGGTTAGTTTTTTTGTGTATTTCCTCTCGAGTCTCGACTGTTACGAGTTTTTTTGTTAGTACCACTACAATCAAAGACTCTCTAAAATGACCTATTATGTGTCGAGTGGGTCATTAACTCTACTCACTCACTCATTTCTTCTTCGTTATCAATTATGACAACATATGATGGTTACTGTTTTCCGTCAATGTCAAATAAATGCCAGAAAACATACGACAGGACTAGAGGCGCACTTGTAGTGACTTCATGGACATGTTATGGCGCCTTATAAGTTGTCGTATTATTATTTATTATTAGAGGGATGTGAAGCTCATAACTGATCACTGAATCACCAATTATCTACCAATGACAGAACTGATGGGAGTCCCAGCAATGACATGCAGTGCATTGGTGGTGGGAGGTCTCTCTGCAGTACTGGGTGGGCAACGATAATACCTGGCACTGTGTGTGTGAATGTAACATAAATGATCTCTGGTAGTTAGTGATGCTGACTTGAAGTGACTTCATAACTTTGTTGTCTGTATGGCCCACCCAATCAGCATGCACTACCTCCAACACAGCTGGACCATGGACTACCCAAACACATTGGCCTGAGCTGCCTTCTATCACATGGGTTTCAGTGAAGTACAGCACTGGCTGCAGCACTAAGCTGCTCATGATCGCCCATGCATAGCCGTCAACTCTGGCCAGATGTCCATTACCACAACTGACTATGCAGTCATAATAGGAAGACTGCCATAAAATGTGTTACAATACAAAAATGACCATCAAAAATGAATGTTGCAAAAACAATGCAATCATTTATGTAACTATCAATTACTATTTATTTACTTATTATCATGTTCAACATCTTGTCACTGTTTTCAATGCAAGGTGTTATTTTCTGTGAATATTCACAGAAATTTGTTCAGCATTTTCGCTATTTTCAGTGAAAGTAACTTTCAACTATTTGCACGTGATGTTAAAAAGGCACGAAAAGATGTGGCACATTTGAAAAACACTGAAATTTGATACATTAGTCAATATAACCCTCTAAGGGACAGGTGATGGTCACAGAAACTGTTAAAGCAGTAGCGATCACGAAAACTGGCAACATGAAAACTAACCCATACTCCTGACCCCAACCACAAGAGAGAATTTCACAGCGACTACAGTCGACTTTCACTGTCTTCCCTGAAATTCACGGAAAATATAATTCTCTGTTTTCAATTGTATGGTATGTTACGGGTGCTTCAATATCTTCTTTGGCATCAACAAGTTAGACAACATACAGAGGAGATCGGCAAGATTTGTTAAAGGTGACTATCGCACGACTTCCAGTGTCACGCAGATGTTGCAGGAGCTTGGCTGGCAGGATTTGCAGAGCCGTCGTAGGGATTTGAGATTAGCTTTGCTATACAAAGTGGTTATGGGTCATGTTGGTATCCAGCCTGAACATGCTGATCTAGTAGCCGCTGATGACAGAACCAGGGCGAAACATCAATTTAAATTCTGTGCTGTTGGTTCTTCAACACAAGCACTCCGTCACTCTTTTGCGGTTCGAAACGTAGGAGACTGGAACTCGCTTACGTACCATGTGATAAAAAAGGTAAAGGAGCGTATAGTTCTTTGTGAAATTCACCACAGAACTACGGGACGCCACTTGTCAATGGGATCACACAGTGTTATCTGCCACCCGATAGAGGTGACCGTGCCGCCTTCACCCCAACCGGGCAGGTTGGTACTCGATTTATCGATCCCGTAAGGATGAAAGGCTGAGTTGGCCTAGTTAGCTGGTTACATATCGAAATGGTTTACCCGTCCACAGACGGTCACCCATCCTGGTACTAACCGGGTCTGACGTAGCGCAACTACACTGATCGAGGCCAACGCGTTATCACTAAGCCAAACTGCCAACAGTCAACAGGAACAGTCAACCGCAGCATCTTTCAAGGCGGAGCTGTCCAGGTTGACGTCAGCCGCGTATGCACCGTAACGCACCACCCTCCATTCACGCGATACTCCACGAGGAGGGCTGTGAATTATTTGTCAGAATCAAAAAGTCCTAAAATATGCCAGCAATCTTCTTCTTCTCGTATGCGTGACATTAACCATAATAGTGTTGTTACGGTAACCGAAACCGGAACCGAAACCGCGGTGAGTACTCGAAACCGAACCGAACCGAAACCGCGGTTTTTTGCAGCCTAAAGTGACACGGTTTTGACGCTGTCCTAATATTTTT